>OHQF01001353.1_pt1 | contig 12560 bp, 9 predicted proteins | sample 1578001 | NCBI WGS metagenome assembly OHQF01 (sample SAMEA3879538, study PRJEB24766) | human gut metagenome | biome: human-associated habitat; feature: feces | place: USA | collected 1985/1987 | reverse complement strand
ACATCTATGAATACGACGCGGAGCGGGCGGAGATAATCGTCGGCATCCAGTCCCGTATCCGGACGATATCGCTCGTCATCTGCTCCGGCGCGCTGCTTGTGACGGGACTGTTCACAACGCTGCTGCTCCGCCGTATGCGCGAGCTTGTGCGCTCGATAAAAATCGTTGCGAGCGGGGATTACAGCCACCGGCTCGTCACCCGCGGGCGCGACGAGATAACCGACCTCGGCGAGGAATTCAACCTCCTGACCGAAAGGCTCGACACCACGGAGAAGCAGCGCCGCCGCTTCGTGTCCGATGCGTCGCACGAGCTGAAAACGCCGCTGGCATCGATACGCCTGCTGTCGGACAGCATCGTCCAGAACGAGAACATCGACCCGGAGACCGTGCGTGAGTTCGTCACCGATATCGGCAACGAGGCGGAGCGGCTTCAGCGCACGACGGAAAAGCTGCTCGACCTGTCGCGCCTTGACGACGGGGTGCAGGTGGTGCCGGAGCCGGTCGACGTCAAGCAGGTAGCGGTCGACGCGCTTGTGCTCCTGCGCCCGCTCGCCGCGGAGAAGAACGTGCGCCTGCGCTGTGATCTCGCCGACGGCTGTGTCGTTATGGCGACGACGGACGACATGTTCCACATTATCTTTAACCTTGTTGAAAACGCCGTGAAATACAACGTCCCGGAGGGCAGCGTCACCATGACCCTGAGCCAGACCGACGAAACCGTCAGCTTCGAGGTCGCGGACACGGGCATCGGCATCCCCGAAGAGGACAGGCTGAACGTATTCTCGCGTTTTTACAGAGTGGACAAAGCCCGCTCCCGCGAAGCCGGGGGCAGCGGCCTTGGATTAAGTATTGTACACGACGCGGTGGTGCTGCATGGCGGCACCATCACTGTCGGACAAAATAAACCGCGCGGAACGAAATTCACAGTGAGCTTTCCGCGCCCGACACCAGAGGAGACAGGTATATGAACAACATCAAAAAAATTCAGGAAAAGCTGATCGAAAAGAATCTTGACGCCGTACTTGTTACCGACGAGAAGAACCAGCGCTATGCAACCGGCTTCCCGTTCACCGACGGCGCTGTGATCGTCGCGCGCTCCGCCGCGTGGCTCATCACGGACTCCCGCTATATCGAGGCCGCGACCAACACCGCCGCCTGCTGCTGCAACGTGCAGATGTTCGACCGCGAGCACAGCCGCCTCTCGCTGATCCAGGCCGCGCTCAAGGAAGCGGGCGTGGAGCGCCTCGGCGCCGAGGAGGAGAAGCTGAGCCACGCCGAGTATCTCGGCTATGAGAAGTCGCTGGGCATGGAGCTTCTGCCCGCGCAGGCGATATTCTCCGAGCTGCGCGCCTCCAAGTCCGAGGAAGAGATCGGCTATCTGCGCGAGGCGCAGGCTATCAGCGAAAAGGCGCTGGCGGAAGTGCTTCGCATCATCAAGCCCGGCATGACCGAGCGTCAGGTCGCGGCGGAGTTGGTGTACCACATGCTGCTCAACGGCAGCGAGGGCAACTCCTTCGACCCCATCGTCATCACCGGCAAAAAGACCAGTATGCCGCATGGCGTCCCCGGCGACGAGGTCATCCACGAGGGCGACTTCGTGACCATGGACTTCGGCTGCCTCAAGCACGGCTACTGCTCCGACATGACCCGCACCGTCGCCATCGGCTACGCTACCGACGAAATGAAGAACATCTACAACATCGTCCTTGAAGCACAGCTTGCCGGTATCGCCGCCGCCCGCGCCGGCATCCCCGGCTATGAGATCGACGCCGCCGCGCGCAACGTCATCACCAAGGCCGGCTACGGCCAGTACTTCGGCCACGGCTTCGGCCACTCCCTCGGCCTCGACATCCACGAGCTGCCCGGCGCGAATCTCTCCGGCAAGGCCATCATGCCCGTCGGCTGCGCGGTCAGCGCGGAGCCGGGAATCTACATCCCCGGCAAGTTCGGTGTGCGCATCGAGGACGTTATGATCCTGCATGAAAACGGCGCAGAGGTCATCACAAAGGCTCCGAAACAGCTCACCATCCTCTGATTTTTGCAAAAAGACTGGAAAATCGAGAAAATCTACTTGCCAAAATCGCATATATATATTAGAATATCTAAGTTAATAGATTTTTCTAAAAATTCTTTGGGAGGTCCCTTTATATGATTACAGCAGGCGATTTCAGAAACGGCGTTACCTTTGAGATGGACGGTCAGGTCATGCAGGTCGTTGAGTTCCAGCATGTCAAGCCCGGCAAGGGCGCGGCCTTCGTCCGTACCAAGATGAAGAACGTCATCACCGGCGCCGTCACCGAAACTTCTTTCAACCCCACCGCAAAGTTCGAGAGCGCTTCCATCGACCGTATGGACATGGAATACAGCTACAACGACGGCAACCTTTACTACTTTATGAACCCTGAGACCTACGAGCTTGAGCCGGTTGACGAGTCTGTTCTGGGCGACAACTTCAAGTTCGTCAAGGAGAACATGGTCTGCTCCATCTACTCCTACAAGGGCAAGGTCTTCAACGTTGTTCCCCCCATCAACGTCGTGCTTGAGGTTGCGGAGACTGATCCGGGCTTTGCCGGCAACACCGCCACCAACGCTACCAAGCCCGCCACTCTTGAGACCGGAGCCGTCATCAAGGTTCCCCTTTTCATCGAGCCGGGTGAGAAGATCATCGTAGATACCCGTACCGGCGAGTACGCATCCAGAGCATAATTCATCAAAATTCAGGGGAGACTATATAGTCTCCCTTGTTTTAACTCAATTAAAGGAGGTTTTCACATGACTGTTGTTGAAAAAGCCGCATACCTCAAAGGTCTTGTCGAGGGGCTGGGCATCGCGCCGGATTCCAAGGAGGGCAAGCTGTGGGCGGCGCTGAATGATCTGCTGTCCGACATGGCGCACGAGATCGAGGATCTTCAGGAAAGCAATCTTGATCTGGCCGATATCATTGACGATATGGGCGAGGATCTGAGCTATCTGGAGGAGCTGACCTGCGATCTGGACACTCCGGACGATATGTGTGATGCCGACTATGACGAAGATTACGATGAGGACGCCGACGAGGATTCCGACGAAGACGAGGATCTGGAGTATGACGGCGTCATCTACGATGTGACCTGTCCTGTCTGCGGCGAAGAGATCAGCTTCGACGAAGAGACGCTTGACAAGGGCTACGTTCTCTGCCCTGAGTGCGGCGAGAAGCTTGAGTTCGACATCGGCGGCGAGGACGACACGGATAAGGACGAGTAAGTTCTTACAATAAAAAATCACCTTTACTACAATGATGCAGTAAAGGTGATTTTATAAATTCAAGGCTTTTAGGATAATCTTATTTTTTGTTTTAAGAACTGTTCAAATAAGCGTTCCCTCTTGCCTTATATCTTACATCAAGAATCCAAGCAGGATACCGGCAGCAACAGCTGAACCGATCACTCCGGCAACGTTCGGACCCATAGCGTGCATCAGCAAATAGTTGGTCGAATCATATTCCAAACCAATCACTTGCGAGATACGTGCAGAGTCGGGAACAGCAGAAACACCTGCATTACCGATCAACGGATTGATCTTATTACCCTTCTTCAGGAAGATATTGAAGATCTTAACGAAGATGACACCGGAGGCAGTTGCAATAACAAATGACAATGCACCGAGGGCAAAGATCTTGATAGAGTCAAGCGTCAGGAATTCGGATGCTTGTGTAGAAGCACCTACTGTCAGACCCAACAGGATAGTGATTGTATCAATCAACGGACCACTGGCTGTATTAGCCAAACGGCGGGTTACACCACTTTCTTTCAACAGGTTACCGAAGAACAGCATACCCAACAGAGGCAGACCGGAAGGAACCAGGAAACAAGTCAGCAACAAACCGATGATCGGGAAAATCACCTTCTCCGTGTGAGAAACGGCACGTGGCGGTTTCATGCGGATGACACGTTCGTTCTTGGTGGTGAGCAGACGCATGATAGGCGGCTGTATCACCGGAACTAACGCCATATAGGAGTAGGCGGACACCGCAATGGCTCCCATCAGGTTAGGTGCTAGCTTGGAAGAAAGGAAGATGGCCGTCGGGCCGTCTGCTCCACCAATGATACCGATAGCACCGGCTTGCATCGGATCGAAGCCCATTTCTAACGCGATCATATATGCACCGAAGATACCGAACTGTGCAGCTGCACCAATTAGCATCAATTTTGGATTAGAGATAAGTGCCGAGAAGTCCGTCATGGCACCGATACCCAAAAAGATGAGTGGCGGATACCAGCCGGAGGTCACTCCCTGATACAATATATTCAATACAGAACCTTCTTCATAAATACCGACTTTCAGCCCGGCATCCATATTAAAAGGTATATTACCGATCAACATACCGAAACCGATAGGAATCAGCAACATTGGTTCGAACTCTTTGGCTATTGCCAAATAGATGAATACCAAGCCAACGAGAATCATGACTACATGCCCTACCGTAGCATTGGCAAAGCCTGTGTATGTCCAGAAGTCGGCCAGGTTATTTCCTAAAAAGTTTATAAAGTCTCCCATATTATTCAATAATTACGAGGTCATTACCTTCAAGAACAGAGTCTCCCTTGTTGACGTTGATGGCAGTAATCTTACCGTCCTTATCCGCATTGATATTGTTTTCCATCTTCATGGCTTCCAATATGATAATGGTCTGTCCTTTCTTTACAGTATCGCCTACATTCACTTTGATGTCGAGGATCACACCCGGCAGCGGAGATTTTACTCCTGATTTTCCGGTAGACGGAGCGGTCGGTTTCACTACTTGAGTAGGAGCAGCAGGAGCATTAGGCATCGGGCGTACTGTCACGGGTTTCGCAACAGGCTTCGGCTGTTTCTCCATTTCTACTTTATAGTGTGTACCGTTCACTTCTACATGAGCGATGTTGTCTTCAATATCTCCGATGGTTACTTTATATGAGTTACCGTTGATTTTATATTTATATTCTTTCATCGTTTTTACTTTTTAAAAGGTGACTTACTTTCTGGGAGGAGTTTCACGCAAAGTGTAAATCTTCGAACTCCATGGTGAGTAGCTGCGTTTTACGCGGGTGATGGTCAGCACCGTTTCTTCTACGTCGTGCACCTCATCCTGCATTTCGTGTAATGCCATAGAAATAGCAGCGTATACTTCACCCGGAGCCTGTGAAAGCTCTTTCGCTTCGACTTTATCGATGCCTTTAGCCTTCATCGCATTGCGTTTGCTCAGGTTGACAGCAACTTTACCTACCACCTTGAAGGCAATGAAGAGAAGAATCAATCCGCAGAATACTACGCTCATGGCAGAAATGGACATTCCAACGCCATCAGCATCGTGTTCTTCAAACTTTTCCATCTTGGAATTGCTGTCAAGAGTCTTGTTGTTGGTGCTCGGAGTCACGTATTTGTCACCGCTTCCACTTTTTACTTCCCATTCAGCTGCCCCGTCGCTTACACGAGCGTATGATTGATTGGGACCGAGAGTGCCTGCGGGCACTACAATCTGGTCGAGCAACTTCTTGCCGGAGTCGAACAGACCAACCCAATTAGCTGTTTCCGGATTCAGCTTGAAGCTGGTATGGAAAGTACCACGGTTAGGTTCGCCATCTGCCCAGAATAGTGCATGTTGGCGGGGTTTCACTAAGGTAAGTATATCACCTTTCGGGATAAAATAAGTAACTGTATCGCCCGGTTGGCTGCTTACTTTCAGCAAGCAAGCTGCCAGGTCGGCGCTACCGAATGATTTATTGAATATTTCAATCCATGCGCTGTGCAATCCGTAATCGTCCTGAAAATTACTCTGATTGTCTATCAGGATTTCGTTTAGCACCAGCTTATTGTTCGACTTTTGCTCTCCACAAGAAGTCAGACCAATCAGCAACAGCAAAGAAAGGAATATTCCGATTTTGGTTTTGTTCATAATCGTTCTTGTTTTAATGTGAAAAGTAGGATTACAACGGAATATTACCATGCTTCTTAGCCGGATTGCTCAATTTCTTAGTCTGCAACTGCTGCAAAGCACGGATCACACGGAAACGTGTGTTGCGCGGTTCAATCACATCGTCGATGTAGCCATATTTAGCTGCATTGTAAGGATTGGCGAACAATTTCGTGTATTCTGCTTCTTTCTCTGCAAGGAATTGAGCAGGGTTTTCCTGATCTTTGGCTTCGCGTGCGTACAATACTTCTACTGCTCCTGCTCCACCCATTACTGCGATTTCAGCAGTCGGCCATGCGTAGTTCATGTCACCGCGAAGTTGCTTACAGCTCATTACGATGTGAGAACCACCGTAGGATTTACGCAATGTAATCGTAACCTTAGGCACAGTAGCTTCACCGTAAGCATACAACAGTTTAGCACCATGAAGGATAACGCCATTGTATTCCTGACCTGTTCCCGGAAGGAATCCCGGTACGTCTACCAACGATACGATAGGAATATTGAATGCATCGCAGAAACGAACGAAACGTGCACCCTTACGAGATGCGTTGCTATCGAGCACACCAGCCAGATACTTAGGCTGATTAGCAACGATACCTACCGATTGTCCGTTGAAACGGGCGAAACCGATGATGATATTCTTTGCATAATCTTTCTGGATTTCAAGGAATTCACCGTTGTCCACAATAGCGCCGATCACTTCGTACATGTCATACGGTTTAGTAGGGCTGTCGGGGATAATATCGTTCAAAGAATCTTCCAGACGGTCGATTGGGTCTGTGCAATCTACATAAGGAGCTTCTTCGAGGTTGTTTTGAGGAATATAACTCAACAGTTTACGAATCAGCTCGAAACCTTCTTCTTCTGTTTTAGCGGTGAAATGAGTCACACCTGATTTAGTGGAGTGAACGCTTGCGCCACCGAGGTTTTCCTGGCTAACGTCTTCACCTGTTACGGTCTTCACAACTTTTGGTCCGGTAAGGAACATATAAGAAGTACCTTCCATCATTAGCGTGAAGTCGGTCAGAGCCGGAGAATAAACAGCACCGCCGGCACAAGGACCGAAGATACCTGAAATCTGTGGGATAACACCGGAAGCAAGGATATTGCGTTGGAAGATTTCTGCATAACCTGCCAAAGCGTTGATACCTTCCTGAATACGTGCACCACCCGAGTCGTTGATACCGATACAGGGAGCGCCCATCTTCATGGCTTGATCCATGATTTTACAAATTTTCAATGACATCGTTTCTGACAGTGAACCGGCAGAAACAGTGAAGTCTTGTGCGAACACATATACCAGACGTCCTTCGATCGTACCGCAGCCGGTTACTACACCGTCTCCCGGGTAATGTTTTTTCTCCATGCCGAAGTTCGTGCATCTGTGCTCAACGAACATGTCCATTTCTTCGAAGCTACCCTCGTCAAGCAGCATAGCCAGACGCTCGCGTGCTGTGTATTTCCCTTTTTCGTGTTGCTTCGCAATTGCTTTTTCACCGCCTCCGATACGTGCTACGGCACGGCGTTCAATAAGCTCTTTAATTTTTTCAAGTTGATTACTCATGAGTTCTTGTTGGTTTTAGAGTTTATGATTAATGTTCGCAGAGTTCTGTTAACACACCCAAAGTTGATTTCGGGTGAAGGAAAGCGATATTCAAACCTTCAGCACCTTTGCGGGGAGCTTTGTCGATAAGGCGGATTTCTTTGCCTTCTGCCTCTGCCAGCGCATTGGCTACGCCATCTTCTACAGCAAATGCGACGTGGTGAACGCCTGCACCTTTGTTTTCAATGAATTTCGCGATGGTACTTTCCGGACATGTGGGTTCCAGTAATTCAATTTTTGTTTCGCCCACTTTTAAAAAAGCAGTTCTTACTTTCTGATCTTCCACTGTTTCAATGTTGTAACACTTCAGACCTAATACATTTTCGTAGTAAGGAAGGGCTTCTTCGATGCTTTTTACAGCAATGCCCAGATGTTCAATGTGTGAAATCTTCATAACTATACTTTTTTTATTTGGTTTTAAATCTGTGCTTATAAGGCATAAAACAGCACAAAGAAAGACATTTCTTATCTAATAAAGAAATATTTCTGCATTTAATTATTGGATTATTAAACAGAAAAAATGGTGGGAAAGGAGCATAAAACATTGTTTTGTAATCTTGAGATTACATTTAGACATAAAACTTGACTAAGAGTTTGTTCAGCCAACTCCAATTGATGCGGAACCAACGGCGGGTACTGCTTTGTTTTCCTCCGAAGCGAAGAACGAAATCACGATAACCGTGTTTACGGAACGGAAGTCCTACATCCATAAATTCCATGTGTCGGAATCCCCGTTGGTGTGCGTCTTCCAATGCTTTCCAAACGGCTAGCACACCCGGATATTGAAGTGCGTATGTCTTTCTCATTCCTCCGGAAAACCAAAGGTATGCGTCGTCTCCCGAATAGATACAGACAGAACCGCCAATGATTTTCTCTTTGTATTTCACAACGAATATTTTTGCCTGTTGTCCTTTGATTAACATATTGTTCATGTGGCGGAAAAAGTCGTTGGCAGGGAAATATCTGCGTATGCGGGAGGAATAAACCTTGTGCAGCATCCGTGAGAAATCGTGTATTTCTTCCACGGTATGTGCCTCCTCTACTTTGGCTCCATTCTTGAGTCCTTTTTTTATCTGACGGATGCGCGACGGGCTGAACCGGTCTTCCGTCTTTTTCATACTGTGCAGCGAATTGCGTACCCGCAGCCAGTTGACAGGGAAATAATCATTGGCACGGAAAACCCGGTAACCGAACATCGAATTATTGAGGTTCCGGAATTCGATCAGGACACAGCTACGCGATGCTTCTTGTGTGAGATGTTCGAGCATATCGCCAAAGACTTCTTCTGCCTTTTCTTTGTTGGTCGAAAGCGACTCATCCAGAAATTCACCTTCGCTATATACTACGCAATGTTTCACTAAAGAGGAGGGAAGCCACTTTTTCGCTTTGCGGATGGCGGCAAGCAGGCGTGCCATAGGTCTGCCGTCTTCTGTTGCCACTATTAATAAAGGAGTATAGCCCGGAGTCGCTTCATAAATCTGAAATAACTCTTTGGAATGGAAGGCGTTTTTTCCTGGTAATTCAGGAATGTCCTTCCCATGATAATATGTGGTTAGTTTAAGTGGCATCTAGGTACAAATTTACACTTTTTATTCTTTATTCAACAACAAAACAAAGAATTTGTTGGAGCTGCTTGAAGTAAAGTATAATATATAGTTGCGTATTTAATGGAGAAAATATATTTTATAGGAGAAATATGGTATGAAAAGTGAGTACGTATTAAAATTAGATTCGTCTTTAATTAAGATTATAATCGAATAGTTTTTGCAAAACAACGAGAATTAATATTAACTTTAAATTAGAACGAATGAGATGTAATGCATTTGTTGAAGCATGGAAGAATCATCATAGACGCGCTTCCATGATTTTAGGGCTGTCTTTATTGTCTGCCCCTCTGTCATATTCTGTGTATGCAGAAGATGGAGTTTCTAATACTATGGTGCAAGTTGTCACACAAACGAAAACTGTGAAAGGAACTATCATTGATGAAAGCGGGGAGCCGCTGATTGGAGTTTCTATCGTTGTGAAAGGAACAAGTACAGGTACGATTACCGATTTTAACGGTAACTTCTCTATCGATCTTCCGGCGGGAAGAAAAGAACTGGTCATTTCTTATATCGGTTACAAAGAACAAACGGTGACAGTGACAGGCAACGGACCGGTCAATGTGAAAATGGTTTCGGACACACAGGCATTGGATGAAGTGGTTGTTGTGGGTTACGGTACGATGAAAAAACGCGATTTGACAGGAGCTATCACTTCTGTAAAAAGTGAAGATGTAGTGATGAATCCAAGTTCAAATCCGATGCAGGCTTTACAAGGTAAGGTGGCAGGATTGGATATTACGCGTGAATCGGGACAGGCCGGTTCGGGAGTAAAGATGCAGTTGCGTGGTAACCGGTCATTCCAGAAGGATTCCGGAAATCCTTTATTTATAATTGATGGTATGCCGGGGGATTATTCTACATTGAATCCGAATGATATTGAAAGCATTGAAGTTTTAAAAGATGCTTCTTCGACAGCTATTTATGGTTCAAGTGGTGCGAACGGTGTTATTTTAATTACTACTAAAGGTGGTAAGGAAGGCAAAGCAATTGTTAATTTTAATGCATACGTAGGTGTAAACGGCTGGTCAAGGACTCCGGAGATGCGTAGTGGAGAAAGTTATATACAAACCTTGAGAGATGCATCTGTTGGTGCTGGCGATGGACGTTGGAGTTCGGTTGCTGATGATAAAAATCTGTTTACTACTGATGCTGAATGGAGTGCACATCAAAATGGCCAATATATAGATTGGGTGGATGCTTTGTTGAAAACCAGTGTAACACAGAATTATTCTGTTTCTGTGGCTGGTGGAACGGAAAAGACAAAGGCATATTTTTCTCTGAACTTCTCTAATGAGGATGGGCAGTTTGCACAAGATAGCTATAAACTTTATTCATCTAAAATCCGGGTAGATCATAAGATTAAAAAGTGGATGAAGGTGGGCATTGATGCTCAACTGTCTTATGTACATCAAAATAAAGCTGATTCTGATTTACAGACTTTGATGGCGTCAAATCCTCTTGGATCGTTGTATAATGAAGATGGAAGCATCAATCCGCAACCTGTTGCCGATCCTTCATCTACAGTATATAATTATCTTTTAAATGAGGATAAAAGTTTGTACCGCAATCAGGCTCAAAACCTTAAGGTCTATTTTAATCCTTACTTGGAAATCACTCCTCTTAAAGGGCTGACTTTTATTACTCGTGCTGGTGCTAGTTTGGGATATTCACGTAGTAACACTTTCACAGGAGAGGGGTCTGTTCAATGGTATAAGGCAAATCAAACGGCAGACGGCATTAAGGCGCAAGTTAAGGACAACCGTTCGTATAATTATAAGTGGGAAAATATACTTACTTACAATTTCCAGATTAAGAAAGTGCATGATATAACTCTTACTGCAGTTACATCTTGGAATCACAATCGTAGCGATGTCACTACTTTGTATCAAAAAGGTGTTTCTGATAATAAATTCTTATGGCATAATATTCTTGATGGTAATTCCGCAACTTCGGGAAGTACTTCTTATAGTATGTCTAAGGGGATGGGATATGTCGGCCGTTTGAACTATTCATATATGGGTAGGTATTTATTTGCTGCATCTGTCCGCCATGACGGCTCTTCCAGACTGGCAGAAGGTAATAAATGGGATACTTTCCCGGCTTTTTCTTTGGGATGGAGAATCTCTGATGAAAAATTTATGGAGAGTACGACTAACTGGTTGAGTAATCTGAAAATTCGCTTCGGATATGGTGTTACGGGTAGTACAGCGGGTATTGATCCGTATTCGTCTGCTGCATCATTGGATGCTACTGCTGTAAATATGATATTAGGAGGTGTTCTGACGCCGATTTATAAATTCTCACAGAATATTCCGAACTATTTGCTTACATGGGAAAAGTCGTATAACACGAATATTGGTATTGACGCTGCATTCTTAAATAATCGCATTGATGTCAGTATGGAATATTATAATACAAAAACAAAAGATGTTATATGGAACAAGGCACTTCCTGTTATTAATGGAGCATTCTCCCCGGATGGCGGACCTAAAGCGAATTATACTACTAATTTAAATATGTGTGAGACTAGCAATAAAGGTTTTGAGTTGGCTCTTAATACACGTAATATTATAACAAAGAACTTTATCTGGAGTTCAAGTGTAACTTTCAATCATAATAAAGAGAAAATAACCAAATTGTCCGGTGGAGATTCAGATGTGCTTAATAATGGTGACACCGGTTATGCATTGGCATTGGGAGAAGCTATTAACTCTTATTATCATTATAAGTTGGATGGTGTATGGCAAAAAGGTGAGGAAACTGATGCGGCGGTATTTGGTGCTGCACCTGGTGATTTGAAAATCAATATACCTAATTTAGTAAAAGAATCTGATGGTAGATTCTATAAAATAGATGAAGAAACGGGTAGTGCTGCTGTAGATGAAAATGGTAATGTTATTTATTACACTTCTGATAATAAATATACTCCAAGTGATGCAGATTATCAAATTCTGGGTCACAACTCTCCGGATTGGTCTTTAGGATTCCAGAATAATTTTACCTGGAAGGATTTTGATTTAAGTGTGTTTGTTTATGCACGTTACGGACAGATGTTTGCTTATGATATGTTGACGTCTTATGACCCGAAGGGTATACGTAACTTCCCGACCTATTTTAATTATTGGACTGAAAACAACCCTTCAAATGATTTTCCTGCCGCCAATGCTAATAAAGGTCTCGAACAATATACGGGATATTACGCATTACGCTATGTAGACGGTTCGTTTATAAAGATTAAGAACATTACATTGGGATATAGTCTGCCGAAATCTATCTTAAAATCAGCCGGTATAGAGAAGTGTCGTTTCTATGCTACCATTACAAATCCGTTTGTATTTGCGAAAAGCCATTTGCTGAAAGACTATGATCCCGAAATGAATGGTTCTCTGAAGTACCCATTGACCAAACAATTTGT
>OHQF01001347.1_pt1 | contig 12590 bp, 9 predicted proteins | sample 1578001 | NCBI WGS metagenome assembly OHQF01 (sample SAMEA3879538, study PRJEB24766) | human gut metagenome | biome: human-associated habitat; feature: feces | place: USA | collected 1985/1987 | reverse complement strand
TCACTCCGGCGGGGGCCTCCCCCGCCACCGGCCACGGCGACCAGTACCGGACAGTCTGCCCGGCCAGCAGGGCGCCGCTGACGCGCTTGATGCGCTCCGGCTCAAGGACAGCGCAGTTCTGGGCCTTGGCCCAGAGGTCCACGGCAAAAAGGCCGTTGACGTCGGTGGCCGTCGTGATGACCGGCACCGCGCCGCACGCTTTTGCCAGCGCCCGGGCCAGCGCGTTGGCACCGCCCAGATGGCCCGACAGGAGCGGCACGGCGAAGTTCCCGCCCTCGTCCACGACCACCACCGCCGGGTCAGCGGCCTTGCTCTTGCAGTGGGGCGCGATGGCCCGCACCGCGATGCCCACAGCTCCTACAAAAATCAGGGCCTCATCCTGTGCAAAATGCTCCGCCGTCCAGCCTTTCAGGGTCACGTCTCCGCCGCAGCGGCTCACGCTGCCGGGCAGAGCTTCCGCCAGCCGATGGGCCAGCGCCTCGCCTTTTGCCGTAAAGGCCAGATATGCCCGGCTCACTGCCCGGCCTCCGTCCCCTGCCGGAACTCGGTGGTAAAGGCGGGGTCATAGAGCTTGCTGCGCTCGTAGTTTTCGCCCAGAAAGTCGCCTACGACGATGAGGGCGGTCTTGGTGATGCCGTTTTTGCGGGTCTCCTCGGCCAGTGTGGAGACGGTGCAGCGCACCACCTTCTGCTCGGGCCAGGTGGCCTTATAGACCACAGCGGCAGGGGTATCGGGGCGGTAGCCGCCGCTCTCGAGAAGGGCCTGCTGGACTTTGTCCACCAGCCCGATGGAGAGGAAGATGACCATGGTAGCCCCGTGAGCGGCCAGCTTTTCCAGCTGTTCGGCCTCAGGGACAGGAGTGCGGCCCTCCATCCGGGTGATGATGACGGTCTGGCTGACGTTGGGCAGGGTGTACTCGGCACAGAGCGCCGCCGCCGCGCCGCAGAAGCTGGACACGCCCGGCGTGTCGTCATAGGGGATGCCGTCGGCGTCCAGTGCGTCCATCTGCTCCCGGATGGCCCCGTAGAGGCAGGGGTCGCCGGTGTGGAGGCGGACCGTGGTGCCTCCGGCCTTTTCGGTGGCACGGATGGTGTCCAGCACCTGTTCCAGCGTCATCTCGGCGCTGTTATAGATGGCACAGCCGGGCTTCGCCAGCCCCAGCAGGGCCGGGTTGACGAGACTGCCCGCGTAGATGATGCAGTCGGCATCGGCCAGCAGGGCCGCGCCCCGCCGGGTGATGAGGTCGGGCGCGCCCGGCCCGGCTCCTACAAAATGGACCATATCTTACCCCTCCTTCACCAAAATCGTTGCGAAATAGCCCGCCGACCGGGCCGGGTCATAATCGGCCAGGTCGGGCCAGACCTCCTCGTTCGGCAGGCCGCAGTTACAGACCATCGCGCTCCGGCTCAGAAGCCCGGCGTCGGCCAGCGCGGCCAGCGTCTCGGGCAGCTGACGGCCCGATTTCATCAGCACTTTCGCGCCCGGTGCGGCCAGCACCTCAGCGGCGCAGCGCCCCGGGGCGATGGTCAGCGGCTGCTCCATGCCGCCCGTCAGGGACTGGCCCAGCCGGGCCGCAGCGGCGCAGAAGCTCGTCACGCCGGGGAGCATCACGGTCTTGCAGCCCTCGGCCTCCAAGATCTCCTGCAGGTAGCCGAAGGTGGCGTAGACGGACACATCGCCGAGGTTGAGCATGGCGACATCCTGCCCGGCGTCGAGATATTCTTTCACGGCCCGGGCCGCCTCGATGTGGGCGGCTTTCTGCACCGCCGGGTCAAGGCTCATGGCGAAGCGCAGCGGCAGGATGGTCTTGCCGCTCAGCTCCACCGCACCTTTTGCGATGTCCAGCGCCAGCATCCCGCCCTTCGGGGTCTGGGGCGCGGCGATGACCGGGCAGTTTTCGAGGCGGCGGACAGCCTGCAGGGTCATGAGCTCCGGATTGCCCGGGCCGACGCTGACGCCGTAAAAAGTGCCTATCCGTTTTTCCATTCGTCCAGCAGCTCCTTTGCAGTTCTGGTCTGGCCCAGCGGGCCGTATTGATTCGAGAAGAGCACCGCGCCCACCCGGAACGCCCCGGCGGCGCGGCGGTCGAGGTGGAGCTGGATGGCGTCCAGCAGACTGGACAGCACCGGTTCTCTCATCTCTGCTCCGTCTAAGATCTCCATGCAGGCGTCGGTGGTGGCCGCGTTCATCAGGGCCGCACAGACGTCCCGGGACGCGCCGCAGAGGGCGGCGTGGGCGCAGAGCAGCTCGGTGCGGCAGTCGGCTGTGCGGGAGTGGGTGTTCATGACGCCGCCCGCCAGCTTGACCAGCTTGCCGATGTGGCCCACCAGCACCACCTCTTCGAAGTGGGATGCCGCCGCCATATCCATCGTATCCCCGATGAAGTTCGAGGTCTTGACCACCGGGATATTCTTTAGGGCGGGCAGCTTCTCGTGGAGATAGTCGAGGCCGTAGTTGCCCGGGGCAAGGATGAGCCGCCGGGGGCTTCCGGCCCGAAGCGCCGCCTGCCCCATTTCCAGCTGGATGGTGTCGAGGATGGCCTGCTGGCTCATGGGCTCGACGATGCCGCTGGTGCCGAGGACGCTGAGGCCCCCTTCCACGCCCATATGGGGGTTGAAGGTGCGCTTCGCCGTTTCGGCCCCGCCCTCGATGGAGATGGTGACGTCAAAGCCGCCCGCGTACCCGGCAGATTCGGCCTCTTTTTCCAGCGCTTCCTTTATCATGGCCCGGGGGACGTGGTTGATGGCAGCTTCGCCCACGGGCTGGTCGAGACCAGGCTTTGTTACCCGGCCCACGCCCTCACCGCCGTGGATGCGCACCTCGCCGGACAGTTCGGGCCGGAGGGCGACACTGGCGATGACCGGCAGACCGGTGGTCACGTCCACATCGTCGCCGCCGTCCTTCCGGATGGCGCACTCAGCCCCCTCGCCGGACAGTCGGCAGAAGATGGGCTCCACCTCCACCACGATGCCCTTCGGGGTGCGGAGGGCCACCGTCTCGGGGGTGCGGCCGGTGAGCAGCAGCCGTGCCGCGCCCGCCGCGCCCAACGCCGCACAGGTGCCGGTGGTATAGCCGCAGCGCAGGAGCTTCTGGCCGCTGCGGACGTAGTGCTCAAAGAGCGGGCGCTTTTCCTCCGGCGCTTTTGCCTCACCGTAGAGGAATGCGTACTGCTCATCGGTCAGAGCATAAATTTTGCAGATGTTTTCCCGGGCAAAGGCCTTTTCCGGCGTCATGACGTCCGAGACGCCCGCCGCCGAGACGCAGACGACCTTGTCGGAAACTTTCTGCGCCAGCTCCAGCTCGTGGAGGCTCAGGATGACGGCCATCTTCTTGTCGCGGGCGAGGCTTTTCAGGATGGCCAGCAATTCGGCCTTGCCCTTGATGTCGAGGAAAGACGTAGGCTCGTCCAATAATATCAGCTCCGGCTGCTGGCAGATGGCCCGGGCCAGCAGGACGCGCTGGCGCTGGCCGTCGCTGATGCGGTTGAAGTCCCGGCCCGCCAGCGCCTCGGCCCCCACGAGGGCCAGCGCGGCATGGACCTGGCGCTTATCTTCTGCCGAGAGGACACCCAGCCGCCCCGTGTAGGGGTAGCGCCCGGCGGACGCCATCTCGAAGCAGGTGGTCAGCTCGGTGCGGCGGGTGTGAGGCACCATCAGGGCCATTTTGCGGGCGCGCTCCGGGCCGGAGTAGTCCGCGAGATTTTTGCCGTCCAGCAGCACAGCGCCCCCCTGGGGGGCCAGCTGCGCTGCCAGCGTCTTGAGCAGGGTGGATTTTCCCGCGCCGTTGGGGCCGATGAGGGTGAGGATGGTCCCCTTCCCGACGCCGAGTCCGATGTGTTCCATCAGGGGCGTTTTGCCGTAGCCGATGGCAAGGTCCTCGGCGCGGCAGTAGAATTTCGGATCGCTCATTCCCGGCCCTCCTGTGTCTGGCGGCGCACCAGCAGCCAGATGACCACCGGCGCACCGAAAACTGCCGTCACCGAGCTGATGGACAGCTCAGTGGGCGCGAACAGGCTGCGGGCGATGAGGTCGCAGAGCAGGCAGAACGCTGCCCCGCCCAGACAGCAGCCCGGCAGGACATAAAGGGGCTTTGCGCTGCCCAGCAGGTTCTTGACCAGATGCGGCACCGCGATGCCCACAAAGGAGATGGGGCCTGCAAAGGCCGTCACGCAGGCGGAAAGCAGGCTGGAAAGCAGCACGAGGGCCGTCGAGAAGGCCCGCACCGGTACGCCGACGCTCCTGGCGTAGCTCTCGCCCATCTGGTAGGCCGCCATGGGCTTCGAGAGCAAGAACGCCGCCGCCAGCGCGGGCAGCACCACGCAGGCCGCTGCACCCACGTTGGCCCAGGTCATGCCGGAAAAGCTGCCCATCGACCAGTTGTGGAGATTGACGATGTTGGAGTCCTGAGCGAAAGTCACCACGATGTCGGTGACAGCCGAGCAGATATAACCGATCATGATGCCGCAGATGACGAGGATGCTCATCCGCGGCACCCGCCGGGCCACCACCAGCACGAAGGCCATCGCCGCCATCGAGCCTGCAAAGGCGGCGATGATGAGTGTGGCCGAGCTGGTGAGCAGCCCCTGCTGTAAAAACACCACCATCGTCAGGGCCACCGCCAGCTTTGCGCCGCTGGAAACGCCCATGACGAAGGGGCCGGCGATGGGGTTGGCGAAGAAAGTCTGCAGGAGGTAGCCTGCAGCCGAGAGGGCCGCGCCCAGCAGCACGACCATGACCGTCCGGGGCAGACGGAGCTGGAGCACGATGCCCACGGCCAGCGCATCTTCGCCCCGGCCCAGCAGAGCCGCCGCCACCGCGCCGGGCGTCAGGGACACACTGCCCCAGAACAGGTTGAGTGCAAACAGCACCGCGACCCCCGCCGTGAGGGCGAGGTACGCGAGGCTGAGGCGGCGGGTGGTGGTCATGACAAAGCTCCTTTTATACGATGCGCTGTAAGAAACGGAGGGACGCCGGGTCGGGCGAGCCCTCGGTGAAGACGAGGTTCATATCCGAGATGAGGTCGGCCAGCTCCATGCTCTGCTGGAAGAGGCTCTGGGCCGTACACCAGCAGTCGCCGGACTGGACGGCCTTGAAATCTGCCAGCATCGGGCATTTTTCGATGAGCTGGTCACGGGTCTCCATCACGCCCTCGATGGTGCTGTTGTAGATGAGGACGTCGGCGTCCCTGGCCCGGGCGTAGAACGTCTCCAGCGGCAGTTTGATGGTGGACTGGGCCGACGTCTCCCCCTCGAGGTCGTCGAAGATGTAGACGCCGCCGGCCATCCCCACCATCTGGGCCACATAGTCGCTGGTGCGGCGGACGGTGATGAGGTTATTTGTGGTGATGGAGAAGAAGGCCGCGGTCTTGCCGGTGTTCTCCTGCTCGAGGATAGGGGCCACCTGCTCGACCTTCTGGCGAAAGACCTCTTCCGCCATCTCAGTCTTATTCAGCAGGATGCCGTAGAGCTTGAGCCACTCCATCCGGGCCAGCGGGCCGCTCTCGTAGCTCGAGCGCTCCACGAGGACCGGCACGCCGAACTTTTCCAGCTGCTCCTTGACCTCGGGGTCGTGGAGCACCATGGTGTTCTCGATGGCGAGGGTGCAGCCGGCGGCAAGGATGCGCTCATAGTCCGGGGCGCTGTACTTGCCCGCGTAGGCGATGCGGCCCTCCTGCATGGCCTGTCTGGCCTCTTCCACATACCAGCCCTCGGCCTTCGTGCCGGAGAGGGCGATGCTGTCAAGGGCGTCCAGATGGACGAAGAGGTCCATCACCGAGGTGGAGACGAGATAAATATGATCCAGCGGCTGGCGCAGCACCACGACGTCCTCGGGCAGGTCGTCCACCTCGGCGGCCCCCTCGGGGACGACGAGGAACCGCCCGGCGTCCGGGATGTCGATCATCACATAGCCGCCCTCATAGCAGTCGGCGGAAAACTGGGTGGCATAGTCCAGCGGATAGCTGTGGTCGAACACGAGGGATGCTGTATTGGCCGGGGCGGTCTTGTGCTGCCCGCAGCCCGCAAGGGTGAGGGCGGCGGCAGGCAGGGCTTTCAGAAAATTGCGGCGTTTCATCGTTACTTTGCCTCGATCAGGGATGCAGAGGCGAAGGTCAGCGTATACTCGATCTCATGCGGGGTGCTCATGGCGACGGTATCGCCCACCACATCCAGCGGGGTGTCGAGAGCAGTAACGGGGATCTCGAAGGTAGAGTTGCCCTCGGTGTTGGTGGGCAGATACTTTTCGCCATCCACCAGCATATAGTCGTAGTTGGGGCTGGACCAGACGATGGTGGCGGTCATCCTGCCGTCGGCCACGGTCAGGGCCGCAGGGCTTTCCACGGTGGCGCGGCCAGAGCCGCCCTCGAGGGTCACGTCACAGGTGTAGGTGCCGTCGGCAGGTGCTTCCGCCGCAGCAGGCTGGGCGTTGGCGACACGGACGGTATGGTCGTACCACTTGCCCTTGGCGCCGAGGATGGCCAGCTGGAAGTCCTCGTCCAGAGCCTCCACCCGGATGTCGAAGCCGTACACCTCATCCGAAGTGCCGTCGCTGTAGGTGACGGTGTCGGTGGTGGGCTGGAGCCAGTCGCCCTCGTGGGCCTCGGCGTCAGCGGCCATGCCGACGTAGAGGTTGACGATCTTCTTGGAGACGAGGCTGACGTGGAAGGTCATCTGACCGTCCTTCACGGTCAGGGTCCCCTTGCCGTCGTTGGCCTCGTTGGCATGGAACATGGAGCTGTCGGTGTCAAAGTCGGCGGTGTAGACGCCGTCGGGCAGAGCGGCCTCTGCCGCCGGTTCGGAAGCTGCCTCGCTCACGGCAGAGGAAGCCGCAGCCTCGGAGGAAGCGGCAGCGCTGGCCGGGGTGCCGGATGCGCCGCAGCCGGTGAGAGAACCAGCCAGCACAGCGCCGGCCAGCAGAAGAGCAAATTTATGGTTCAGTTTCATGATGATATACCTCGAAGTATCTATTTTACAGAAAAGATTATAACACGCAATGGCCCGAATTCAAAGCAGCCGGAAAAAGAAATTGCCCGAAAAGGCACTCCTTTCCGGGCAATCATAAACTTATGCTCAGCCGTTCAGGGAATCGACAGCGGCCTTGGTGTGTGCGACGTAGAGCTGCTGGATGTCAGCGACCTCGCCCAGACCGGCGATCTGGCAATCGACAGAATCGAATTCGCCGGAGGCCTCGAACTGGCTCTTCCAGGAATCCTCGTCGTCGCCAGCCATATCGTTGTTGGCGTGGTCACCTGCAACGACCATCAGGGGACGCAGGACGACCTTGGTGTAACCGGCGGCCTTGACAGCCTCGATGACGTTCTCGCAGGCAGTCTCCTCCGGCTCACCCTCGACGGTGCCGATGAAGACGTTCTTGTAGCCCAGAGCGTTCATCTGAGACTGCATCTGGGTGTAGCTCACCTTTGCGGTGTGAGAGGTGCCGTGGCCCATGAAGACGAAAGCGGTGCCGTCCTCAGCAGCGGCGTCCAGACTGTCGAAACCGGCGGTCTTGACGGCCTCGGCGGTGATGGCCTTGGCGACAGCCTCCTTGTCGGCGTTGATGACGGTGGCATCGCTGCCCACCTCGCCCAGCAGAGGCTCGGCGATGGCGACGGACTCAAACTTATCGCGGTAGCTGTCCACCATCTCCATCATCTCGTCGTACTCCGCGCCGTGCATCAGGTGGGTGGGCTGGACGACCAGATTCTTCACGCCGTTGGCAACAGCGCGCTCCAGAGCCTGCTCCATGTTGTCGATCTTCTCGCCGTCACGGGCCTGGACATGGTTGATGATGATCTGTGCGGTGAAGGCGCGGCGGACAGACCAGTCGGGGTATGCGGCCTGGATGGCGTCCTCGATGCCCTTGATGTCTGCTGCGCGGCTGTCGTTGAACGAGGTGCCGAAGCTGACGACGAGGATCTCGTTGTCGCCGATGTTGTCCTGGTTGCGGGCGTCGTCCTTGGAGGCGTCGCCGGTGTCGCGGCCAAAGTACTCGGGGCTTGCCTCTTCGCCCTCGACCATCTCCTTCTGAGCGTCGGTCAGAGCGTCCCATGCTGCCTTTGCAGCCTCACACTGAGCGTCGGTGTTCTCGTTGCGCTCCTGCACATAGATGGCGTCGATGAGATCTGCCACGTTCTTTGCTGCCATTTCATCGGCCTCCTCGCTGCTCACCTCGCTGGCGGCAGCAGAGCTTGCTGCGGCGCTGCTGGCAGCAGTGGAAGAAGATGCACCGCAGCCGGTGAGCACACCGGCACACAGGGCCAGTGCGGCGGCAGCGGCGGTGACGCGCTGCCAGTTCTTGTTGGTTGCCTTACGCATTGTTTGAGTCCTTTCTGTTGTGTGGAATGTACTTTTCCGATAGAAAGGGTACGAAACGGGGGGTCAGCTCAAACGAAAAAAGAGCCTTTTCACCGCGCGGAAGGCACAGCAAAAAGACCCTTTGAACTTTCGGGCTTTTTGGTACGACCAATTCCTCGTGATCCGGAGCCGGACGCTCCTGTACCAACAGCGGGCAGGTTTCCTGACTGAAAGCTCACCGCCCGCTGCCGCCTTCCCAGAGGCAAAGCCTCCAGTGACCGGCGCTGAGCGCCAAGGCAGCGGACTCCCTTATCACAGTGACGAGATCGCGCGGGACTCGCACCCGCTTCCCTTTTACCCTCCCGGCCGGGGACGAAGCCCCGACGGCAGGCACCTGCTGTTTTCTATTCAGACGAGGTGAAGTATATCACACTCCGCCCTAAAATGCAATATCTCAGCCCTCCTGCGGCACGGTCCAGACCATGCCCAGCGCTTCGAGCTTTGCGATGCGCTCCGCCGTCAGCTTTTTCTCAGCACAGGCGTAGTTTTCGCGCATCCGGCGGACCCAGTCGCCGAGGCAGAAGCCGTCTTCGGTCTTATAGTTTACCGGCACCAGCAGGTCGCCGTGGGCGGTGCGGTACTCTTCGGCGCGGCGGAACGCCCCGGCCCACTTGGCCTCCCGGGCGTCCCACTGCATCCCGATGGCGTCCAGCAGGGCGATATGCTCCGGCGTCACCTGGAACGAGCCGGGCCGGGCCTTGCGGGCAGCCCGGAGGTTCGAGATCCAGACGCCCAGACGGAAGCCGTTCTCGTCCACGTATCCGGCAGGCACGAGGAGGCTGCCCTTCTTCTCGGCGTAGAGCCTGGCGCTCTGGTAGTTATCCAGCCAGTTCTGCTCCCGCACGCTGCACGCGGGCGGCACCGGGGCGCTGAGGCGTCGGCCTTTTTCGCCCTTGAACAGCTCTTTCAGGGCCACGCGGCGCTTGGCGGAAAGCTTTTTGCCCTCCCGCAGCATCTGCTTCTGACGGGACAGCCAGCTGCCCAGCCAGATGCCGTCCTCCGTCCGGTACTGGGCCGGAACGGCCAGACTGCCGTGCTCCTTTTTGTATTCCACGGCCAGCTCGTAGCGGTGCTGCCACGAGTCGGTCTTTTCCCAGTTCATGCCCAGCTCGTCCAGCAGGGCTTTCCGCTCCGGCGTCACCCGGGCGCTGCTGCGCTCGGGGTTCTGCCATGCGTACCGCTGGCGGGACACCCACTTGCCCAGCAGGATGCCGTCTTCGTCGATGTACTCGGTGGGAACGTCGAGGTTCCCGTGGGCTGCGTGGTACTTCACGGCGGCCTCGTAGGCAGTCTGCCACTTGCGGTCGTTCCGGTTCGCCCAGTCCACTCCCAGCGCTTCCAGCTTTTCGATTTGGGCGTCGGTCAGCACACCTTCTTTATAAGCGGCACGCTGACTGCCCAGCCAGACGCCCAGCGCCATGCCGTCCGGCGTGACATACTTGACGGGAATTTCCAGCGTGTGATTTTCCAAATAATACTGGACGGCGGCGGCATAGCTCTTCTCCCAGAGGATGCTTCCGGTGTCCCACACCATGCCCAGTGCCTCGAGGCGCTCGACGCGGTCTGACGGCAGGTTCCCGCCCAGATAGCGCTGGCGGTTATAGACGATCCACTCGCCCAGCGCAAAGCCGTCCTTATCCTTATAATGGACCGGCACCAGCAGGTCGCTGTGGCTGTCGCGGTACCGCCGGGCCGAAGCACAGCCGTTCTCCCACGCCAGTTCGAGCCGCTTTTTCCAGTTCATGCCGATTTTGTCCAGCCGGGCGGCCTGCGCGGCGGTGAGGCGTCCCTTTTTCTTTCCGGCCCGGACAAGGCGCTGGTTTTCCAGCCAGCGGCCCACGGCCACGCCCCCGAAGCTGTAAGAGCGAGGCACGTCCAGCGTCTTTCCCTCTGCCGTCATCTGCTTTGCGGCGGCATAATAGCGCTCCCAGTCGGAGTCCAGCGCGCGGCGGAGCTGCCGGTAAGCCCGGCGGCAGGCAGAAAGGGGCTCTTCCAGCGGGAAGGCTTCTGCCCCCGCCGCGCTGCACTCCTTCCGCAGCTGCTGCACACAGGTCAGCGCCTCAAAGGCCGCGCTCAGCTCTGCCACCGGCACACTGCCGCAGGCCGCAAGGGCGCGGGCCAGCATCTGCCGGTATGCGGTCGGTTCAGCGCTGCGGCGCACCAGCACCACGCCCGAGATCCCGGCCAGAGGAGCCTGCACCGCCGGGCCGTTGGCACAGACCAGCAGCCGGAGGGTGGCCGCTTCATCGGCCGCAAAGCCTTCTGCATCCTTATAAATATGTGTTCCTGCACCAAACAGCTTCTCGGCCTGCTCTGCGGTCTGCGCCGCCGCTGCATCATCCTCGCAGAGGACGAGGCAGCGCCCGGCAGCATCCGGGAGCCACTGCGCCAGCAGCTGTTCCAGCGGCGGAAGCTTTTCTACGGCGAGGCTCAAAGCCTGATATTTCTCGGCGTTGGGGTCAGGGCAGCCCGGCAGATGGAGGTTTTTCACCTCAGCACGGAGGCGGGCCATCGCATCTTCCAGCGGCCAGAGCAGGGCCGTATAGGAGGCCGGCATGGGCAGCAGGCCCTCGGCCATCGCCCCGCCCAGCGCCAGCGGCTCCACAATGGCGTCGGCCAGCATCTCCTCGGCAGCGCGGCAGCTGTCGCCCGGAGCGTCCGGCTCCCCCAGAGCCAGCAGCTTTGCCCCCGGGCAGAGGCGGAACAGAGGCTGGACGCAGTCGGTCCAGTCCTTTGCGCTCATCTCCCTCCAGCCGTCCAGCACCAGCAGGCCGGGCCGGAACTCAGCCAGCGCCACCCAGCCCAGCGCATTCTGCACGGCCAGCTGCTCGCAGCTCATCAGCCGCACCCGGCCGCCCAGCGTCCGGTCCAGCCGCTTTGTCAGGGCGCGGCGCAGTTCCAGACGGGCAGCGCAGGACACCACCCAGAGCACGCGCATCTCGGGGTGGGCGTCCAGCAGCTCCCACACGATGCAGCCTTTGCCCGTACCCGCCGGGCGCACCAGCGCAGCACAGTTTTTCTGCTGCAGTCCAGCCTCCGCTGCACGGCAGGCTGTTTTATTTGAATCATCTACCAAAATCGACATATCTTATCCTTTCTGCCCCTTCCGAGGGTTCAGAAATTCGCTTTTTCTGCAAAAAAGAAACGCGCCTGCGCAAAGCTGGCTTTCCTGCCTGCGCTGCGCCCGCGTTTTTCCTGCAAAAATGTTACTTTCATGCTCTATTTTTATCATAAAAGTTTATTTCTTGTCAAGATGATTTGCACAGATTTTTCCAAATAATTTTACATTCCCTTTTTCCGGAAATTCCGGGACCGTTCCCTGCTGCCCGTTGACGGCGGGGACAGTTGGTGGTAGACTTTTTTCATCGGCTCCCCTTTTGGCGGGAGACTCCCCTATTTATGATATGTGAGGTAATCGATATGAACATCATCAGCACCGAAAAAGCTCCCGGCGCCATCGGCCCCTACTCTCAGGGCTACACCGTGGGCGGTCTCGTCTTCACCTCCGGCCAGATCCCGGTAGACCCCGCCACCGGCGCAGTCGCCGAGGGCATCGCCGCACAGGCTGACCAGAGCTGCCGCAATGTGGGCGCTATCCTCGAAGCTGCCGGCGTGGGCTTTGACAAGGTGGTCAAGACCACCTGCTTCCTGGCCGACATCGCCGACTTTGCCGCTTTCAACGAGGTGTACGCCAAGTATTTCACCTCCAAGCCCGCCCGCAGCTGCGTGGCCGTGAAAGACCTGCCCAAGGGCGTGCTCTGTGAGATCGAAGCCATCGCTGAGGCCTAAGCCGCCTTTTCAGCACAAAGAGGGGCCGTCTGCACTCCATTCCGGGTGCGGACGGCCCCTTTTGTCTGCCTTCGATTCCAGTTTTTCATGCTGGCTAACTTTCCCAGCCGGAGAAATTGACTTCGTTTTTCGCTTTTGTTACAATAGAATCAAACTGTTGTAAAAGATTTCCGGTCAAATTTGAAAGAGAGGTCCCTGCCCATGTCCAATTCCCGTGTTGAAAGCCACAGCCGCGCCGAATTGCGCAACAAGATCATCAGCGCAGCCACCCTGCTCGAGATCCTGTTGTCCGGCCTCGTCCTCATCGGCCTGCTGCTGTCGATGGTGCCGCTGCTGCAGTGGATGCCCGGCCTGCTGTTCGACGGCAACGACGTCGAGGTGAGCATCTTCTTACAGCGGGCGCTGGACATCGTCATCGGCATCGAGTTCATCAAGATGCTGGCCAAGCACA
>OHQF01001339.1_pt1 | contig 12664 bp, 19 predicted proteins | sample 1578001 | NCBI WGS metagenome assembly OHQF01 (sample SAMEA3879538, study PRJEB24766) | human gut metagenome | biome: human-associated habitat; feature: feces | place: USA | collected 1985/1987 | reverse complement strand
TCTAAAGAAGAGTTCTTCGACAAGAATGATATTCTTGGAACTAATGGAGAAATCTCTTTTAGTAGAGCTAATAGTAAATATAATACTTTAGTATATGTATTCCCGACTGGAGCTAAATTCCCACATAGAGCTTGGGGAGGTGAAGATAATGAAACTCCTCCACAAGAAACAGCATAGAAAAATTCTCCAGTAACTTTATTCGTTAACTATGCTAACTCTTCTGTTAATAACTTATACGGAGGTAGATTAACTCATGGTCAAGTAAAGGGACAAGGTTCCTCTGCAATGAGATATCTAATTTGGAATGTTACCTATGCTTTAAATAAATTAAAGGATTAGGAAGGACAGAAAATAAAGAGTCCGTTTACTCCATACTCTTAGTTAGATACAGATACTAATACGTTTAGAGAAGATGCTTCTTCTACAAAGGGTTACTATGTAATGCCTCCTTATGATGGATAGCAAGATACTACTGCATATAAGATAACTAAATTAGTAGGTAAAGTAAACTTTGCTTCTTCTATGCAGTCTCATAAGATTGGTTCTTGTAAATTATTTGATGATGCCTATAAGGAATCTAGAGGAAATTTAATTTCAGGAGGACAGAAAGCCGTACATGAAGAACCATTCCTATACTTCTATTGGGAAACTGATTTAGAGGATGTTTCTACTATAGAACTAGCAGATTTGTTAGATAATGATGAATCTATCAAATTTATGGGATTCCAAACTTGGGGAGCAGGTAAAGGAGACGATGCTTCCAGTGGATATGACGAAGATATAACTCCTGAATATCTAATGCTAGAAGGTGGTGAAAACACTGACCCATCTGTAAACTTTAGACGTCCTTGGTAGGCGCTTCAAAGAGCCTCTGGTGTACTTGGAGAAGATACTTATGGACTAACTAATCAACCAACTATAACTTATGCTAATTCTTTACTTCGTCCTTGGGATAATCTTCTAATCGAAGATGAATCTGTTGTATATGACTAGAGAGGAGCTTGGGATATTGATTATGGTTGTGAAGAAGTAGAAAATGATAGTGGAAAGACATACTTCCAATTTGCTGAATCAGTACATGAATCTTTAAAGAAGTTTAGAGAGTTCTACGACTTCGTTTATACACATGATTACAACATGGTTCAGACAAGCGCTACTAGTCCTTCTGGATGGGATGTAACTAAAAAGTACATTGTAACAGCTAGTACTTGTACGCTAAATCCAACTAGTCATAAGTCCGGAGATATTTATCGTTACGATGATATTAACGGAACTTGGGTATGTGCGGGAGTAAGCTATGAATCTGCTACTGGATGGGCTAGAGCTAATATCTACGAGTTAGCTGGAACAAGTAGCGCTTTAGGCATTCCTGCTGCATTAGATGCAATGAAAGCTAATTTCATTACAGGAATTAAGAACTACATAGATGTAAATGATATTGCTTTCCACTAGGCTTTTATTAAGTTTGTATCTGGAACTGACAATAGAGCTAAAAATACATATTTCCAAATTATTGGAAAACTAAGAGAAGAAAACGAAGAAGGAGAATTTGTTGAGAGTGGTAAGGGGGATTATCTAGTTAGACTTATTGGAGACGACTTAGATACTATTTTAGTAACTGATAATAACGGTCTTCAGTCTAAGTCTTATAATTTGCTAGAGACTTCCTACAGAGAGGCTGACTCAGTATATTGGGGAGATGCTAACAATGTATTCTTCTATATGTTTGACCAATGTTTCGAATCTGAAATAAAAACATATTTAGCAAGTGTTATAAATACTGCATTTAAGAACAGTAACAGTATGGAAGATAAATCAAATTACTTCTATAAAGTGTTCTTTAATGTTCAAGAAACGTTCCCAGCAGTAGCATATAACCATACAGCTAAGATATATTATGAAAATGCTTAGGCTATTAAAAATTCTAAGGTACTTTCATATTATAGTAACAACGAGATTGAACCTATCGAACAAAGCCACGGCTCTTGCTTAGCTTGTGAGAAATAGTTCATGACCAAGAGATTTGCATTCCTTTCTACTTATGCATAGACTTCTTTAGGAGCTATTGCACTGAGAACTGCAAGTTCTGCAGGTAGTGGTGATACTCTGAGATTAAGAATGGAGTTTGAACCATATTAGGATTGCTATCCTGTTTATCATTACAACGGTAAAAACCTTTATCTATCTAATTTCTAGACATCTAACTTTGATGCAATTAAGAATTTAGCATAGACAGGAAATAGTTATACAGCCGAAATCAATCAAGGAGATCCTGCAATTAACCAAGGTATATACTTAACTACTTTATATAAGAAGTTAAATATTTTAGGTTTAAAGATGTCTACTATTGATGCAGATTTTGCTAGAACTACTGAGTTCCAAATTGATAATGCTTAGTTAGACGATTATACTAGTCTATTCCCAAGCGATTATCCGGACTTAGCTATCAGCTTATTTACTCCTTCATTCCCAGTGTTAGAGAGCTTAACTCTTAGAAATATGACACTTCCTACAGAAATGGATTTGTCTAAGTTCTTAAAGTTAGAGACTATAGACTTCTCTAAGACTACTACTAAGAGCGTAGTATTCCCACAAACTGGTAGACTAAAGAATGTAATTCTTCCTGATACTATAGAAACATTTAGAATCTATAATAATTTATCAACAGTATATATTGACTGTGATAATGTAGGAAGTTTTGATGTAGCTAATTTCTGCGAATAGTTAATTAACTGCAATGCCCTTCAGTCAGTAACTATTAGAAATGCTAATCTGTATATAACAGAAGATGCATTAAGAAAGATGATTCTTACTAATACTTGTAACTTAACTGGAGATATTTACATTGTAAATACTGCAGGAAGCACTTAGTTGAAGGCTATTAGCTTTGCTACAAAGCAGTTATTAGTTAATACATTTGGAGACATTTCTAGTTCTTCTTCTAAGATTAGAATCCATTTCCAAAGTGCTGAAATCCTAGACTTTAGTTGTGCAGGGGAAGTTTCTGTATATTACTAGGCTGGAGAATCCGGAACTATCGTTCGTCAAAACCTATTTGACATTACAGTAGATTCTGGTAATGATGTTGAAATAAAATCTGGAACTAACCCTTATAATCCATCAGTAAATGGATACTTAGATATTACTTACTCTATGTCAGGAGTATCAACTGATATTGCTACTATTGATTAGACTGGTGCTATTACCTTGAAGAAGGAATCTAGTAGTACTGCTACAGTAACTATTAGTATGAAGGTTGCTAATAGTGGAACTCCCATTAGAAAAACTGTTAAAGTAAGCTTCGCTTGGAAGGCTCCTTAGCTTGGAGACTTTGCATATGCTGATGGTACGTTTACTAGCTCATTTGATGCTACTAAGACTTTAGTTGGTCTAGTGTATGCAAAGGATGAAAGTGATGATACGTCTGGAGTAGTTTACATCATTGGTAAGGAATACACTGATGAAGAAAAGTCTTACTACTTAGGATATAGTGCAGATGGAAATTCTGGTTCTCAGGAATAGATATTACAACAGCTGTATTAGGTACAAGCCTATTTGTCTAGCGTGTCTGTTTCTAATTATGAAACTGTTTCTGGTACTGCTACTCCTAACTTAATTAATAATATTAATGTATCTACCTACAACATACAGGTAAATACAGCATTTGCTGGTAAGTCTGATACTGAATTATATATTAATCATGTAAATAGTAAGTTACTTCCTATTTTGTATAATAACTCAGCTTGTAAGCCTTATATTAGCAGAAAACAAGTTTCTTCAGGAGGTAGTACTTCATGGGAATACTACATAGAATCTAAGTCTAACTTAAATAATCTATGTGAAGCTATTCAGACAGTATGGACCAATGCTTCTGGAACAGATATTATGAGCTGTCTATTATATCCATACTTCTATAGTATGTAGGTATATGAACCGTCTGTAAAGGATGGAGAAACTCTAAATTCAGCTTATAAGAAAGGTAATTGGTATGCTCCTTCAGTAGCTGAGTTCTCTAGAATTATTTACTATAGAGGTTATAGTGTCTCTGGAAGTAATTTCAATACTGGAGATACAGTAAGATAGCCTATTAGTACCTCAGTTGCCAATGGAGGTGGAGTGCTAACAACTCCAATTTTCTCTATTGCATATTCTAGAGCTAACAACTAGTTCCCATCTGTATGGTCTAATATAGTAGGTTCTGGAGATAATGCTGGAGTAAATAATATTACTACTTCTATTAACTCGTCAGCTGCTAACAACTATTCTTATCAAAGAACTTAGCAATATGACGGAGGTTCTGGAGGTTATACATACTCTAATGAATGGGTTACTGGTAGTTATAACGACCCATCATACTGGAACACAGTTCAATATAATAATGCTTGGAGATTAACTAAACATCAAGGAGTACCATTTACTAAATTTAATTATTCTAAGAATGGCTGATAATTTCATGCAAATAAGTCACGATAATCGTTATTATGTAATTAATAAGGATGACTCTTTGAAATCCTTACTCACTCACGAGGAGCTGTTAAGGCTCCCCTTGAGTGTTTGGAAGGAGTTATTTGAGCGAAAAGATGGAGTATGTTATTTTAAATTAATGCTTCCAGTTTTAGAAGCAGCTATTAAAGCATATGATAAATCATCTAATGTTGATTCGTTCTATTATAACGACAAAGAGTATTGGTTAGATAAAGCTACTAGAGTCGGACTACAAAATTTAGCTAATTGTAGTACTGATAATATGTCTTTGGTTCTTGGTAGTGAAATAATCGAATTACCAGTAGACAAGGTAAAAGAATTTCTAGCTTAGCTAGAGGTGTACGCTGGGAAATGTTATGTAAACACAACTCAACATCTATTAGCTATAAAAGAGCTTAAGACAGTTGAAGATGTTATAAAATATGATTATACTTCTGGGTATCCAGATAAGATTACGTTAAATGAATGAGAATTTAGAAAAGGATAAAATATAGCTAGGGAATGAAAAGCCCTAGCTACTTCCTTCTAAATCATTACTTAATACTATAAAGCTTGGCTATGATACTAAGCCAGTTCCTCCACCTCCTGAAAATCATATTGATTTTATAGAAGGGGATTCTGTGATGACTACCATAAGTACAGGGTTTGAGCATAATGACAAGCCAGTTCCTCCACCTCCTGAAATCAACCTTAGCTGTAAAACTCCGAAACATAAAAATCCAGATTCAGTTATAGGAAGTGTAGATACGGGATTCGGATGTGATAATTAGCTTATTAGAGAATGTCCAAAACCAAAATATAAAACTCATTTATGTAAAGAAAATTATTTAGGCGAGTTTAAAACAGAATCTGAGAAGACGCTAGCTAGAACTAATCTAGGAGTTTATAGTAAAGAAGAAATAGATAGAATTGTAGGTCAAATTGTGGAAAACAATAACAACAATTTTATCACTAAAAAGGAAGTTCAGAATATGATAGCCGACTTAGATTTTGTAGATTCTACACTAAAATCTTATGTAGACTACCAAATACCTAATAATTTATTTAAATTATGAGTACAACACAAATAAAAAGATTATTTCAATCAAAAACTGAATTTGTCCCTATTACCTTAGCGGAGGCAGTAGTAGTAAACACCTCTAATATTCCAGGACTTTCATCATTAGGAATAACAACTCTTGACAAGGTATTAAGAACTACAATGGGAGTTGTAGGAACTAATGCTGGAGATATTGCTGTGTTGAAGAATACAGTTCAACAAATTAATACAGCCTTAGAGGGTAAATAGGACAAGCTTACTGCTGGCGTAGGTATTACTATTTCTCCAGAAGGAGTTATTAGTACTACTAATAGCATAGAACTATACAAGATAGTTACTTAGCTACCAACAGCGTCAAAAGACTGTTTAAATTCTATATATTTAGTTCCTGCACCATCCGGTACTGCAGGAAATATTTTTATCGAATATATTTGTGTATATGAAAATACGCAGGCGAAATATATTTGGGAAAAAATTGGAGAAGTCCAAACAGATGTAGATTTATCTGGTTATGTAACTAATGAAACCTTTAATTAGACTATTAATATTATTAATGGCTAGTTAGCAAACACTATCACTGCTCAAGATGTTACTACATCAGATGGTGCTTCTAAGGTAGTAGTTAATTATACTATTCCATCAGATTTATATGACAGTATGGTCAATACAGATAGCACAGACCAAGTAATAGGAGGATAATCATGGAATTAACTATTAAACAACTTAAGCAACATGGTTAGATATTCGTTCCTTAGACTACTGCTGAAGCTGTTTTAGTTAAAGATGGTGAAGAAGTAATTACTCTTGATAATATGCTAGAGAGGAAGATTGAGTAGATAATTACACCTGCTGGGTCTGGACTATAGGCATTTAAGCAAGAAAAGAATATAATTCTTACTCACTCCAACTCCATAACTGCAAATGAATCTCCTTCTTCAGTAAAGGTAAAATACGATAATCGAGGACACATAGTAGAAGTCGCTCCTACTAGTAATGTGATGGTAATAGTGGACCAAGAAGGTTATCTTTAGTATAACGGGTCAGAAGACCGGAATCTGCTTCTGGGGAATGATTTTGGAATAGATGAAGATAATAAAATTATACTAAAATGGAATCATTTATAATATGGCACTATTAAATTTTGCTAATACCTATGCTGAAATATCAGGCAATCTTACTTTGCCGGAATCTGCTTCTGGGGATTACGTAAAGCTATTCTTTTCTAAAGACGGTCACATTATATCTCATGGAAAGGATTTTACTCCCACATTTACTCCTACAGTAAGAGGTTTAGTTCCTATTTCTAGCGGTAAAGCCACTGAAATATTTAGAGGAAATGCTACCTGGGCTGAGATAACAACCACAGACTTGCCAATAGCTGAAAATACCTCTGTAAATAATACAACAACCCTATTTACTACTCAGTAGGTTCATTAGATAATTAATGCTAGCTTTGCTGCTAACGATGCAATGCGGTATAAGGGTACTATTACTTATAGTAATGGAAGCTATACGACACATACCGTTGCTGGAGTAGAGGTTTAGGGATTTCCCACTAAATGTGAGGTCGGAGATACCTATAGAGTAACTTCTCAGGGAACTTATGCTGGATAGACGTGTTCAGCTGGCGACTTACTAATATGTATACAAGACGGAACAGGAAGTGGATTAAACACTGCAGCTTATTGGACAGCTGTAGAAGCAAATATTAACGGATAGGTTAAACACACTGTCAACGGTACTTCTATATATGTTTATAGTAATAGTACTAATACATTTACCATTTATGCTCCAACAACTGGCGGTACTTAGGGTTAGGTACTACTTAGTAATGGTAGTGCTGCTCCTACTTGGGCTGCACAGTCTACTTTAGTAGTGGGAGAAGCTAAGAAGGTTAGTAACGCATTGTCACTTGGTGCAGGCTTAACTTTTGGAACTGCTGGAGTTACTTATAATGGTAGTGCAGCTAGAACAATATCTCTAGTAGCCGCAACTACTACTACTATAGGAGGAGTAATTGTAGATAAAGACTCTACGAATAAAACAATTTCTGTTACTAGCGCTGGAAGCATTTATTTAACTAAACAGAATGTTATTAATGCTTTAGGTTACGACCCAGCGGCAGAAGATTCATGGAGACCTATTACTATTGGAGGTGTATCAATCGGAGACAAGACACTAAACTTCGTACCATCTGGAGATGTTTATTTAAAAGCAGACTCTAACGGGGACGACATACAAGATATTAGTTTTGGAATAAGCTGGTATAATATCAGTACTAAAAAATACGAAACAGCATAATCTATGAAGATAGCATACAATCCTACTACGGCGGCAGCTTTAACGACTGCTCCCAATAATAATGATATAACCTTTGACTTAAAAGGCTTAAATATCTTTACTAGAGGGATAAAGTTTAAAGGGACAGATACTACTTACTCGGTATTTAAAAAACATACTTCTAGTGGAAGTGGAGGTTATAACGGATTGGTGCCTGTCCCTTCATATACTGCAACAAATGTTAGATTTTTAAGGGAAGATGGCACCTGGTCCATACCTGCGGCTGCGGCATTCATTTATACCCAATTAACTAATCAAGATCTAGATGATTACTTAGACGAAGGGAGATGGTACTATGCTGGCGGTGGTAATACCACAACGAACAAACCTAGTGGAGTAGATGCATATGAATTATATGTTGGTCGAAATGCTAGTGGTTATCGTTATTAGAAATTAATTACTTCTAGTGGTCTGATATGGTTTAGATACCATGATTCTTCTGCTTGGAAAACTTGGGTTAGATGGTATACAGACATGAATACTGATTAGAAAGTATTGTAGTCTGCTACCACTACCTCAAATTATAGACCTCTTGCTTTAGGTTATACTAACACAAGTACCACTGCTGATTTAAGTGCTAGTGTTACTTAGCAAGTTTATGTAACTACAACAATATATGCTCAGCCTAGTACAGGTAGTCTATGGGCTAATAAATTGTACTCAGGTGGAAAACCAGTTCTTACAGAACATCAATCATTAGCTAATTACGTTACATTAAATACTGCACAAACTATAACTGGTGCTAAGACATTCACAGTTAATGTTACAGCAGCAGGTTATAAAAAGACTAATTCTTCTGACTCTTATGTATTATTAGGTGGAGGAGGACATAAAGCTGTATCCGACTTCATGTTAAAAACAGAAGAATTATCCAACAATCTCACAACCATTACTAAATCATTAAATGTTACACAAGCATGGATGGATACAGGAATAACATCTACTAACCTTCCTGCTAATGGAACTTATATAGTATAGGTACAAGTTAGTGCTAACGATGGTACAGGAAATATGTATAATTGCTATAATTCTGGTGTAATGAGTTGGTATAGAGATGGTACTAATGATACAGACACCGATGAAATTATCCTTCACCGTTCTGGTCATGCTTATGGAAAAACAATCTACTTAAGAACTGTTATGCAAAGTTCTGGAGTTTTAAAATTATAGATAGGTGCAAGTGCTGGCATAGGCGCTGCTTACACTTATACATTTAAATTTAAGAGGATAATATGATAAAAGTTAAAGATGGATATGCAAAACTTATAGGAACCACATATCAAGGAAGCGCTACACAAGTCCTTCTTAGCAACGGAGGAGACTTAGAGTACTCCGCTTCAAGCAAAGCCAGCACCCTAGTTCAACGAAACGCCAGCTAGCATATTTACGCTACTTATTTTAATTCAGCTATTTCTGATGAAGCGTTAACAGATATTGGTTCCGTATATGTAAGAAATACTTCTGATACCTTTATTAGAAGAGTGAGTAAGACTTAGTTTTATTCAATTTTAGATGATAAGTTTGTAACTCTTGACACTACTCAAAGTATTACAGGAGCAAAGACTTTTTCTACTAGTGTTAGATTTGCTAATAATGCTAGTATTATATAGAATTAGAATGATACTAGTAACTATACCACTATATTGAAATGGTATAAAAATGGTGCATCTAGAAATACCTACGACCCTTCTATAGGACAACATAATACTGGAGGAGATGGAAATGGTTCTATCTGTATACTTCCATATCCTACGGAAACCAGTCCTTGGGGTGGAACGGTGGGTCTGTTTATAAGTAAAGGGGTTTTAAAATTAGATGGTAAATCAGTCGCACTAGCTGAGAATTACTATACTAAAACTGAATCCGATGAGAGATATGTGAATGTAACTGGAGATACTATGACTGGACCTCTAATAGTAAAAGCTGCTATAACAGGAACTCAATTAATATCTACTATTGCTACAGGTACCTCTCCATTAAAGGTAACTAGCACAACTGTGGTTACTAACCTTAATTCAGACCTATTAGATGGGTTACATGAAACTTCATTCTTTAGAGCTAGAGGAGATTAGTCTATAGCAAGTTCTGTTCCTACAACTACCGAATTAGCGACTAGTAATAATCTATGCGGTAGCTGGAATGTAAAGTATACAGGAGCTTCTGGACACCTAGTATAGTTTAATGCTGGAAGTGGAAGTACAAGATATATGCAGTTCTACTCTATGTATTCTGGAAGTTTGTATTGGAGAAATAGTACAGACTCAACTTTGAATACAAAGTCATGGAAAACTATTGTAGATAGTGCTAACTATACTGGAATAGTTTTAAAGATTGGAACGGCTACAAAAGGTTCTGCAACTCTTCCTATATACCTAAATGCAGGTACACCAACAGCCTGTAGTACGACTCTTGGAGTTTCTATTACAGGCAATGCGGCAACAGCAACCAAACTATAGACTGCAAGAACTATCAATGGAACATCATTTGATGGAACTGCTAATATAGTAACAGCTTATTGGGGTACTGCACGAACTATTAGTCTATCTGGTGCAGTTACTGGTAGTGCTTCCGTTAACGGTAGTTAGAATGTAACTATCACTACTACCTACTAGTTTGGCTCTATTGATGGAAGATATGTAGGAGGTAATAAAACTGCCAACCACGGTTCTTCTGGAACAGCTTATACAGCTGATACATATTCTTCTACATTTGTTAATAAGGCATTTGTAGCATTTGCTGAACGAGGTTCTTGGGCTTATGCTAATAATGGATATGTATCTACAGATACTGGTGTAAATATTCCATTGGCGGGAACAGCTATATTCTAGTGGGGAGCTAGTGATACGAACAAGACGTAGTTATATATAACTCCACATAATAACTCAGGAGTAAGTAATCCTGCTGCTAATGAAATGTTATTCTATACAAGCAACGGAAGTGGTTATACTTCTGCTTGGACTAGAGTATTAACTCACAGAAATTATACTAATTATACTGTAACTAAAACCGGTGGAGGTGCAAGCGGTACTTGGGGAATCTCAATTACTGGTACTGCAGCATCCGCTAGAAAACTATATAAAATTGATGGAACTAGTAGGACTTGGTCTACTTCTGAGAGTGTAGTTGGCAATGGAATTGTAGCATACACTGATACTACAACAAGCGGAAGATGGGATAGCTATGGTTCACTCTTCTAGTTCTCTAATGCGGATAACCCTACCCCAGGAACTAATGGTCACTGGCTGACACAATTATGGTCTGGAACTTCTAATAAGTTAGGAGTGAGATGGAGAACTAATACTGGAGGATGGACTACAATGTAGACTATCCTTACTAACACCAATTACATATCATATGCTGATACTAGATATGTAACAGCCTTAGGTACAAGTGGAAACTATCTTACATGGACAAAGGCAGGTACTACTAATAATATTACAGTACCTTATGCCACTAATTCTAATAAGGCAAACTATATATATTATGGTTCTATAAGTAATCTTAACTCTCCAAGTAGTTGGACATCAGATGGATATAGATTAGTATATGACACTTACTCAGGTTCAGCCTCAAACAAGCCAGTATCATAGGATAACGCCAATGGGATAATTACTCTATTTAAAAGCAAACATGGAACATCTAATTAGTATGTATCATAGTTAGCTTTTCCGAATAATACGAGAATGTATTTTAGGTATGCTTCTGCGGGATCGTTCTCTTCATGGTATACTATAGCCTATACTTCTGATATAAAGGATCCAGCTAATTATTATTGGGCAAATGTTAAGGTATCAGCTTCCTCTAATTCAGGAACTTCACCTACCTTTAATACTTGTTATACTTCAAACTGGTTCAGAAGTACTGGAAATACCGGATGGTATTCCGAAAGTTACGGCGGAGGTTGGTATATGACTGATAGTACATGGATAAGAACCTACGGAAGCAAGTCAGTTTATCAAAATACTGGATAGATAAGAACAGACGGATATTTAGTTACTAATGGTGGAATTACTATAGGAGCTACTTCTCCGAATAATGGTACTTATAAATCACATGTTACTGGAAACTCATGGTCTTCTGGATATATTAGAGCAGGTGCTGGTTTTTATCATAATTCAGTAAATAGTAATAACTACGTATTGTTAGCTGGAGGCTCCTACAAATCATTAGCGGACTTCGCCAAGGGTAATGCTGGTGCCTCAAATAGAGGAGTATATGTGACTAATGGAACTGTTACTGCTATGACATATTACTTAAATGCTACAATTAACTCTGGAGCATCTGGCAAACTAGCTTATTATAGCGGTACTAACTCTATTGACGACTATACTAGTACTGTTGGTTCATCTACTACTCCTATGTATCTTTCTGGAGGTGTTCCTACTGTTTGTAGTGGAGTAGTAATTAAATATTGGGCAATATATACTATAAATTCTATAAACTCTACTGTTACATTTACTAAAGATGCTGGTAACCATTCTTTCCTTACGTCTATTGCTAGAATGAGAAATAATGGTAATGGGGCATATTGCGTTTATTGTACATACCCAAGTGGGTACTCTTGGAGCAATACTATAATATGGGGTTCTGGTAGTCATGCTTCTGGAGTATCTTATCCAAGTATTAATGGTACTTTGTATGTGAGCACATCTTCTGGAGGTTCTAATTATTTTTATGTCAGAACGGCTGATGATGCAAGTACAAACAATGGTCAGTTTAGACTATTCATGATTTGGTTTTAATAAAATTTAACAAAGATATTTTTGAAAAGTTTGTAATTATTTATATAATTGAAGGAAG
>OHQF01001333.1_pt1 | contig 12703 bp, 9 predicted proteins | sample 1578001 | NCBI WGS metagenome assembly OHQF01 (sample SAMEA3879538, study PRJEB24766) | human gut metagenome | biome: human-associated habitat; feature: feces | place: USA | collected 1985/1987 | reverse complement strand
TAAGCTCACTCGTGCCCAAGATAGTTAGCTGGAAACGGCTTGTGAAAATAGGTAGCCGCCGACTTGATCAAAACGCTCTAAGAGAAATCTTAGAGCGTTTTCTTTTTGCTTTTTTCGTCCAAAGCTCTTGCATCTGGTCGGCGGGTGCGGTATGCTTAACCAATAGGACGCTTGGGAGAGGGAGGGCAGAGACATGGACAGAGAAGAGATCCGCTATCTGCTGGGCAGCACGATTTATGCACGGGCCAAGGCATACGAGAACAGGGTGCAGGATCTGGAATGTGAGACGGCGGAGAACGGCGTGCGCCATCTGAGCGCCGATGTGCGGGGCAGCGGCCGGAACCTCTACCGGACCCAGGCGTGGCTGCGCAAGAACGGCAGTTTCGTCAGCGCCAGCTGTACCTGCCCTTTCAATGAAAACGGCGAAGGTCCCTGCTGCAAGCACATCGGTGCGCTGCTGCTGCATGAGGTGGATGAGCCGGAAGAAAAGATGGAACCAAAGCCAGAGAAGAAGGCACTGCTGGACATCCCGGGTGTGCAGCGCGGGACAGAATTTGCTAAAGAAGCTGCAGCCCGGAAGGATAGCTACGTCTCCGGTCTCGAGATGCTGTTCGGCAGGAAATGGCGAGGCGATGAACCCGTCTCGGATGTGCAGGCGCAGGAACTTCTTCGAGCTTATCAGGAGGACGCGCTGGCCGAGGTGGAGAGTCTGACGGCCTCGGACGGACAGCAGCGAGGCTTCGCGGAACTGGAACCGGAGCTCATTCTGGACTACTCCGGACAGCCGCCGCTGCTGCGCCTCCGCATTTCGGACGGCGGGCGGCAGTATGTCGTAAAAAGCATCCCGGAACTGCTGACGGCCATCGAGAAAGAGCGGAGCGTCAGCTACGGCAAAACGCTGGCCTTTGTCCACCGCTGGGACGCCTTTACCTCCGAGGCACAGAAAATTCTGACGCTGCTCCGCCGCCAGCAGGACACGGTAAAGAGCGTGGAAGCCGCCACAGGCCGCCCGACCCGCAGCATCGCAAATGGCCCCGCTGGAAGTGTGCCGCTGTCGGGTGAGCTGCTGGATGAACTGGTGGTATTATATGAGCCGAGGGGCGAGGTGGGCGGTTACGCCTTGCGAAAGGGTCTGCCCGCGCTGACGCTGCGGGTCGAGAAGAAGAGGGGCGGCGTACACATCGTGGTGGAGCCCAGTCTGTACACATTGCAGGGCCTTGACTACAGCTACCTTTATAATGAAGACACCATCTGGAAGCTGGAACGAGCCGAAGCGGCCCGTCTGCTGCCCGCGTTGAACGCCCTCTGTGGCAGCGGACTCTTTTTCACCAGCAAGGATGCCGTATCGTTTTGCAGCTTCGTGCTGCCGGAGCTGGGCCGGAAGATCACCATCGACGACCCTGACCGGCTGCTTTTGAATCAGATACCGCTGGAGCCGGTGGTGCAGTTTTATCTGGATGCGCCCCACATGGGGGCCGTCCGCGCCCACCCGGAATTTTTGTATGGGGAAGACCGGGTGACGCCTTTTGCGGCCCCGACCGATTTATTGAGGGACGCCCGCGCAGAGCGTCGGGCCGGGCGGCTGCTCCAAACTTATCTGACCCAGCAGACCGACACCAGCCCTGCCGAATATGGCACAGACGACGAGGATGCCCTTGTTACTTTCCTTGAAGAGGGTGTGCCTGCCCTGCTGGCGGAGGGCGAAGTCTACCTCAGCGATGCATTCCGCGACTTGCAGGCTGCGCCGCCGAAAATCTCGGTGGGTGTGTCGGTACAGGGCAGCGTGCTTGATTTGGAGGTGGACACCGGCGAATTCCCGGTGAGCGAGCTGAAAGCTCTGCTCAAGTCGCTCCACCAGAAAAAGCGCTACCACCGCCTGCGGGATGGCCGATTGCTGCGGCTGGATGACTCGCTGGAAGTGCTGGACGAACTGAACGAAACGCTGGAACTCTCCGGCGCAAAGCTGGGCCAGAATCATGCGCAGCTTCCGCTTTACCGTGCGCCCAGCCTCGACTGGGCGCTGTCGGGCCAGACCGGTGTGCGCTTCAACCGGGATGACGCCTTCCGGCGCATCAGCCGGAGCTTCCACGCCGTCAAGGACAGCGAGTATGCCCCGCCTGTCTCCCTGCAAAAGACCCTGCGCAAATATCAGCGGGACGGCTACCGCTGGCTGCGGACGCTGGACGGTTACGGCATGGGCGGCATCCTCGCCGACGATATGGGCCTGGGCAAGACGGTGCAGGTGCTGAGCTACCTGCTGGCCATGAAGCAGAACGGTCAGACTCTGCCCAGCCTTATCGTCTGCCCGGCCTCGCTGGTGCTGAACTGGGCCGAGGAGTGTCAGAAATTCACGCCCGAACTCTCCTGCGTGGTGGTGGATGGCGACGCCGCCCACCGCGCCGAGCTGGCTGAGAGCTGGCCCGCCGCCGACCTCGTGGTGACCAGCTACGATTTGCTGCGGCGTGACGAGGCGCTTTACGAGGGGCAGGAGTTTTACGCCTGCATCCTCGACGAGGCGCAGGCCATCAAGAACCACACCACCCAGAAATACAAGGCCGTCTGCAAAGTGCGCAGCCGGGTGCGGTTCGCCCTCACCGGTACGCCGGTGGAGAACCGGCTGGGCGAGCTGTGGAGCATCTTCTCCTTCCTGATGCCGGGCTATCTGCCGCCCTACAAGAGCTTTTGCAGCCGGTTCGAGAAGCCCATCGTGCAGGAGGAAGACCAGACCGCCGTGCGGCGTCTCAATCAGCTGACCGGCCCCTTCATCCTCCGCCGCATGAAGTCGGATGTGCTCAAGGAGCTGCCGCCCAAGACCGAGAATGTTTACCGCATCGAGCTGGAAGAGGAGCAGCGCAAGCTCTATCTGGCCGCTGTGGTGGACGCCCGGGAGAAGCTGCAGGCCGCAAAGCCCGAGGACAAGATGGCGGTGTTCGCCGTCCTCATGCGGCTGCGGGAGATCTGCTGCGACCCGCGCCTTATCGCAGACAACTGGGAGGGCGGTAGCGCCAAGCTGGACGCCTGCGTGGAGCTGGTCTCCAGCGCCGTGGAGGGCGGCCACCGCATCCTGCTGTTCAGCCAGTTCACCTCGATGCTCGAGCTGCTGGCAAAGCGTCTGGACGCCGAGGGCATCAGCCACTTTACGCTGCAGGGCTCGACGCCGAAGCCCGTCCGGGCGGAGCTGGTCCGGCGGTTCAACGGGGGAGAGGTGAGCGTTTTCCTCATCTCGTTGCGGGCCGGCGGCACCGGCCTTAACCTGACGGCGGCGGACATCGTCATCCACTACGACCCGTGGTGGAACGTCGCCGCCCAGAATCAGGCCACCGACCGCGCCTACCGCATCGGCCAACAGAACCCGGTGCAGGTGTATAAGCTCATTGCACAGGATACCATTGAAGAAAAAATCGTGGAATTGCAGCAGGCCAAGCAGTCGCTGGCCGACACCGTGACCGGCACCGCCGATGGTGCCATCCTCTCGATGCGGCCGGATGAGTTGCTGCAGCTGCTGGAAGGGAGCGAACCATGAAATACGCATTATTTTCGGTGCCGGTAGGCACCATTTACGACCTGCCCCAGACCATCAAAGAGGGCGAGGAGGGTCTTGTCTCCACCATCGGAGATGAGGGCCTGTATGGGCAGGCCTGTCAGGTGCGGACTGCGCCCGGCGGCGTGACCGCTGCGGGCGTCCGGCTTCCGCCCGATGTGGCCGAAGTGGTCAGCTTTTACGGCTACCATGGCTATGTGAATCAGCGGGAATTGCAGTTTGTCCGCGAGGAGGAGCTGTGGGAGTATCTGGGGGCAGACCTCGTTCTCGTGGGCCGCGCTACGGATGTCCTCAGCCTGCCCAAGGTGCAGGGCGTCCGGATGATGGAATTGGAGCGGGGAGACGTTCTCCGCCGCCAGCCTGAGACCGCCGAAGAGGCCGAGGCCCACAAGGGCTGGGCGAAAGTTCTGCTGACGGATGGCCGGACGGGCTATGTCCGGGATGTGGCGCTGGAGCCGGTGAAATATGAGATGACGGCGGTCTTCTCCCAGAGAGAGGGCCTTGCCTTCAATGACGCGCTGGCCGAGACGCTGGACACGACGGCAGACAAGCTCGTGCCAGAAGCTGTGGCACGCTGGTACGGCGGCAGCGAAGATGCCTTCCGCGCCGCTGTCTGTGAGCAGGCGAAGAGGTATATGGGTACCGAGTACCGCTGGGGCGGCAAGTCGGGCCGGGGCATCGACTGCTCGGGCCTCGTCAGCAGCGCCTATATGCAGTGCGGTGTGCTCATCTACCGCGATGCAAAGATCATCGAGGGCTGGCCGATGCATGAGGTGGCTTTCGAGAACAAAAAGCCCGGCGATGCGCTCTTCTTCCCCGGCCATGTGGCGCTTTATCTGGGCGAAGGGCGGTATATCCACTCCACCGGTGCCGCCGCCAGCGGCGGTGTGGTCATCAACAGCCTTGAGCCGAGCGACCCGCTGTATCGGGAGGATCTCGTGAAGTGTTTGTATGCGGTGGGGAGTATTTTCTAAAAGGAGATAACCATGAAAGTCTTTGATCTACATTGTGACACCCTGAGTGAGCTGCGCTACGCCGAAAAGGCGGGTACGCCCAAGAGCTTTGCGCAGAATGATCTGCACATCGACTTGCAGAAACTGAAAAAGGGCGACTATATGCTGCAGTGCTTCGCCGCCTTTGTCAATCTGGGCGACAAGACCCCCGGTGCCGACCCGCTGGTGACGGCGCTGGAAGAAATCGACGTCTTCAAACGCATCATGGAAAAATACCCGGAGGATATTGCACCGGTATATCAACCCTCTGACATCCGAAAAAACGCCGCCGAGGGCAAGATCAGCGGAATGCTCACCATTGAGGAGGGCGGCTGCTGCAAGGGCAGCATCGGCGTGCTGCGCCGGATGTACGAGCTGGGCGTCCGCATGATGACCCTGACCTGGAACCACGAGAACGAGCTTGCCAGCCCCAACGTCGTCCCCGGCGGGGGCCACAACATCTGGCCCTGCGCCCCCAACACCGAGACGGGCTTGAAAGAAAAGGGCTTCGAGTTCCTGGCTGAGATGGAGCGTCTGCACATCATCGCAGATGTGAGCCACCTGTCCGACAAGGGCTTCTGGGACATTGTGGAGCACTCCACCCGCCCCTTTGCGGCCAGCCACTCCAACTGCCGCGCCCTGGCACCCCACTGCCGCAACCTCACCGACGAGATGATCCGCGCCCTCGCCAACAAGGGCGGTCTCGTGGGTCTGAACTACTGCAGCGGCTTCCTCGACAACCAGCCCGAAGAAAAGCTCTGCCGCAGCACCACGGCCCTGATGGCAAAGCACGCGGCCCACTTCAAGCAGGTGGGCGGTATTGAGATCATCGGTCTGGGCAGTGACTTCGACGGCATCGGCGGCAAGCTGGAAATGGACGACTGTTCCAAGCTCCCGCTGCTGGCCGACGCACTCTGCCGCGAGGGCTTCACCGAGGACGAGGTAGAGGCCATCTTCTACCGCAACGCCCGGCGGTTCTTCGAAGAAAACCTCTAAATAGTGTATAAAACGACAGGGAGATTCCAAAATGGATAAAAACATGACGCTGGAAAAGCGTATTGCCGCCGAGCTGTATTCCTATCAGGGCAAGATGAGCGTCTTTGTGGACGATTTGCACGGCCACACGGTCGAAATCGGCGCTGACGAGGAATTTGAGACGGCTTCCACCATCAAGGCATATATCCTCGCAGCCCTGTATCTGCAGGCCAGCCGGGGCAAAGCCAGCATCGAGGAAAAAATCACTTACAAGCCCGAGCACTTTGTGGACGGTTCCGGTATGCTCCGGGCGCTGGGCGTGGGCGCAAGTCTGAAAGTTAAAGACGCCGCCACCATGATGATCATCTGCTCCGACAACATCGCCACCAACATGGTCATCGACTATCTGGGGCTGGACACCATCAACGCCTGTATCCGGGAGATGGGCTTTGCCCACACCGTCCTGCACAACCCGCTCCACTTTGATATTTACAACAACCTCGGCACCACGACGCCCCGGGACTACGCCTCGCTGTTTGCGCAGGTGGCAAAGGGAACGCTCGTCAGCGCTGAGGCCAGCGCTGAGATGCTGGCCATCTTCCGTCAGCAGCACTACAATACCATGCTGACCCACGACTTTCCGCAGTTCTATCTCGACTGTGAGGAGACCGGCGAGCCGGAACTCATCTGGGTGGCCAGCAAGAGCGGCAGCATGAACGCCTGCCGCAACGACGGCGGCATCGTCCACACCCCCTACGGCGAGTATGTCATCGTCCTGATGAACAAGGACTTCCACGACATCATCGAGTACAATGACCATCCCTCCATGGTCTACGGCGCCCGGGTGTCCCGGATGATACTCGACCAGATTTTGGCCTGCGAGGGTGAGCTGTACAAGTAAAATCGTGGAAAAAATAGGAATATTAAGGGGAATCATAACAATGGGTATTCAAATCAGCCTGCCGATGATGGCATTTCTGGTGTTCATGACCGGATTTGCGGGCTTTATCGATTCGGCAGCGGGCGGCGGCGGGCTCATCAGCCTGCCGGCCTATCTCTTCGCGGGCCTGCCGCCCCACTATACTTACGCCACCAACAAATTCAGCGCCGCCTGCGGCACGACGTTCGCCACGGCCAGCTTCTTCAAGAACGGCGCGATGAACATCAAGGTGGGCATCCTCGCCGCCATCGGAAGCTTTGCGGGCAGTGCCTTAGGCGCACACATCGTCCTGATGCTCAGCGATGAGGTGCTGCAGATGATGATGTTCATCATCCTGCCCATCGCGGCAGTCGTCATCCTGTGGCGTCGCAATCTCCCGGACGAGAACCGGGACGACGGCACCCTGAATTTGAAAAAGGCCCTGCTGGCCCTGGGTATCGGCCTTGGCATCGGTCTGTACGACGGCATGGTGGGGCCTGGCACCGGGACCTTTGCCATCATCGCTTTCACCAGCCTGATGGGCTTTGACCTGCGCACCGCCAACGGCAACGCCAAGGTGCTCAACCTCGCCAGCAACTACGCCAGCCTCTTCACCTATCTGAGCAGCGGGCTGGTGGTCTTTCCGGTGGGCATCCCCTGCGCCATCAGCAACATCGTCGGCAACATCATCGGCTCCCACTTCGCCCTGAGAAAGGGCGCAAAGTTCATCCGCCCCATGATGCTCGTGGTGCTGGTGCTTTTGCTGGGCAAGCTCATCACGGATATGCTGTAAGGAAAAACGAAAAGAGGCTGCCGTGCAGATGCACAGCAGCCTCTTCCTATATACTTTTAGTCGATGACCAGCCCGTTATCAAAGAAGGCCAGACCAAACGCACCGGGACCGGCGTGGGTGCCGATGACGCAGCCAATCTGGCGCACCAGCGGCTCGGGAAGGCCGAGATTGTCCACCAGATAGGTCTGGATGGGGTTCACCTCGCGGGGGCTGATGGTGTAACCGGCCAGAGAGGGGAAACGGGGATTGACGCCGCCCAGCTCCTCTATCTTCTTGAAGAGGGCGACGTATGCGCCGGGCAGACCCCGGGCCTTACCGGCCATGGCGACTTTGCCCTCCTTGATGGTGATGAGGGGCTTGATGCCCAGCATCCCGCCGGCCACGGCGACGGCGGCGGGCAGACGGCCGCCCTTGCGCAGATACTTCAGGTCGTCGATGGCGGCGACGAGGTGCAGGTGCTCCTTGGCGTGCTCGAGGGTGGCGGCGATCTGGACGGCAGACTTGCCTTCATCCCGCAGGTGTGCGGCCAGACGCACCAGCAGACCCTCGCCGAGGCAGACATTGGTGCTGTCCACGAAGAGGACGTTGTCCACGTTGGCCAGGTCTGCGGCCAGCTTCGCACACTGATAGGTGCCGGACAGCTCATGGGACAGGAAGATGCCCACGACCTCGTCTCCGGCGGCAGCAGCCTCGGCGTAGAACTTTTCGAACAGCTCAGGGCTGGGCTGGCTGGTGGTGGGCAGCTTTTTGCAGCCGGCCATGTGCTCGTAGTACTCGCTGGGAGTCAGGTCCACGCCGTCCCGGATGACGGTGCCGTCCTCGAGGGTGACGTTGAGGGGGATAATGTCCACACCCAGCTGCGCGGCCTCGGCGGGCAGGATGTCGGATGCGGAATCGGTAAGAATGCGTATCATATAGTTCGTACCTCCATGGGTGCGTTCATCGTGTGTCTTTGGTAAAACGACAAATCTATAAAAAAGTCGTACAAAGTATACCAGAACGCCGGGCGGAATGTCAATCTTTTGAGTGAAATTTCTTCGAATGAACGAAAAACTGCTTGCAAAACGGGGCGGCAGTATGGTACAATGTCCGCCGACAGGAGGGTGCGCCGTGAAAAGACTGATAAGGGAAACGGAAAAGCCGTCTTTTCCGGCTCAGTGCCGGGTCCTGGCCGAGGCGGCAGTGCTCTGGGCGCTGCTGGCGGCGGGAGCACAGCTGCTGCTCCCGGCGGAAAAGACGGCTCTGCCCGAGGGCGCGGCCCTCGCGTGGGCTGCGCTGCGCATCTGCCTTGTGACCCCTCTGGCAGAAGAGCTTGCCTTTCGGGGCGGGGCGCTCTATCTTTTGCAGCCGCTGGGCGGCGCGGGGGCTGTGGTAGTGCAGGCGGTGATTTTTGCGGCTCTGCACGGCAGCTGGACGGCCCGGGCCTATGCGCTGGGCATGGGGCTCATCTTCGGCTGGGCGGCCCAGAAAGCGAAGAGCGTATGGCCCGGCAGCGCGTTACATATTATAAATAACTGCCTCGTGTTTGCCGCACGGCTGGCAGAAAGGGGAATGGGATGACCGATTTTGAGCTGATGGGCGCGGCGCTGGAAGAGGCCCGAAAGGCCGCTGCGCTGGGCGAAGTGCCGGTGGGCGCGGTAGTGGCGAAGGACGGAGAGATCATCTCTGCCGCCCACAACACCCGCGAGACGGAGAAAAACGCTCTCCACCACGCTGAGCTGCTGGCCATCGACGCGGCCTGCAAAAAGCTGGGCGGCTGGCGGCTGTGGCAGTGTGAGCTGTTCGTGACGCTGGAACCCTGCCCCATGTGCAGCGGCGCCATCATCAACAGCCGCATCAAGCGGGTGGTGTACGGTGCCGCCGACGTCAAGGCGGGCTGCTGCGGCTCGGTGACAGACCTCTTCGCCCAGCCCTTCAACCATCACCCCGTCATCGAGAAGGGACTGCGGGCCGATGAGGCACAGCAGCTTTTGCAGGAATTTTTCGTTTCACTGCGGGCCAGGCGGGCCGCAAAGCCCCGCTGGAAGCCGCCCGTGAACCCCTGAATCTGTGAAAAAAGTGGGAACTGCGTGAAAAAATCACCGGTGACCACTTTATTTTTTCGCCCGATTGTGCTATATTATTCAATGGAAACTTGTCGAAACCACACAAATGCCGCCGGGCGCGCCGCAGAGCCGGCCTAGACCGGAAAAAGTGAGCAGAGCGCAGCTCCGGCGGGGTGGGGGAAGCTGTTTCCTTTCCCGCCGCAGAGGCTTTGACACGAAGAGGCGCTGCGACCGAAAATAGTGGACAGGAGGGTTTGACTCTTGTACAACGACGAATTTGAGCTGACATTTGACCTTGCAGACGCAGGGCCGAAGAAAGAACAGCGCAGACCGACCCTGCCCGAGCCGGAAGAAGCGACTGTGGCCGTACCGCCGGTGCAGGAAACGAGGGAAATGCTGGTCAGCGCTGCGCCGGAGAACACGCCGGCATCGGAGGCGGAACGCGAGCCGGAGCCTGCGGCAGAGCCCCAGAGCACTGCTCCGGCGGCGAAGGACCGCACCGTCCTCATCTCGGGCGGTGACCGGGGCATCGGCGCAGCAGCAGCCCGCGCATTCTATGCGGCGGGCTACCGGGTGGCAGTGTTCTACCACACCAACGCCGAGGCCGCCGCAGCCCTGCAAAAAGAGCTGCCGGGCGTACTGGCCGTCCAGTGTGACGTGGCCAGCCGGGCCAGCTGTGAGCTGGCCTTCCGCGCCGCCGAGCAGGCGCTGGGCCATCTGGATGTGCTGGTGAGCAACGCGGGCATCGCCCAGCAGAAGCTGTTCACCGACATCACGCCGGAGGAGTGGCAGCGGATGCTGAACGTCAACCTGACCGGTGCGTTCAACCTCTGCCAGCTGGCCCTGCCCGGGATGATACGCCGAAAAGCGGGCCGTATCCTCACCGTGAGCAGCATGTGGGGCCAGACCGGCGGCAGCTGCGAGGTACACTATTCCGCCGCCAAAGCGGGCCTCATCGGCCTGACCAAGGCACTGGCAAAAGAAGAAGGTCCCAGCGGCATCACCGTGAACTGCGTGGCCCCCGGCGTCATCGACACCGATATGATGGCTTCGTTCACTGCTGAGGACAAAGCGGCATTGGCCGAAGAGACCCCTGTGGGCCGTCTCGGCACCGCCGAAGAGGTGGCAAAGCTTCTGCTGTACCTCGCCGGAGAAGACGCCGGCTACATCACCGGCCAGGTGTTCGGCGTCAACGGAGGTCTTGTGATTTAAGAAGCAAGACCGAAACTATGAGACAAGTTCACTTGCGGGGCGCTTCCCCCGCAGTGAGAAGGAGAGAGCGAAATGGGCATGACTTTGAAGGAACTGTTGACGAAAGGCGAAGGCACCCTGTCGGCACAGGAGGCCAAAACTTTGGCCGCACAGTGCAGGATGGATGTGGAAACGCTCTATACGCTCCTTGAAGAGCGCGGCATCAAGATCATCGAGGATGAGGCCGACGCCGATGTGAATCTGGACGTGGACAGCATCATCGCCGAGGTGGAGAACGCCGAGAACAACAGCGACGAGCTGGGTCTGGGCGGCGACGACGAGGAAGAGGCCGCCGAGGAGAACCCTGCCGACCTGAAGGCTGCGATGGATGAGCTGCTGGACGACCCCGTCAAGAACTACCTCAAGCAGATCGGCCAGATCCCTCTGCTGAGCGCGGAACAGGAAGTTGATCTGAGCAAGCGCATCCACGCCGGTGCCGAGGCTGCCCACATCCTGCAGGCCGACCGCCAGAAGTACGGTGCGACCGAGTACATCAAGAAGAACAGCGCCCGCTTCTCGTTCGAGGAGGATGAGAACAGCCGCAGCTACACCGAGGACATCGACGAAGAGGGCAGTGAGAAGCCCAGCGAGGACGCCGAGGAAAAGGCTGCTGAGGAAGAGGCCATGGAGGCTGTGGAGAACGGCCCCCTGACCGAGGAGCGCCGTCAGGAGCTGCTGAAGATCCGCCGCGACGGCCTGAACGCCCGCCGCAGCCTGAGCGAAGCGAACCTCCGTCTGGTGGTCTCCATCGCCAAGAAGCATGTGGGCCACAATCTGGCCTTCCTCGACCTCATCCAGGAGGGCAACATCGGCCTCATCAAGGCGGCTGAGAAGTTCGACTGCGACCGCGGCTTCCGCTTCTCCACCTATGCGACCTGGTGGATCCGTCAGGCCATCACCCGCGCCATCGCCGACCAGGCCCGTACCATCCGTATCCCGGTGCATATGGTCGAGACCATCAACCGGATGCGTCAGGCCACCAACCAGCTGGTCTACCAGAACGGCCACGAGCCCACCCCGGAAGAGCTGGCAAAGGCCATGGACATGAGCGTCGAGCGTGTGCGTGAGATCCAGCGCATGGCACAGGAGCCCGCCAGCCTTGAGAGCCCCGTGGGCGAGGAAGAGGATTCCTCTCTGGGCGATTTCGTTGCCGACGAGAATGCCGAGGCTCCCGGCAAGGCTGCTGACCGCGCTATGGTGGCCCAGCAGATCAATCAGGCTCTCAAGAGCCTGACCCCCCGTGAAGAGAAGGTCATCCGTCTCCGCTTTGGTCTGGACGATGGCCGTCCCCGCACGCTGGAAGAGGTGGGCCGCGACTTCGGAGTTACCCGTGAGCGCGTCCGCCAGATCGAGGCAAAGGCCATCCGCAAGCTGCACAGCCGCAAGTGCCTGGCCCTGCTGAACGGCCTTATCGAGTGATATTTTCAACAATGCAGACGGCTGCCGTGGAAAACGGCAGCCGTTTTTCTGTATCTGGGCAGAAAAAACGCAAAATGTCAGATTTTTTTGCAAAAAACTCTTGCAATGCGGCAGAGTTTATGGTATTATAATTGAGCTGTGATTGTGCTGCTATAGCTCAGTTGGTAGAGCGCATCCTTGGTAAGGATGAGGTCTCCAGTTCGAATCTGGATAGCAGCTCCAGCTCAGAACACCTTGAGGTTGAAAAACTTCAGGGTGTTTTTTTGTTGTAATTTGTGATTTTGCCTACCTGGGTTGATTTTTTGCGCTGAATGAAGTATACTATCTCTATAATCCAGACGGGATTTAACCAATTATTATTTACGAGAACTATTTCCTCCAATAGATAAACCGCGCCGCAGGTTCGAACATTACCTGCGGCGCGGTTTTTGTTAGTATTTGTTGAATTACTTTTGCGTCTCTGTTATACTATAGCAGTTTGCGTTTTTAATGCACAGGCAACATCCGCAAACTGCATATCGCAAAGATGCTATTCTGATAGGCGCTATTTTTGAAAATTGCGATAGAAGGAGGAGCACCCATATGAACCTCGGCATCCTCGGCACAGGCTCCATCGCCCGCACGATGGCGGCGGAGTTTGCGAAAGTTCCCGCATTCCACTGCGCGGCGGTCTGCTCCCGGCAGAAGGCCACCGGCGAGGCGCTGGCCCAGTCGTTCGGCATCCCGAAGGTCTACACCGACTATGACGCCATGCTGGCCGACCCGGAC
>OHQF01001307.1_pt1 | contig 12882 bp, 9 predicted proteins | sample 1578001 | NCBI WGS metagenome assembly OHQF01 (sample SAMEA3879538, study PRJEB24766) | human gut metagenome | biome: human-associated habitat; feature: feces | place: USA | collected 1985/1987 | reverse complement strand
CAGGATTTTTTTAATACACAGTCAACCAAAATCAGGACGAGACAGTGATAGGATTGTGATACCGTAGTGATAGAGAAAACGGGCATATATCACTAATCAAATAAGTTGAATATCAACTGGTAAAAAGAAATCAGTGATACAGTGACAGAGGAAATGGGAAACATAGTTCTTCGTCACTTTCGGGGCAGGTCATGTGTTAATGCTAATAAGTTTATTGCATAGCAAGGTAATGCTTGCCCTGTTGTCTTTATGCATGTTTAGGATTTAGATAAACAAGTTTTGGTCGCACCTAACTATTTCCCATCAGTCTTTTGTTGGAGGAGCGGAAACTCCGAAAGTCTTGAATAGGGATTATCTGGGTAATAAAAGAAGCCGGAAAAACTCGTATCCGGGGGCAATCGAGTTTGAAAAAGGAGGCATGCAAAAGCTTAAGGTCTACTGATCGGCTGCCGCGTCTGGGAGCAGTTCCGTTTTGTGTTAGTTTTCCTGTTTTTTGTTCCTGGCAGGTGTGTACTCAATTAGAATAGAGAGAGGAAAGATGTTGGGATTGTCCGTACTTTTGCATATCAGATAATGTAAATATAAAACGAAAACCAATATGCGCATGGTCAATCTATGTAAAAACAAACTGTTCAATACCGGGCTTATGCTCTTTTTGTGCCTTGGCTTGCAGGCCCAAAACAAGGAGATGCGGCGGGTGGCTACGAACGACTGCGGAGTAACGAATACACAAGCTTTCCTGATCAAAGGGGATGACTATACATTACCGGATTCTTTCACGGGAAGCAAAGAGGCGAAAACCTGTAATTTCGGCGGGACGGTCATCTATGCTTTCGATCAGATGGATATACAGGCCGATTACCGGATGGAGGTGGTCTATCTGGCTGACAACCGGAGGGAACAGCGTATCGTGGCTGACGGCAACGAAGTGCAGGGGCCCGTCGTACTTGAAAAAGGGAAGGAGCAACGCTACATGATCGACCTGCCGAAGAAAGCCTACGCCTACGGACAATTGGTCTTGGTGTTTGAAGCCTTGAAGGGAGATAATGCGATTGTTTCGGAGCTGAACCTGTATTCGTCCAATCCGGCCCAGCTGAAACCTTTCGGGGAAGAACGTAAAAAGGAACTGGTGCATACCCAGGCTTATACGGTGGATACGACTGTTTGTGCGGAAAAAGTTTTACCTGTATATACCATCAAGCCCCATCAGGTAGCCGGTGTCTATAATCCGGTCCTGTCCTTAAACGGGACGTGGTTGTTCAATGAAAAGCCTGCTGCCCGTTTTTATGAACAGAAACAGAACGGGCGGGACTGGAAGCCGATCGTAGTTCCGGGGCAGTGGTCCATGCAAGGCTTTAAAGTCGATTCTGCCGGTTTCGGAGGCTATCAGACTACATTCGCATTGCCTGCGGATTGGCAGGGAAAGCAGGTGAAACTGCGTTTCGACGGTGTCTCCAGTGAGTCGGTCGTGTATCTGAATGGAAAGGAAATCGGTTCCCATATGGGAGGAATGACTGCTTTTGAACTGGATGTCACGAAAGGGCTGAAGGCGGGTGAGAACCTGTTGGCCCTGCGGGTTCGCAGCGAGTCGTTGGCAGACATGTTAGGGAGCCTGACTCAATATGCGGCACATCAGTTGGGAGGCATAACCCGTAAAGTGACGCTCTTTGCCGTTCCGGATATCCATTTGTCGGACCTTCGTATCGTGACGGATCTGGACGATGACTATAAAGATGCAGACTTGAAAGTCTATCTGTCGGTAACGAATAGCTCGGATGAGATACAAAAAGATGTATCGGTTCGCCTTTCCCTTTCCGGACTGCCTGTTGTCCTGAGCCGGCATATTCCGGAGATTGCCGCCGGGTCTTCCTGGAGCGGTTGGCTGACTGGCAAAGTCGTTTCTCCGGATAAGTGGGATAACGAGCATCCATCTTTATATACGATGAAAATCGAAGTCGGAACCTCGGACAAGGTTGTCGAGCAGATAGAGAAACGTTTTGGCTTCCGCGAGATCCGGATACAAGGAAATCGTTTGCTGGTAAATGGCAAGGCTGTCAAGTTGAGAGGAGTTTGCCGGCATGAAATGCATCCGTTGACCGGACGTGTGATGAATCCTGCCCTGGAACGGAAGGATGTCGAGCTGTACCGGGATGCGAACTGCAATTTTATCCGTACTTCCCATTACCCTCCTTGTGAAGAGCTGCTCGAAGTCTGTGACGAACTGGGCATGTTCGTGGAAGTGGAAGCACCGGTCTGTTGGATCGGCCATCATGCGAATGAGAACTGGAAGGTGCTGAACTACCGCGATCCTAAATACTATCCGTATGTATTGCAGGCGAATATGGAGATGATCCAGTTCTACCGGAACCATCCTTCCATCATCTTCTGGTCGATGGCGAACGAATCGTACTGGAATAAGGAATTTGCACAGGTAGAGGTCTATATGGAAAAAGCCGATCCTACCCGTCCGTTCACGTTCCACGACCAGGCCTATGGTGGGTTCAACAACCAGGGCAGCACGGCCCCGATCGCGAATATCCATTATCCGGGTCCCAACGGATATAAGGTCGCCGCCAAAAGCGACCGGCCGATGACGTATGGCGAATACTGCCACCTGAATGTCTATAACCGGAGCGAACTGGTGACTGACCCCGGCATCCGTAGCGATTGGGCATTGGCGCTGGCTCCTACGTGGGACAATATGTATAAGACACCGGGCGTTTTAGGCGGTTCTATCTGGTCCGGTATCGACGATATTTTCCAGATGCCTAACGGGGATGCTGTCGGCTATGGTCCCTGGGGGCCGATCGACGGCTGGCGTCGCCCGAAACCGGAGTACTGGGATATGAAAAAGATATACAGTCCGGTTCGTGTGACGACCGGGGCACTATCTCCAGCCAACGAACTGGTCATCGATCTTGAAAACCGGTACACCTATACAAACCTAGATGAACTGCGTATCACGTGGACGTACGGAGAGGAGAAGGGAACGGCCTTCGCAGACCTGGAACCCGGTGAAAAAGGACAACTTCGCATCCGGCTTGCCCATCCCGAAAAGGCGAATGAGCTCTATCTGTCTTTTGCCGATCCCCGCGGCTTTACTGCCGATGAGTATTTGATCCCTGTCGGCAGACAGGTACAGAACGAATTGCAGGCGTTGCCAACTGCTTCTACCCGCTTGAAAGAAAAGAAAGACCGCTATGTCGTTACCGGAAAAGATTTTAGTTGTGAGATCAGTCGTGTATCCGGCCAGATACTCTCGGTGAAGAAAGGGAAAAAAGAAATATTGAACGGTGGACCGTGGCTGATGGCCTTGCCGTTGACAGGTGGCGGATGCTACCCGAATCATAATGCCAATACGCCTGTGTTCAATGACCTTTGCTCGGACTGGAAGGTAGAAAAAGTAGAGGCGGTCCGACAGGGTGATGACGTTCTGGTAAAGGTGGCAGGCGCTTATAAAGAGTTTTCCGGCTCTTATGACCTGAAAATAAATGCAGGAGGCGAACTATCGGTAACCTATTCGTTCGATGCCCTTGAAGATGTGAATCCGAGGCAGTGGGGACTGGTTTTTGAAGCTCCTGTTTCTTATGATAAGACCTTCTGGCGCCGGGATGGCATGTGGAGCGTTTATCCGGCCGACCATATCAGCTGTCCGGTAGGTGAAGCCAGCCTTTTTTATGAAGGACTCCCTGCGAAAGTCGATCCGCGTACGGAACCTGCCTGGTCTTGGAGTATGGATTATAACGAACTGGGAAGTAATGATTTCCGTTCCACCCGCCGGAACATTTGGTATGCCGGTCTGAAAGACGGAAACGGTAGTAAGATTACCGTCCCTTCCAATGGCAAACAGCACTGGCGCTCCTGGTTGGAAAAAGACAAGATCCGCTTCCTGGTTGCCGACTTTGTGACGGCAGGAAACGAGATGTTCCTCAGTAGCTATTATGCTCCTTACCGCAAGCCGTTGAAGAAAGGAGACCGGATCGGTGGAGAGATTGTGGTGAGAGTGGAATAACCTCTTAACTTACCCTATAACCTGTGTCTTTACAGGCTATAGGGTATTGCCCGACAGTCCGTAAGGTGACTAAAATACCTTACGGGCTATTGGGTATTACCGGCATTTTTGCTAACTTTGTAAGCATCAATCAAATGCAGAGCCGTATGGAACAACCGTCTGAACAATCGTTATGGGGAATGCTGGAAGGCATCACCGAGAATCTGAAGCACAAGCGGCTGGCGGATGTGTTTCGCTTTGTGTCGTTCCGCCCGTTCGAGACATTCGGGCCGCATAAGCATCTGCGTATCGAGATCAACTATGTGAAGAAGGGCAATTGCATCCTGCATCTGGAGAACGAGAGTATCAGCTTCAGCGAGAACGAGATGATGGTGATCTGTTCCAATGTCGAGCATACCTTCGAGGCCGGTTCCGAAGATACGACCCTGATGCAGTTGGAGTTCCTGCCGGAAGTCTTCTCCCGCTTCAATCCGGACGGGCATGGGCAGACGAAGGATCTGGCGCCTGTCACGATCTTTTCCGAAGAAAACCGGTTGATCAAGATTGTGAATAACGTCCGGATCATGCGCGCCGTGCAGCGTATTGTCAACGAGATGAACCAGAAGAGCAAATACTACCAATATCTGGTTGTCATGTACTATGCCGAGCTGCTGATCCTGATTTACCGTTATCTCGATGAGGCCTATCTTCCGATTTGTACAAACGATTCGTTGAAAAAGGCGATCTCCTATATCCGTTTGAACTACCAGTCCGATATCACGATCAGCGATGTCGCGTCGCAAACCGGAGTCGGAGAACGGTACTTGCGCAAACTGTTCTCCCAGTACCTGAACCTCTCCCCGCTGGACTACCTGAACCAGATCCGGATCAACAAAGCGATCGAGCTGCTGCGGAACACGGAGATGTCCGTCAAGGAAGTCTGCTTTGCCTGCGGTTTCCAGTCCCCCCAATACTTCTCCCGTATCTTCAAACAACAAATGGGCATCTCTCCGCGTGAAGTGACGAAATAGAGAGTGCCGTTTTCTCTACTTTTTCCCTTGTTCTGTTCCTCGTAGCATAAGCAACCGGGAGCTTTACTGCCGTATCTTCTTCCCTCCGGGCTCTATCTTTGCAGGTAGAAAGACGAACTGTAAAAAGGAATTCACAATGAAAGAATGGAAAGACGATAAAGCCCTGTTTGCTTTGATAAAGGAAGAACTTTACACCGCAGTGGTCGGTGATATTATGGATAAGATGGGCTATACCCGCCAGTTTTTGCCTCCCCGCATCCGCCCGCTTCGTGACGATATGCTGGTGGCCGGACGTGCCATGACGGTATTGGAAGCCGATGTGCTGGATGCCGGAAAGGAGAAAGGGATGAACCCGGTGCTGAAACGCTCCTTCGGCCTGATGCTCGAAGCGTTGGACGACCTGAAAGAAGACGAGGTATATGTTTGTTCCGGCTCTTCCCCTGCTTATGCCTTGTGGGGCGAGCTGATGAGTGCCCGTGCGATCCAGGGCAAGGCGGCCGGAGCGGTTGTCAACGGCTACTCCCGCGATACGAAGGGGATTTTAGCATTGGATTTCCCTTGCTTCTCCTACGGTCCCTACGCCCAGGACCAGGCGCCGCGTGGAAAGGTGATCGACTACCGTGTGCCGATCGAAATGGAGGGCGTACGGATCAATGACGGGGATATCCTGGTTGGCGACATCGACGGCGTATGTGTCGTGCCCCGTGAGATCGAGGAAGAAGTGTTCACCCGCGCCTTGGAGAAAGCCCGTGGCGAACGGATGGTCCTGAAGAAGATACAGGAAGGGATGAAAGCCCGCGACGCTTTCGATACATACGGAATAATGTAAGATGATATAATAAGGAGACAATACAATGAAGATTACAGACGTAAAAGTATGGTTGGTCCGGGGCATCAAATATAACTGGACATTACTGAAAATCTATACCGACGAAGGCTATACCGGCGTAGGCGAAGCTACCAACTGGCCCGGCAGCCCGATCGTTTTCGAAGCCGCCAAGCATGTCGGACAACGCATCATCGGCCTCGACCCGATGAAGACCGATTTTATCTGGACGAAGCTCTACCGCGACCTGAACTGGATCGGCCCGTACGGAGCCAGCCTGTGTGCGATCAGCGGTATCGACATGGCGCTGCTCGACCTGAAAGCAAAGGTGTTGGGCGTTCCCTGCTACGAACTGTTGGGCGGGGCTTACCGGAAAGATATCTTGCTCTATGCCAACTACTGGTTTACGGGCGGCGGACACAACGAGGCGGACTATGCCGCCCAGGCACGCCGTGTCATGGACGCCGGTTTTACGGGGCTGAAGTTCGACCCCTTCGCCCACACGAACTATTTCTATGGCGAAGACCTCGCCTCTAACCTGACGCTTACGGTGGAACAGCAGGACCTGGCGTTCAACGTCTCCAAAGCCGTACGCGAGGCTGTCGGCCCGGAATGCGACATCATGATCGAGACACACGCCATGCTGAACTACCGGGTTGCCGTCAAGATGGCGGAACGGCTGGCAAAGCTCGATATCACCTGGTATGAGGAACCCGCCGGCCCGGAAAGTTCGCAGACGCTCCGTGCCATGCGCGAACGCATCCCGTCGGATGTCGCTATTTGTGTAGGCGAGCGCCATTACACCCGTTTCGGCATCCGTTCGCTGCTGGAAAAGCACGTGTGCGACGTGATCATGCCCGACATCACCCGTTGCGGCGGACCGTCCGAGATGAAGCGGATGGCTACGATGGCGGAGGCCTACAACGTCCTGATCGCCCCGCATAACCCGAACGGCCCTCTCTCGACACTCGCCTCTTCGCATGTATGCGCCGCTATCCCGAACTTCTTCCGTCAGGAGTTTATGTTCAACGATGTTCCCTGGCGTGACACGGTGATCGATCATCCGATAGCCGAGATGGTCTATGACGGCCACCTGCACCTGTCCGACCGTCCCGGCCTAGGCGTGGACCTCGTTGAAGAGGAGATGGAGAAACACCCCGGCATCACGACGGATGCTCCCGATAACTTTTATATCTGATCCCTATGAGCTTTGTACTCGATTATAAAGATAAGGTAGTTCTGGTCACCGGAGTCTCCTCCGGGATCGGGTTAGGTGTCGCCAAGGAGTTCGCACGGGCGGGCGCCCATGTGGCAGGCTGTTCGCGCAAGTCTCCGGACGACGCGAGCGTGCAGGCTTTCCGCGAGGTGGTAGAACAGGAGGGCGTACGCTCGTTCTACCGCCCCGCGGATGTGACGGATGCGGAGGAGCTGAAAGGCTTCGTCGAAGATACGGTCCGTACCTTCGGACGTATAGACATGGTTGTCTCCAATGCCGGCATGAACGTGTTCGAGGGAGCCGAAGGTTGCACGGAGGAGCGTTGGCATTACAACCTCGATCTGAACTTAGCTTCCCACTGGCGTCTGGCCCGGCTCTGCAAGCCCTATCTCGAAAAGAGCGGCGAAGGCGTCCTGCTCCTGATGACCTCCAACCATGCTTTCAGCTCCATCCCCGGTTGCTTCCCTTATAACGTGACGAAAACGGCTATCACCGGCCTGGTGCGCAGCCTGGCGATCGAGTGGGGGCCGGCTGTCCGTACGGTGGGGGTGGCTCCCGGATTTATCGATACGGCGGGCAACGACACTTGGTTCGACTCTTTTCCCGATCCCGAAGCGGAACGCCGGCGGACGATCGACCTGCATCCTGTCAAACGGATCGGGACGGTCGAGGAGGTAGGGGCGTTATGCGTCTATCTCGTCTCCCCGTATGCCCGGTTTATCAGCGGGACGACGATCCTGATGGACGGTGGGCGCTCGGCGTTGATGCAGGATGAATAAAAAACAGATACCATGAACACGATCGACTTAATAATCTTTATAGCCTACTGCCTCCTGATCCTCAGTGTCGGCCTTTTTGTCTCACGCGGCAAGAAGGGGGACGAGCGGGATGCCGGCGATTATTTCCTCGCCGGGCGCGGGCTTGCCTGGTGGGCGATAGGCGCTTCCATCATCGCTTCCAATATCTCCGCCGAACAGTTTGTCGGCATGTCCGGCTCCGGCTATGCCATCGGGCTGGCGATGGCGACCTACGAATGGATCGCCGCCCTCGGGCTGATCCTCGTGGCGAAGTTCTTCATCCCGATCTTCTTGGAGAAGAAGATCTTCACCATGCCCCAGTTCCTCGAAGAGCGTTTCGACAAGCGCGTCAAGACGGTGATGGCGGTCTTCTGGCTGGCGGTCTTCATCTTTATCAATCTTACTTCCATCTTGTACTTGGGAGCCTTGACGATCGAGAAGGTGATGGGGATCCCGATGCTCTACGGCATAATCGGGCTGGCGGCCTTTGCCGGTATCTATTCGATATACGGAGGATTGAAGGCGGTGGCGCTGACGGATGTGGTCCAGGTCGTGTTCCTGGTTGGCGGCGGGCTGGTCACGACCTATATCGCCCTCGACCTCCTCGGAGAAGGCGACGGCGTGTACCAGGGAATGGTCAACCTCTATGGCGAGGCGAGCGATAAGTTCCTCCTGATCCTCGACAAGTCGCATCCCGGTTATAAGGACCTGCCGGGCATCTCCGTGATCCTCGGCGGACTCTGGGTGGCAAACCTTTATTACTGGGGATGCAACCAGTATATCATCCAACGCGCGTTGGCCGCCAAGTCGGTGCGGGAGGCGCAGAACGGGATGCTCTTCGCCGGTTTCATCAAGCTGTTCATCCCGCTCTTGGTCGTGATCCCGGGGATTGCCGCCTTTGCGCTGGATGCTCCGTTAGGGAAATCGGACGAAGCCTATCCGTGGTTGCTCGGCAATCTGCTTCCGGTAGGGGTGAAGGGGGTGGCGTTTGCTGCTTTGACAGCCGCGATCGTCAGTTCGCTTGCTTCGATGATGAACAGTATCTCCACGATCTTTACGATGGATATCTACCGTTCCTATTTCCGAAAGGAGGCCGGGCAGAAAGAGCTGGTTCATACCGGACGTTGGGCGAGCTTCGGCTCGTTGCTGGTAGCCGTGCTGATCGCCCCGATGCTGTCAGGGCTGGACCAGGCTTTTCAGTATATCCAGGAGTTTACCGGCTTTGTCAGTCCGGGCGCCTTGTCGATATTCCTGGCCGGTTTCTTCTATAAACGGGCGACGGCAAACGGGGCGTTGGTGGCGGCATTGGGCTCGTTCGTCTTCTCCTTCGGCATGAAGTTCCTCTTCCCCGGATTGCCCTGGATGGACCGCATGGGGCTTGTGTTCCTGATGTGCTGCGCGCTCATCGTCCTGCTGGGGAAAAAGGGCCAGCCGGCCAACGCTTATACGCGCCATGACCCGGCTTTGTTCCATACTGGCCGGATGTTCAATGTAATGTCGGTAGTCATACTGGCGATATTAATAGGCTTTTACTACTTTTGGTGGTAAATTTATACACATGTAATAATAGGCACATAAAATGAAACAGATAAAGACAATCCTATTCGCTTTCGGTTGCAGCTTCCTGCTGTCAGGCACGAAAGCATTCGCACAGGTAGAGAGGCTTCCCGATGAAGCCTCCTATCCTGTCTTGCAGGAATTGGCCGGTGTCGAAACGCCTGCCGTCCTGCTGAGTGGAACCTGGCAGTTCCGGTATTCCCCGGATAGCAAGTGGGACAAGATACAGGTTCCCGGCGAGCCTGCTATGCAGGGCTATGCCATCGAGCACGACAAGCCGTTCACCTACCGGAAGTCGTTCACCGTCCCGGCCGATTACGCCGGCAAGCATACGATCCTGCGTTTCGACGGCGTCTACAGCCATGCCCGCCTGTTTGTGAACGGCACGTTCGTCCGCGAACATCATGGCGGCTTTACCCGTTGGGATACGGATGTCACCCCCTTCGTCCGTCCCGGAAAGAAAAACGAGATTCGCCTCGAAGTGACGGATCGCCTGGACGATATTTCCTATGCCTCCGGCTATGCCCATCATCCGATCGGGGGAATCCTGCGCGATGTAACCTTGTTCGCATTACCCGAAACCTGCTTGTATGACTTCTACGCCGAGACACATCTGGATGCTGCTTACGAGGATGCCGTCCTGAAGATCGGCTACAGCAGCCCGGTTGTCGGAGGTGCGGAAGTCGCCTATACGCTGGCCGACCCGTCCGGCAGACGCTATCCGTTGGCGCAATCCCGGTTCCCCCTAAAAGAGGGCGGGAACATGAATGAACTGCCTGTGAAGAACCCTTTGAAGTGGGATGCCGAACATCCGAACCTCTATACGCTGACCGTAACCCTCAGCAAGGACGGAAAGGAGATCGGTCGTTTCGACCGCCGTATCGGTTTCCGTGACGTGAAGATAGAGAAAGACCGCATGTTGGTGAACGGCATGCCGGTGAAGTTGCGCGGAGCCTGCCGGCATGATATCCACCCGACACTCGGCCGCACGACGACTGCCGAACTGGACAGCCTCGATGTGATCCTCTTCAAACGTTCCAATATGAACTTTGTCCGTACCTCGCATTATCCTCCTACGGAACGTTTCTTAGAGTATTGCGACCGCTACGGCATCTATGTGGAGAGCGAGACGGCTGTCTGTTTCGTCGATACCTACCGGCAGAAGAACTATGCGCCGGGCAAGACGCAGGACAGTGCCGGGTTTACGCCCCGCTATCTCTCGCAATGCCGCGAGATGGTGAAGTCGTTCCGTTCCCATCCCTCCATCCTGTTTTGGTCGATCGGCAATGAAAGCGTGTACGGCACGAACTTCCAGCAATGCTGGGATTGGGTGAAGGCAACCGACAAGACTCGCCCGGTTATATTCAGCTATCCCGGATCGGTCGGCGAGAAGGAGCCTGTCTATGATATCCTGAGCATGCACTACCAGGATGTAAACGGCAACCTGAACCAATGGAACCGCTCTACCCGTGGTTTCCAGGGGGAAGGGATACCTGCCCTGTTCGACGAGTGGGCGCACCCGGCGTGCTACACCTACGCTACCTTGCAGGAAGATCCGAATATCCGCGAGTTCTGGGGGCATTCGATCGAAAGGATGTGGAGCGGCCTCTTTGATGCTCCCGGCGGCTTGGGTGGTGCGATCTGGGGATATGTGGATGAAACGTTTATGCTGCCCGAACCGAAAGTAGGGACTGCCTTCTGGAAAGAGTTTGCCCGTACCGCCAAGCCGGAGGATTATCAGGGTAAATGCGTTGGCTACGGAGAGTGGGGGATCGTCGATGTCTGGCGCCGTGAGAAACCGGAGTTCTGGGCTACCAAGAAAGCCTATTCGCCCGTCCGCCTGATGACGACCGAGGTGGCTTCCTTCCTGTCCGGATAACGTTTGTTGCTTCCGTTGTACAACCGCTTCGACCATACTGACCTGGATGAGATCAAGATACGTTATACCTACAAAGGTGTGGAGAAGGAACTTCCCGCTCCTTCCATCGCTCCTCACCAAAAAGGACTGTTGGTAATCCCTGCCGAGACTTGGGAGGAAGGCGAACTGTTGTCAATTTGTTTCTATACAGCTACGGGTGAGTTATTGGATGCCGAACAAGTTTCATTGGGCAGCGATTACCACGTTCGCCTTGCCGATTCGGAAGCATCTCCGGTAAACGGTGTGTTGCAGGTAGAGGAAACCGCCGGTATGATGACGATTAAAGGAGACGGTTTCGAGATCCCTTTCTCCAAAGAAACCGGCCTGATCAGCAACGCGACCTCTAAGGGACAGGTCATCATCGAGAAAGGCCCGTTCCTGCATCTCGACATCAACCTGAACCATCTGACTGGAGCCGAAGTGCGTAAGAGCGCCCGGAAGTTCCTGACCTCCGACAGCGACTGGAAGAAGCAGAGCCTGACCTATACCCGCAAAGAGGGTACGGTCGAGGTCGCCCTCTCCGGCTTCTATCAGGATGTGCAAACGGATATCCTGATCCGGATATCTCCCGCCGGGGAAATGAATGTCAGCTATGTCGTTGCGGGACAGCCGAACGGATATCTGCGTGAGACGGGCTTGTCTTTCTACCTGCCCGAACGTCTGGACTATCTGCAATGGGAGCGTAAAGGTATGTGGAGCTGTTACCCCGAAGGTGCTTTTGCCGGAAACACGGGCGAGACTTCCCTTTATAACCCGAAGCAAGTGCGATATGGCGAGAACCCTGCTCAACCCTGGTTGGCCGATACGCACAACTATTACTATTGGGCGGATGCCGGTACAAACTGTGACCGTCCGTTGACGCAAATGGCAAAGGGTATGAAGGAGAACATCTATCGCTATACCCTTTCCGCTACAGGGGGAGGAGCAGGGCTTACGGTTTGCTCATCGGACGCATCCCTGGCTTGCCGCACCTCCAAAAGAGGAGACGGGCAGTTGATGCTTTACATTAATAATCGTTGGGATTATCCGGAGATTGCCTGGGGCAACTATTGCAAGACGTTGGAGGTGGTGCCTTGCTATGGCGAGATGAAGATTCGGTTCTGATTAAATTAAGGTGATTATATACAACTTTACACTACTACTAAAAAATAATCATTGACCAGCACATCTTACAACCTCATAACAATATTCATAAAAATGTTGTTATGGGGTTGTTTGCATTTCCAAATATCTATATCTTTGCCCTCACGTATTAGAGTTAAGACGTAGAAGCGTTAAGATATTATCCGGCATTGAAATCTGGACAATTTCATCGAACAGGATAATAGCAAATGTTTCTACGCCTGTGTTGTTGTATATCACTTTGCTTAATACAAAGGGCAAACTATATACCAGCATAAGGCGTGGATCTATTGTGTATTATTGTTCGATGGGCAGTCCAGAGCCTCAATGTCATAATATCCAATAGTCTCCGCGCTTTTTTTATTTGTTAATCTTTCGAAGGAGGCAGAAAGAGCAAAATTATTTCATATGAAAAAGTATCTAT
>OHQF01001299.1_pt1 | contig 12967 bp, 4 predicted proteins | sample 1578001 | NCBI WGS metagenome assembly OHQF01 (sample SAMEA3879538, study PRJEB24766) | human gut metagenome | biome: human-associated habitat; feature: feces | place: USA | collected 1985/1987 | reverse complement strand
CGAGCAGAATGAGCAGCGAAATGAAATAATACCGTTTCCCGCCGAAGCAGTACACACCGATGAACAGCGTCAGCGGAATGAGCAGGAGGATCAAAGCCGTCGCAAAAATCGTGCGGTTCCTCAGCTTCCGCTTTTCCACGGGCGTCTGGATGAGATAATCCGGGCGGTCGGCTTTTCGGCCAATGGACAGCGCAAACACGAGCAGCGAGAGAAGCAGAATGCCGTAGAGCCTCATCTGGCTGCCCGCAAGACCTGTCAGTCCGCCTGCGTCCACAAGCTTTGTCAGATCGGTCACGCCGATGGCCTGGATCATCAGCACCAGCGACACGATACCGGATACGGCGGCAAGCGCCTTGCGCCAGACCGGGAGCTTTTTCAGAACCTGCGCTTCCTTCTCCGGTGCAGGCGGAATACGCTGATATTCCGGCAGCGCCGGTTCCGGCGCGACCGCTCCGCCGCAGGCCGCGATCACATCCTCCGGCGTGACTGCTTCCGGCAGCACGTCGCGCGCAATGCGGTTCGCGGAGGTCGTATAAAAGCTGTTGCCGGAGAAAAACACGCGCGGCGCAGCCTCGGTGACGATATTGCCGTCAAAAAACAGGGCGCAGCGTTCGGCATACTTCGCGCAGAATTCGATATCATGGCTGACCATCAGAATCGCCACGCCGGACGTTCGCAGCGTCCGCAGAATCTGCCCGAACGTCTGCTTGAACTCCGCGTCAAGTCCCTTCGTCGGTTCGTCAAAGAGTAGAATGTCCGGATTCAGAAGCAGGATTTTCGCCAGCGCCGCGCGCTGCTGTTCGCCGCCCGAAAGATCGTAGGGATGGCGGTCAAGCAGCTCCGCCAGCTTGCAGAGCGAAACGACCTGTGCGAGACGCTCAGGTTTCCGTTCGGATTTTGGTATGATCTCCAATAAGTCCTCGCGCACCGTGGCTTTTACAAACAGCGTCTGCGGATTCTGCGGCAGCATTCCGACGCTGCCGGTGATGTTCAGTTCCCCGCGATACGGCTTTTTCAGACTTGCCAGCAGCTTAAGCGTGGTGGTCTTGCCCGTGCCGTTGCCGCCGAGCAGGGCCAGAAATTCACCTTTGTGCAGTTCCAAGGATAAACCCTTGACCACATCGGGCAAGTCCTTATCGTATTTGAACCAGATTTCCCGCGCCGAGACAACGGTTTCCGTGTCCGGCGCGTTTTTATTTTCTTCCGGAATCGGCTTCAACTCGTGCGTTTTTGCGTATTCCAGCAGCCAGTTTCGCCCGTCACAGACAGAAATGGGGCAAACTGCCTTGGAATCCGTCGCCGCCCATATCCGCATGGCGGCCGGCATGGCCAAAAACATCGCGTTCCCGCTGGATTTTAATTCCGCGCCCACCTCGGCAGGCGTTCCGCTGCAAAGCAGTCTGCCGCCGTCCATGACCGCCACGCGCGACGCGAAGGAAAACGCTTCTTCCAAGCGATGCTCGGTCAGAATAATCGTCGTGCCAAGCTCCCGGTTGATCTTGCCGAGCGTTGCCAAAAAGTCCGACGCGGCAATCGGGTCAAGCTGACTTGTTGGCTCGTCGAGAATCAGCACCTTCGGCTGAAGAACCATCACAGACGCAAGATTCAGAAGCTGCTTCTGTCCGCCGGACAGTTCTGTAACAGACTTATAAAACCATGTCTGGATGCCGAAAAATGACGCCATTTCCGCCACTCTGCGGCGGATCGTCGGTGTGTCATAGCCGAGCGATTCCAACCCGAACGCCAGCTCGTGCCAGACCTTATCCGTGACGATCTGATTCTCCGGGCTTTGCTGCACAAAGCCGATTTTTTCAGCCTGTTCGCGCTGGGAAAGTTCATCAAGATTCTTTCCGTCAAACAGGATTTGACCGCTCCTTCGTCCGTGCGGCGCAAGGACGGTTTTTAACTGCCGCAGCAGCGTCGATTTCCCGCAACCGGACGGACCGCAGACCACCAGAAATTCTCCCGGCCGGACGGACAGCGAGAAATCGGAGATCGCGTTCTTTGCCTGTTCTGGATACGCAAAATTCAGATGTTTGATTGCAAAGAGTTCCACAGCCTGTCCTCCCTTCGGTCGAGTATCACCGGCGTCAGCACCAGCGCAAGATACACGAGCATAAAGATCACCGTCATCGGCGTCCATGCGGCGGCCTTCACCGTCGGATAATACCGGAAATACGTTCCGCCCGCCATCCAGCCGGAAATGAGATACGCCCCGCAGAAAACCAGCCACGCAAGCGCGGCCTTGTCCCGGTCGTCAAAACGGTAGATCGAAAATGCTGTGCGCCCCGGCAGGCCATAGCCGCGTGAGCGCATGGAGTCCGCCGTTTCAATGGCGTTTTCCAAGCTCCAAGTGACCATGATCGAGAAAATTTTAATAGCATTTCCGACGCGGCGGAATACGCTTCCGTTTTTTGTATCGCGTCCGATACAAGCCTGCGCCTCCGAAACCGTCTGCATCTGCGCCCTGAACTTCGGAATGAACCGCAGGGCCATGGACAAAACAAGCGACAGCGCCGGAATCACGCGTCCAAATAAATACACAAACTTGTCCGAAGTCATAACCTCGTTGTAGCTGGAAAACCACAATACGACGCTTGCCAGCATGACGGCCGCCGCCACGCCATAAAGCATGGATTCGAGCGTCAGCGGGTTACCACTCGGTAGATACGTCAAAATCGTCGCGCCCTCATGGTTAAACGCCGGGTTCAGAAGCGCGGCAAGCGCCGCCATAGGGAGAAGCCCCATGACGGCAAACCGCACCGCTTTCCGGCCTTTCAGATGAATATCGTAGGCCAGCGCCCCCGTCAGCGAAACCGCCAGATAGACCGGGTGCATCAGGCACATCGAAAACAGCAGCACCAGTGCGTAATATAGAAAATTGATCACGGGATGATATCCCGAAAAAGCGTCTTTGTTTCTCATTCGCCCTCTGTCCAGCCGCCGCTGCCGACGTCCCTGCCCAGCTCACAAGTATAAACCCACGTGACCGTGTCTCCGTCCTGCAGCGCATACTGGCTGCATCCGTAATTCGGGAACCAGCCGTTCACCGCGTACATCCAGCCGGATTCCGCCCCGCAGTCAAATTCATAGAGGTTCCCGATGCCCTCAATGTAAGCCGAGCCGTAAACCGGCGTCGTGGAAAATTCCAGATGGAGTTTATTCTCCCGGCAGACCTGCTGCAAAACGTCAAAAGCGCTCTGGCCCTCCTGAAAGCTGACCTCTACAGACTCCAGCAGCCAGCCGTCCTCCGGCACCAGCTCTCGCTTTTCCTCGCTGCAAAGCTCCATGTGCTCCAGAATCGATGCACAGGAAATGGAGACGGTGCAGTGAAAGCTCGGCCCGGCCTGCGGCGCTCCGCACCCGGTCAGCAGCGCAGCCGTCAGCACCAGCGCCAGCACCGCCCAGACGGCGGCCTTTTTATTTGTTTTCCAGACGTTCACGCAATTCAACTCCATATGTGTTGTATCATTTCAAGTATATCTGAAAACCGGTAATCTGTCCAGTGGCGCAATAGCTGCTGCCGGTCTGGTTTACCGGCTTTCAGATATGCTCTGAAATACAGCACGCAGGGCTGCCCCCCCAAAAAGGGGGGCAGTCCTGTGCTGCAAATTGGGATTATGAGGTCAGTTCAGTACATTTTTCACGAACCGGTGGAGGATCGCGGCGACCTGTGCTCTGGTCGCGTCGCCCTTCGGCATGAGCTTGCCGGAAGCACCGTTGATCAGGCCCTCCGAGACAGCCCAGCCGAGCGCCTCGCTGGCATAGGCGGAAACGCTGTCCGCGTCGGTGAAGCTGTTCAGCTTTGCGCTCGCATCGGTATCCAGCTTCCTGTACTGCGCATAGCGGTACAGGATCGCGGCAAGCTGCTCGCGCGTGACCTTGGCGTCGGGGGAGAAGGAGGTGCTGTCCGTGCCGGTGACGATGCCGTTGGCGGCTGCCCAGATGACAGCCTTTTCGTAATACGCGCCGGAACGCACATCGGTAAAGCTGCTTCTGCCTGTGACGGTGGGTTCACCCTCGAGCCGGTAGAGAACCGTGACGAGCATGGCGCGCGTCATGGACGCGTTCGGGCTGAAGCTTCTGCTGTCCGTGCCGGAGAACAGGCCGTTTTTGTATACGAACGCAACGTCGTCATAGAACCAGTCGGACGTGGAAACGTCGGTGAACGGAAGCTTGACCTCGGGCTTCGAAGCGGGCTTCTTATTGTCGACACCCGGAGTGATCGGCTCCGGAAGCGCGGCAGTATTGACCGTGACGGTGTAGACTGCGGTGGTCACGCCGTCCTCAGCGGTGACGGTGAAGCTCCAGATATTTCTGGTGTTTGTCAGAGCGCTGACAGCCGCGCGCGGATGCCTTGTGACGATCACGAAGCTGCCGGTCTTGACGACCGTGCCATAGGGAACCGTGACGGTGTAGCTGTTGTTCGCACCGGCCACAGCCTTGAAACCCGCAACGGTGATGCTGCTGACACCCGCGTCATTGGACTTCGGGGCTTCGGTGAACGAGACGGTGACGGTGTAGGTCTTGGAGGTCACGCCATCCTCAGCGGTGACGGTGAACGTCCAGACATTGCCTTCATTCGTCAGAGCGCCGACAGTCGCGCCTGCGTCGCTCGTGACGATCACGAAGCTGCCCGCTGTAACGTCCGTGCCGTAGGGGAGGGTAACGGTGTAGGTGTTGTTCTCGCCAGCAGTGGCCTCAACGCCTGCGACAGTGACGCTGTTGACATCCGCATTGCTGGACTTCGGGGCCGCTGTGACCGTGACGGGGAGCCACGGGGAGAAAATGTTGGTGAGTTCGTCGCCCATTGCGGACAGAACATAGCTGCCTGCGGCGGCAAACGAGAGCGTGACCTGCCCATTTTCGCCGATGACCTTGCCCTCGACCGGCGTGAGCGTGCCGTCTTCGCCGACTGTGCAGATCTGGATGTCCTCAGGATCGAGCGCCGCACCGTGCGTTACACGGTCCTCGGGCTTCAGACCGCCGCCGTAGGCGTACATATAGCCGTCCATACCGAGCGTGAAGTCGGTTCCGGCCTGAACTGTAAAGGTATCCAGACGGTTTCCGTCCGTATCCGTGAACCACGTATAGTAGTCCATGTACATACTGGTGTCCTGATAGAAGAAGAACTCAACGGTGCCGTCCTCCGCAACGGGGGTCTGGCTGATGGTGTAGCCGGTGTAGCCGTACTGCGTGTTGTATTCGCCGTTCTTGTCGCAGGGGAACTCGCCGTTGACCGCGAAACTGAACGCGGAGGTTTTTTCTCCGTTGACCGTGGTGATCGTGCCGTTGCTGACGACGAGATAATCGCTCTTGCTGTCCTTCGTGAAGTCCTCACCGAAGGTGAGCTCGTGGTACTTCACGAGCACGTCCAGCGCGGAAACGCCGTCTGTGACATCATCAGCGTAGCCATAGCGTTCGGCGAGATCGCTGGAGACTTCCACGCGGGTCGGAACCATGATAAACATATTTTCTGCCTGCATGGAAATGGTCGCGTGGATCGTCTTGGCCTCTTTCACCGTGACCGTGACGGAGTAGGTCGCGGCAGTGCCGTCCTCAGCGGTCACAGTAAACGTCCAGACGCCGTCCTCACCCTTGGCCGGGCCGGTAAGCGTGGCCTTGCTGTCGGAAAGTGTGATCTCGAAGCTGTCTGCCGTGACCTCCGTGCCAGCCGGGAGCGTTACGGAGTAGCTGTTTTCAGCCGTACCGGCTGCTGCCTCAACGCCTGCGACCTTGACGGACGCAACACCCGCGTCAGAGGACTTCGCGTTCGGGTCGATCACAGTAAGAACGAACTTGTATTCCGGAGATTCTGCCTTGCCGTCGCTTGCTTTGAAGACGAGCGTATACGTACCGGCAGCGCTGGGCGTATATGTGTAGGAGGCCGGTACATAGAACGGATTCTCGGCATCACGCCAGACGCGGTAGGTGAGCTTATCGTAGGCGTCCTCGTCCTCAAAGATCTGCGTCATATCAAACTGATAGCTTTCGCCAAGGTTGATCGAGGCCGCAGCCGGGGTGATTACGCCGTCCTTCAGCCTGGGGGCATGGTTTGCCTCGGTCGGCATACGCAGCTCGTAGACCCAGACGTCGGAGGCGTCGGTCTTGTTCGTCAGCGTAATGACCGCGACCAGACTGCCGGAAAGATCGGGATTGATGATGGCAATATTCTTCGCGTGCGGGGCGTCCACTGCTTTTGCAGTTCCGTCGGTCGTCGTGAAGGCATATACGGCGGAATATGCCGTATTGTAGGATACCTTAACCTGGAACTGAATCCCGGATGCGCCAGAAACGATTCGATACGGAGAAGTCAGCACATTGCTGCCCGCTGTTTGATGCAGCGTAAAGCTGCGCGTTGTCGTATCCTCCAGGCTTGCCCTGAGCATGGAGAGCGTAACCGTCCGCAGTGGGGTCGCCTCAGATGCGCTTCTGCGGGTCACGGTGACGGTATACGCTGCGGTGGTCGTGCCGTCCTCGGCGGTAACGGTGAACGTCCAGACATCGCCGTTGGCTGTGGGAGCGGAGACGCTGGCCTTTTCATCGGACAGAACGATCTGGAAGCTGTTTGCCGTAACCTCGGCGTTCGTCTGTAGCTTGACCGTGTAGGCTGTCTCACCGGTCTTCGAGGCCGGGGTGTGCGCGACGGAAACGGAGGTCACGCCTGCGTCAGAGGACTTCGGCGCTTCCGCGACGGTCACAGTGACGGTGTAGGTCACAGCAGTGCCGTCCTCAGCGGTTACGGTGAAGCTCCAGACGCCGCTTTCGCCCTCGGTCGGGCCTGCGGTGACGCCGGCCTTGTTGTCGGAGAGCGCAATAACAAAGCTGTCTGCCGTGATAGCCGTGCCGTAGGGTACAGTGACGGTGTAGGCGTTGTTCTCACCCGCGGCTGCCTCAACATCCGCGACCTTGACGGACGCAACGCCTGCGTCAGAGGACTGAGCTGTGCCGAACACTACGTTGATGGTATAAGTGCGCTTGCCGTCGCTCGTTTCATTCATGGTGGGCCAGCTGTCGTCTGCGCAGACGACGGTGATGACGCTGCCATTTGCGATGGGGATCAGGGACGTGCGGGAATATTCGCGGCCCGTAGCCTGCGTGCCGAGATAGGCGCGGACCTGATAGTTCTTGTTTGCCGCCGTCGGTGTGACGAGCAGCGAGGTCGTGCCTTCCGGCACAGTCAGGGTGTAGGTGAAGGTGTCGCCGCTGAACTTGGGCGCCAGCTTACCGGTGCTGAATGTGAGCGCTTTGAGGCGGGTGTCGGAATTGTTCCAGCTGCCGCCAAGATCCTCAACGGTACGGGTGTACATGATGCGGATCTCGTCGCCCGCGCAGAGCGTGCCCTTTGCAACGGTAAATTCACCAAAGCCAAAGTTTGTGAACCAGTCGTTGAGTGTGCCCATCCAGCCGGACATGGTACCGCCGTCAAACGCCTTCAAGTTGTCAATGGAGGAGATGTAGTTGCTTTCCGCGCCGACGACGGTGTGGCCATCCAGTGCTTCCACAACGCAGCCCATCATGGTCGATTCGCCAGTCAGCTCGATCCAGGTGTCGGCCAGCGTGCCTTCCCAGACAGCGCCCTCCGCCTTCGGGAACGTGGTGTTCTCCACGATCACGCGGGCCATGCCGGCCAGCGTCAGAACGCTGACATACGCCATATCCGAGCCGCCCTTGGAGGCGTCGTCCTTCACATAGGACAGCGTCAGTGTGTAGCTGCCTGCTGCAAGCTGCTTCTTGATGCTGCCGCTCTTCTCGCCGCTGACAGCGTCGGCCAGCGTTTCCGTGCTGCCGCCGTCTTCTGCGAGCGTGATGGTCAGCTTGTCATAGCCGTTTTCCGAGGAAACGCCGTAGCCGAAGCGCAGAACGGTGGGTGCGCTCAGCGTAAAGGCAAACGAGGTCGTGGAACTTGTCTTGTCCTGCTCCTGGTTGCTGCTCTCAAAGCGGTCCAGATCGGCATTGTAGACCCAGGGGTAATTGCCGTTGTCGGAAACGCTGATAGAGGTGACAGTCTGCTCGGGGTAGGAGACGTGGCCGAGGCGGTCGTCGTCCCAGACCGTGTAGGTTTTGCCGCAGACGGCGCATTCGTAGGTCTTATAGCCGGTGAAGACCTGCTCGGTGCCGTCCTTGGGCGTATGGCCCTTGGCGGGAACGATGTCTTCCTTCGTTTCCGAGCAGCCGTCTCTGCGGCAGGTACGGACGATCTTGCCCGGCTGCGTGCAGGTGGGAGCCGTCAGGACACAGCTGTTGTCGCTGCCGTCCAGATCCTCGCAGAAGTCGTGGCCGAGCGGTGCGGTATAAGCCGTGCGGTAGCTTTTGCCGCACTTGCTGCAGGAGTAGCTGGTGTAGCCCTTCACAGTGCACAGCGGAGCCGTGACTGTGCCCTCGCCAGCTGCTTCGTGGAAGGTCACATCGGTCTGCCATCTGAGCGCGGGATAGCCGCCGCAGACCGGGCCGAACGCGTCGGACAGGTCGGCGTCCTTGAGGTCAGCTTCGTTCAGCGCTTCGGCGTTCGCGTCCGCGTTCAGCGTGTTCAGATAATAGCACTTGGAGATCTCGGAGGAAGCAGTGTCAACCGTGCCGAATACGGCGCTGCCCGCTTCGCCGGTGGAGTAGCAGCTGGAGATGGTGATTTTCCCCTGCACAGTGCCGCTCCAGTTCACATTGCCCTTGACCTCGCCCGCGATGCCGCCGGAGGTCGTGCCGGAGATCTTGCCGGTGTTGTAGCAGCTTGTAACAGTCATTTCGCTGCTGGTGCCGCCGATGATGCCGCCGGCCTTGCTGCCGGTCGCGGAAATTTCTGCGGTGTTATAGCAGCCGGTGATGGTCGAGCCGTTGCTGACTGTGCCGCCGATAATGCCGCCGACGCTGCTGCCGCCGGTGACAGCGCCGAAGTTCGCGCAGTTCTCGATCACGGCGTTCTGATAGGTGTATCCCACAAGACCGCCGACGTTGTTGCCGGTAGAGGTGATGACTGCGTAGTTGAAGCAGTTCGCGATTTTCGGTGCAGTGCCGCTGGCATAGCCGGCGATCGCGCCTGCGCTGCCCTTGCCGGAAACTGCGCCGCGGATGGTCAGATCATGGATGTAGGAATTCGAGCCGATCTGCGCAAACAGGCCAGCCGTGGCGTTCAGGCCGGTGATCTCAAAGTCTGCGCCGTCAAGCACGACCTTCTTGCTGGAGGAGATGTTCAGCCATGCGTATTTGCCGAGGTTGATATCGGCCGTCAGAACGCCGGAAACGTCCGCGTCCTTGCTCTTCGCGACGAACCATGCCAGCTCCGCGCCGGTGCCGATCTGGTAAACGCCGTTTTCGTCGGTCTGCGGTTCGGTCTGCGTCTTGCCGTCCCATGCGCCCGCTGCGGTTGCCTGCAGGGTGATGGTGAATTCGTTGGAGCCTTCCTCCTTCATGGTGACGCTGCCAGTGGCGTATTCAACGCCGGCACCGGAAACGGTGTAGAAGTATTCCTCGGCATAAGCCTTGAACGTGCCGTCTTCCGCGACCGCAATGCCGTTGCCTGCGCTGTCCTTCAGCGTGACGGTCAGATCCTTGCGGTCAATGGACGTGCCGTTCTGATCCTGGAAAAGCAGCTTGCCGGTCAGGAAGTCAAGCTTTACGACCGGGATCGTGATCTCCGGCAGACGGCTGAGAATGCCTGCCGTCTTGGGCGCGTCGAAGCCGGGATTCGTGCCCACAGCATAGGTGATGCCGCGGTGCGTCGGAACGCCGGGCCAGCCCGCCTGCTTGATCGCGCCGCTCAGCGTGTAGGTCTCCTCAGCCCAGAACTTTGGGATGGTGACAGTCAGCTTCTGCCGATCAGGGTTGCCGCTGAAGTCATAAACGCCGAAGTTTCCGCCGGGATCACTCTTGAAGAAGGTGCCGTCCGGGCCCTGCATATACAGGGAGAAGTTGAAGTTATACGCGCCGGAAAGCTTTTCCTTGGGGCTGATCAGGTTGGAGAACTGGATCGTGACGGAATCACCCGGCTTGATGGCAGCCAGCTCTTCCTGCGTCAGCTCCGTGCCCTCCGCGTTGACAAACTTGTAGCTCACGCCGCGTGCCGTCACGACCTGATAGGTCGAAAGGCTGCCCTTCGTGACCTTGATGATATTGCGGCCGGTGATCAGACCGCTGACGGTCACAGTGCCGTCTTCAGCGGTTGTGACGCCAGTGTTTGTGAAGCCGCCGGAATACGTCATAGACGCAGCGGTCACGGTGGGGCGCAGGACGCTCACGGTGCAGCCCGCTTCGGGCTTGAAGCTGTAACTTGCACCCTCTGTTCCAGTGTAGAACAGAATGTCATGCTCCGCATCGAGCTGCCGCGCCTCATCCTTCTCGATGACCGCGTCCATGCGGTCAAGATTCATATTGGTCTGGATGGCGCTGCCGTCCGCGCCGACATTCACGACAAACACGCCCGTCAACTCCGGCCAGATGGCGGAGAAGCGATGCGAGGCCGTGCTGGTCTGGCCAGCCATATGGGTCATTGCGTCATAGGTTACGAGCACGATTGCCGTGCCCTCGTGCTTGGCCTCCATCACAGCGACGTTGCTGTTCAGCGCGTTCGGCGTGATGGTCACGACGTCGCTGGCATTGCCGTTCACATCAATGACCTGATAGTGCATCTCCGGCAGTGCGACCTTGGCGTTCATAAAGCTTTCGATCGCGAACCAGTTGCGGAAGGAGTTGAGTTCAAACGTCTCGCCAACGGCCATGTTTTTATAGCCCTTGGTGTTGATGTTCAGGTAAATGCCTGCACGGTCGTAGACGTTGTTTTCAAAATGATAGATCGTGCTCTTGCTGAAATCACCGGTCAGGCCGAGATCCTCTTCCGTGACCGTGTACGCTGCGTCGGCACTCAGTCTGACGTAGTTCCAGTATGTTGCACCCTGCGGATGGCGGACACGGTAGAAGTAATCCGTGTTCTTGTCGAGATGGAACGTGGCCGTGCCGTCCTCGACGGAACGCGCGAACGGCTCAAGGAAGCTGAACACATAGTATTTTGCGAGCGTACCGGCGTCGATGGTCGAGCCCTTCGGCGCTGTGACCGTGACCGTGACGAATTCCTTGCAGGTCAGGCTGAGGCTGTCGTTCATCGTCGGGGTCTTGGAAGCGGTAGCCGGGTTGTAGTTCGGATGCGTTTCCGCGTTCGGCGTGGCTGTCACGCTGACTGTATCACCAACGACAAACAGGCAGCTTGCATAGGTCTTGCCCCAGTTTACAGCCGAGCCAAACTCCGCCTTACGCTCTGCACCGGAGGCGTCGGTTACGCGCAGCGAAAGAGTATAGTCTGTGTCCTTAACCCATGAACTGGGGTTGACGGAGATCTGATACATCCGCTGCAGCTTGAAGCTGCTGCTGTCGCTGCTGACGTCGATCACCACGCCGCCGTTGCGGTCATTGTTCGCGTCATAGCCGTCGACCCAGTAAGCGCCGGGCGCAAGGTCGATGGTATACGCGCCGTCTGCGGCTGTCTTTTCAGCCAGCAGATCGTCCGCGCCCTTCACGCCGTCCATGTAGGTATACAGCTTCAGGGACTTGACCTGTGCGTCGTGCATACCGGACAGTGTGACGCTGACATCGCCCTCTGCTGCCAGAACGCCTGCGGACAGCAGGCTCAGCAGCATCACGAGCACGAGCAGCAGGCTCAGAATTCGTTTCTTCATACATTTTTCCTCCAGAATCAAAATATCTATCGCAAGCTCCTTATTAAATAGGAGCGGAAACAGGGGGCGCAGACGGCTTTGGGAGAAACGAAAGCCCGCCATTTTGACAAAATGGCGGGCGGATCTCCAAAGAAACAAAATACGCTGCTTTTCCTGTGAGGAAAAACGGCGCACCTGTTCCGAATGCTACAGGCAGAGCTCGTCCCACGCATTCATCCTTTCCGCCGCGAATGCGGCGCAGACAGCAGTTCTTCTGACTTGCACTCTGGAAACAGAACCTCTGTTTCCGCGCCCGTTTCCTGCCTTCTCGCGGATAAATCCGCAATGACTGGCTTTCGCCCAGACAGCTTTCGCTGCTTCGGAACGGTCTTGTGCGCACAGCTCCGGTCGAGTGGTTTTCCCTTTCTCTTGCGCCGAAGCCTGCCCTGCGGCGTGCTTCGGTTACTGTACATCGGATGGCAATATCAAATTGTTAGAAAAAGCAAAATCTTGTGCTTTTCCGTCTGCTACTATACACGATATGGGCGTGATTTGCAAGCGGTTTGAAAAAAATATACCGCATTTGTCCCACCCTCTTGAAAAAAGCCGAAAGCTGTGTCAAAATAAAGAAAACCGCCCCGGCGGTGTTTTGACAGCACAACGGTTAGATGCAACTAACTGATACGGAGGAAGCGATGAAATACCATATTGAGAAGAATACCGTGCAGGAAACGCTCGTCATTCCGCTCTACGGGCGGAAAATGTGCTCGGAGCTGTATCCGAACCTCTACCGCGACGAGACGGCCCTGCGCCTGATCGATCAGATCGATTACGATTTTTCGCTTCTGTCCCAAAAATCAAAGAGCCTCATGCAGCAGTTCGGCTTTCTGGAGGCCGCCATGCGCCAGAACGACCTTGCATGGGAGGTGCGGGACTATCTGCGCGAGCATCCGAACGCGGCGGTCGTCAACCTCGGCTGCGGACTGGACGACACGGGCCGCAGCTGCGACAACGGCTCCTGCAGGATCTATAACCTCGATTTTCCCGGCGTGATCGCCGTGCGCGAATACACCCTCGCCTCCGGCGGCCCCTACTGCGACTGCGGGTATCATAAACGAAATAAGCAGAATAAAGGCTCCACCGCGCCAGCGTAGGGGTCGATGCCCACATCGACCCGGCAGAATGCACCGTTTTTACGGAAGTCTTCGGCAAATCCGTAACTTCCCACTGGGCCGACAGAGTTGTTGGCCCCTACAGCGAAACTTCATTTTCTCACGTATCCCGTAGGGGCGGACGACTCTGTCCGCCCGCAGGATGCACCGATT
>OHQF01001291.1_pt1 | contig 13078 bp, 9 predicted proteins | sample 1578001 | NCBI WGS metagenome assembly OHQF01 (sample SAMEA3879538, study PRJEB24766) | human gut metagenome | biome: human-associated habitat; feature: feces | place: USA | collected 1985/1987 | reverse complement strand
GCTACACCAGCGAGAAAATCGTCACCAGCATGCTTGCGGGCACCATCCCCATTTACTGGGGCAATCCGGACATCGGAAGGGAATTCAACTCCGCCGCGTTCATCAACTGCCACGACTTCCCCACCTTGGACGACGCCGCGGCCTACGTGAAGAAAGTGGACGAAGACGACGGCCTGTGGTGTGAAATCATGTCCCGCCCCTGGAAAACCCCGGAACAGGAAGCCCTCTTCCTGGAAGAAACGGAACGTGAAACAGCCAAACTCTACCGGATATTCGACCAGTCTCCGGAAGAAGCGCGCCGCAAGGGGGACGGCACATGGATTGCCTACTACCAGCGCTTTTTAAAACGCGGCCACAGGCTGCGCCTGGCATGGCGGCGGCTGAAGAACCGCCTGCGCCACTGATCCAGGCTCCCGGACAGTTCAACTCCATCCCGGCTTCTCTCGCTTCCTCTTCACTTTCTCCCCCATCCCTGTATTTTCCTCCTTTCCGCCTCATGAACAAATGCCTTTCTGAAAACTTTTGTTCACCTTCCCTCCATCAGGCCGGAAATGCCGCCCACGGAACCTACTTTCCGCACATCGACGGCCTGCGCACCTTTGCCGTGCTGGCCGTCGTCCTGTACCATTTGCAGGAATGGATCTGCCCGGGAGGGTACACGGGCGTGGACATCTTCTTCGTCATCTCCGGCTACCTGATCGGCAGCGGCCTTGTCCGCAGCCTGAAGGAAGGGAACTTCTCCCTGTCCTCCTTTTACTACCGGAGAATCAGGCGCATCATGCCCGCCTATTTCTGCCTGATTGCGGTCGTGCTGGCCTTCGGGTGCGTGGTGCTGGCCTGCGACGACCTGCGGACCCTGGGGCGCACCGTGAGGTCAAGCGCCCTCTTCATCACCAACATTTATTTCAGCAGGACCGCAGGAAACTATTTCAGCCCGGCCGCAGAAGAAAACCCGCTGCTGAACCTGTGGTCCCTGAGCGTGGAGGAGCAATTCTACCTGACGATTCCGCTCGCCCTGTGGCTGCTCTGGAAATTCAGGAAAAACGCCGTCAAGCCCGTTCTCTGCGGAGCCCTGGCGCTCTCCCTGTTCGCCGCCGTCTACCACATGGGGAATCTGGAGCATAACAAGGCCTTTTACCTGCTTCACTGCCGCGCCTGGGAACTCCTGGCAGGCTGTCTCCTGGCCCTGGCTCCCGTCGCTGCGGAACAGGGCCGGGGAATACGCTGGCTGCGGCTGGCGGGGTGGGCCGGCATTCTGCTCCCCTTTGCCTGTTATTCCTCCTCCACGCCCTTTCCGGGTTATACGGCCATTCCTTCCGTCGCGGGGGCGGCCCTTCTGATCCGCTACGGAAGCCACGGCTGGTCCGGGCGCATCCTCAGGCATCCGCTCAGCACGGGCATCGGCAAAATCTCCTACTCCCTGTACCTGTGGCACTGGCCCGTCATCGTGTACTGGACCTACTTCTGCTTCAATGAATGCGGTCCGCGGGACTATGCGGGCATGTTCCTTCTCTCCCTTCTTCTCGGTTTCCTTTCCTGGAAATTCGTGGAAACCCCCTTCAGGACAGCCGCCGCATGGCGGAAGCCCGCAAAAGCGTTCCTGCTCACGGCGGCAGGGTGCCTCACGCTGGATTTTGCCGGAGAATGGCTCAAATGGACGGACGGCGCACGGGACTACTGGCACGTGGCCGCCAACAACATATCATTCCCGGAATACTGGAAGGGGCCGGCCTTCCCGCCCTCCTTCGGCATCACGCCCCCTGACCGTGCGGTGGTGGAAAAGGGAAACGCCATCCAGCCCCATCATCCGGAGCTGGGAGACGTGACGGACTACCCCTTTGTACTGCTGGGTAAAACCGGGCAGCCCCCTTCCTTCCTGCTTATGGGAGACAGCCATGCCATGGCCAGCTCTCCGGGCTTTGACGACGCCGCCCGGCTCCTCAACCGGTCAGGCCTGTTCTACCGGGCGCGGCTATGCCCCCTGAGCGGCATTTCCGAGTCCGGAGACGCGGATTCCCTCACGCTGCTGCGCATGATGTACCCGCACTGGGAGCACAACATGGACCTGATTCTGGACTGGCTGGAAAACACTCCCCAGATACACACCGTATTCATCCACAACCGCTGGATTGAACTGGTCAACAGCCACCGGGACATGCGCCTGAAACAACTGGTTGCGGACGGCCTGCTCCACACCTGCGCACGCCTTCGCAAGGCCGGCAAGCAAATCGTGCTGCTGGGTCCCGTGCCTGAATGGACCTTCGGCCCGCGCAAACTCATGCGGCGCAATGCGCTGCTGAACGCCAACCGCGCGGACCGCCTGCTGGGCGGAGACTTCATCACGCGGCAACGCCCCGTATTCGCCCTGCTGGAGCACATGGAATCCACGGGCCTGTGCCGCTTTATCCCGCTGCACGGCGCCTTCCATAAAAACGGGCGGTGGCTGGAAGAAGACGAGGGGCACCTGATGTACTGTGACGACAACCACCTTTCCCCCTACGGTTCCAGGAAAATGGTTTCCGGCATCCTCGACCAGCTTTTTCCGGGGATGGAAAGCACGGTGTCCAACTGACGGAAGCTCCGCACGGAAAAACGCCCAATCCTTTGACATTGACAAGGAAGGAAGGCCCCCTACACTGACGTCATGCAGCGCCGCCGCCGCGATGCTTCCGGACGGGTTGCCCGACGTACGGCGGAAAGCCCGCGCGCCGCTTCAACGCCTCCATTCCCATGACGGATTCCTCCCGCCCCATACGCATCAAGGTCATCAGAAAATCCACCAAGGCCTCCCCGGATAAAACGGAATCCCTGCTGTGGGGCGACTGCCTGTTCTGCACGGACGCCGCCATGACGGACTATGACTGGGTACTAGTATACGATGAATTCCCCAGGAACTCCATAGGCACCATCAAGGATGAAACGGAACCCCTGCTCTGTCCCCCGGACCAGACCATCCTGATCACGGTGGAACCCCCTTCCATTAAAATCTACAGCCGGGCATACACCGGCCAGTTCGGCACCGTGCTGACTACCCACTCCGTCCGGGACCTCCCGCACCCCAACCATACCCTGGGCCGCGGATGCCTGGAATGGCTGTACATCAAGCCCATGCAGGAGATTCTGGACCAGACGGAATTTCCGAAAACCAAGATGCTTTCCACCATCTGTTCCGCCAAGCAGCACACGCATACCATGCATAAAATGCGTTATGACCTCACGCGCTACCTGGCGGACCGCCTGCCGGAGCTGGACTGGTTCGGGCATGGCATTCAGGAAATAGAAAACAAAACCGTCGCCATGGACGGCTACAAGTACCATCTGTGCGTGGAAAACCATCTGGAACCCCATCACTGGACGGAAAAACTGTCCGACGCCTTCGTCGCCATGACCCTTCCCTTTTACGCCGGGGACCCGCTGGCGACGGAATGCTTCCCGCAGGAAAGCTTCATCCCCATCCCCCTGGACGATCCGCAAAAAGCCTTTGAAATTATCCGCAAGGCCATGGACGGCGGGGAATACGAAAAGCGGCTTCCCGCCATTCGCGAGGCTAGACGCCTGGTGCTGGAAAAGTACAACATGTTCGCCCAGACAGCCGCCGTCATCCACAACCACCGGGGAACGGGAACCGTCCGGCCCGGCGCCACGCTGAAAGGGCGCCACGTCCTGCGGAAAAACCCGCTCAACGCCCTCCGGGAGCTGGCGGATACGCTGGCCTATAAAATCAGGTCACGCGGCAGGCGCGGGACCGGAGCCGGAGTGTAGCCCGGCTGCCGTCCCCAGGATAAGGGCCAAAACTCCCCCCCTACCAGTAAATGGAAGTGCTGGACGGCATTTTGCCGATGGCCTTGCGGCAGGCGGACCGGGCCGCCTCCATGCGGTGGAAGGATTCGGAAGGAACGCTTTCCCCCTGGTATTCAGCCAGCTTCCTGCCCGCCAGATTATGCACGGTCACGGTAACCTTCGTCCTGTAGCCGGGCCGCGTATTGGGACCGGGCAGCGTGGTGAAATAATTCCCGTTGCGAATCAGCACATGCTCCTGCGCCGTCTTGCTGACGGTCGCCACGGCTCCGTAGCCGTCTTCTCCGGGGTACATGACCCGGAAACCCTTGGACGAGAGGGAGGCGGCAGCCGTATCCGCCATCTCCCAGTCGGAGCACTGGACCCTGATCTTGCGGTATTTGACCCGGCGTTCGGCGGCGGCCCGCTGATTCTGCTCCATCTCCTTGTTAAACTGCGCCCATTCTTCCGCCGTACATGCAGCCAGGGAGGCAAACACGGCCGCAGCGGCCCATCTGGTCCAAATTCCGTATCTCATCGCTTTAACAGGCATACGTTCTCCCTTCAGCCTGAACCCGGTTCAAGCCGTCTGAAAAACAGATTGTCAACGAAGCCGTAAAACCTTAATCGGATTTGCGGGAGGCGTGCTTCCTGGCCCGTTCCTCCTCCTTCTGCTTCTTCAGGTCCTCCTTCATCTTGGTCTTCTCCTCGGAATCCAGCTTGCCGTCCTTATTGGTATCATACTTTTCAAGGAGGGCGGCCTTCTTTTCCGCGGAAGTCATTCTCTTGGGAGCGTCTTCCTCCGCCATGGAGGGCATGGCGAACGCGGCGGCCATAATAATAAGCAAGTACTTCATCATTAAATGGGGGTTCTTAAACAATCCTCTTCTACTCCCACGCGCTTCCCTTGTCTCTCTTTTTTTAGTAATGCATGTAAATTACACTGCCATGCGCCCTTTCCTCCTCGTGAACGGCTCTCCGGCCTAGGCTTTCACGAACGGGAAAAACAGAGGGATCACCACCACCATGACCAGCCCCATGATCACCTGGAGGGGAACCCCTACCTTCACGTAATCCATGAACGTGTACTTGCCCGCCGGCATGACCAGGGCATTGGGCGGCGTGGAAAAGGGAGAGGCAAAACACATGCTGGTGCCCACGGAAACCGCCAGCAGCAGCGGATAGGGGCTGATGCCCATGCTCACCGCGGATTGCAGGGCGATGGGAGCCAGCAGCACCGCCGTGGCCGTATTGCTGATGAACATGGTCAGCAGGGAGGCCGTGAAATAAACGCCCGCCATCAGGGCGAACGGCCCGAATCCCCCCAGGCCGGCCACCAGGCCGTGGGAGATGGCCTCCGAGGTGCCGGTCTTCTCCAGCGCCACGGACATCGGCAGCATGGCGGCAATCAGCACGATGCTCTCCCAGTTGATCGTCCGGTACGCCTCCTCCACGTTGCGCAGGCATCCGCACAGCACCATCAGGACGGCGGCGATCAGCACCGCGGCCACCGCGGGCACCCAGTTGAACACCATGGCCGCAATCATCAGCAGCATGATGCCAGCGGCCAGCGGAGCCTTGTGCGTCAGGGTCACCTTGGACGCCTCCGCCAGCGGCTGGCGCACCACGACCCATTCAAAGGTTTTCTCACTCAGGCGCGCAATATCCGCCCAGGTTCCCTGAATCAGCAGCGTATCCCCGTACTGGAGCTTCACATCCTTCAAATTGTGGAAAATGTAATGGTTGTCCCGCTGGATGGCCAGAATGTTGACCCCGTACTTGGCGCGGAGCCCGGAAGACTTCACGGGCATGTTGATGAGGTCCGAGTTGCGCATGAGCAGCATCTCCGCAATGCCTATCTCGTCAAACTTCAATTTGCTCTTCAGCAGGGAATCCGTATCTTCCGACGTCTTCCGGTTAATCATCACCGCCCCGTATTCCCGGGCGAAACGGTCCACGTCCTCAAACTCCCCCATCACGTAAATGACGTCTCCCCGCGCCACGCGGGTGTCCGAGCCCGCCATGGTCTGGCTGACCGTTTGCAGGAAGGAATGCCGGCTGGAATGCCTGCGGCGCACTTCCACGATGTTCACGTGGTAGCGGTCCGGTATCTGGAGGTCGTGCAGGGGGTTCTCCGTCAGGGCGGAATCCTCCAGCACCCGGAGACGGTAAAGATTGCTGATGATCTGGTACTCGTCTATCAACTGGCTGAGGGACTTGCCCTTGGCCTCGTGTTCCGTCTTGTCGTCATGACGGCCCAGGAACTTCCTGCTCAGGGGAATCAGCAGCAGGACGCCCGTCACGATGCAGATGAGGCCGATGGGGGTGAACGAGAAAAAGCCCAGCCCCTCCATTCCCGCCTCCTGAAGCTGGTTGTTGATGACCAGGTTGGGGGGCGTGCCGATCAGCGTCAGCATGCCGCCCATGCTGCTGGCAAACGCCATGGGCATAAGCAGGCGGCTCGTCTGGATGCCGCCGTCCGCGGCCAGGCTCACCAGAATGGGCAGCATCAGCGCCACCGTTCCCGTATTGCTGACAAACGCTCCGATTCCGGCCGTAACGAGCATGGTCAGCACCAGCAGGCGCAGCTCGCTCTTGCCGGCCAGCTTCATGATCCTGCCGCCCAGCATCTTGGCCAGTCCCGTCCGGAAAATGGCTCCCCCCACCACGAAAAGCCCCACCATCATGACTACGATGGAGTTGGAAAAGCCGGAAAGCGCCTGCTCCGGGCTTAAAATCCCGAACACGATCAGGCACAGCAGGGAACACAGCGCGACAATATCTGAACGGATTCTCCCCTGGACGAACAAAACGGCGGATACTCCCAGAATGAGCAGCGTGGTCAACATGTCAATAAACGGCAGAGATGAAAAATCGGCAAGAGAGAATATCTAACATGTCCTGCGCGCCTTGTCGATAGGCTGAACAAGTCATCCGCCTCCCCATCCTCCGCGCGCATGCTCGTTTCCTGCTTCTCCTACAGGGCGGCGATTCCCTTTTCCCGTTGAACATCACGAACCCGCAACCGCGGAAACAATAAAAAACGCGTTCTTCCGGAGAACGCGTTATGAAAGTAAAAGTGGTGGTAGAGAACCATTCCAAATATTGGTATTCAATAACTTTAGTTCTATATGTACACTTTTATGTACACTTGAGCGTCATTTTTCCATAATCTCGCTATCTGTGATGGCCTGTGATAGCCCATGAAACATATATTCTTATCTTTCCGATGTCCAGAAGATGAAAAACGCCCCCGCCTATTTGGTCGGGGGCGACACTCCATGAGGTTGAAGTTCCTTCAGAATATTAGTGCATTGCTACTCTTCGGATGCCCTGAATATTATATTCTACTTGTCTATTTATTCTTTTTTGAGTGCGTTCTAATTCATCAATTCTCTTGTTGGTCATGTCTTGCGCTCTTTGAATGTTTGCATTTATCGTTGTAGCTAAGTTGCTAAAGTTATTTACCACAGCAGCCATGAAGCGATCTGTTGATTCCCCTTGCCTGCGGAGGGTCTGCAACGCTTCATTGATGGCGGCGTTGATCTCGGAAGCATCAAGCGTGTTGTCGTCTCCGCCTATACCTTCCAGAAGCCGCTTTTTGCCGGCCTCCCATGCTTCTTGAACAGCTTCCACCCTTTTCTGCTGTTGGGGCGTTGGATGCTGGGGAATCCCTTCAAAGGGGGCGTTCTTGATCAGCTTCTCTTGCTGTTTGACTGCATCACGAGTTGCTTCTTTCATGGCGGCATCCCTGACTTTCTGTCGGGCCTCTTCTTTTTTCCGGGCATCCTGTATAGCTTTTTCTTCTTCCTGTCGTTGAGCGTTTTTCTGCTTTGCTTCTGTATTCCTTTGTTGTGCTGTATCTCTGGCACTTTGGGCTGCATTAAGCGCACGGCGTTCGGCCAATTCTTTTGTGGCCTGTTCAAGAGTATCTTCCGCTTTGTATTGTGCTTCTAAAGCTTTTGTCTGTTCTTCCCTGGCTTTCCTTAAAGCTTCATCATTGGCTTTATAGGCATTTTCCCTGGCCGTTTCTGTAGTAATATCATAACCAGCTTCTTTTAAAGCTTGATCGGAATTATCTCTTTGTTTTCTTGCCGCATACAATTTTTCCCAATCAGGGAATGTAATTTTTCCGCTTTCTATTTTAGAAATTTCTCCCTCAATTTGTTTCAATTCATCCAAAGAGAGAATAGGCGTATTTTCTAAGACTGCCAGACGGTCTTTTATTTGATTTAATGATTCAACGGCCTTGCTCAATTCCTTTCCCGCATTTGTAACGCTACCTTGCGCCGCTTCCTCTGCTTCCGTTCGATGTCTGGCATTTGCATCCATTCTTATTCCTTCTTGAACGCGGTCCAGCTTCCGTCTTGCTTCCGGGCTGTTAGGGTCTCCGTATTTTCCATTATAAAAATCAGTTTCAACATCTAGCAGGCGGGCGCGGTCTTGTTCATCAAGAATTTTTGATTGCAAGTCAATCAAACGCCTTTGTTCCCGTACGGCTTCCCGTAAAGCTTCAACTTCAATTTTCCTATTATCGGCAATTCTGGCCGTAAGATCATTTTCTTTTTGTAAAATAGATTCATTATTCAGTTTCGCCTTTAGCTCATTTGCTTCTTTAATGAGCTTATCCATATTTTTCTTTTTTTCCTCCGCTTGCCTTTCAAGTTCATCACTTTTCGACTTAAAATGATTCACCAAGGCAGTAATGCCGGCGGTAAGCCCCTGAAACAGCAGCAAGGCCCAGCCAAGCGGCCCCATAGCCGCCTTGATGGACGTTCCGAACAGACGAATGAACGGAATTGCCCCACGGAGGGAAGAGGACATTCCCAGGATGCGGGCGGCCGCTTCCGTCACTTGCGCGGATAAGCCCCGGACCTGGCGCCGGGTAAGTTCTCCGGCCTTTCCGGCAGCGGTGATACGTTTTTCCAAGTCCTGGATATTCTTCAGGGCGTCCGCCTGGGCTACGTTGTCGCCGGCCTTCCGGGCTTCTTCAAGCTTGGCAATATAGATTTCCAGTTCCGCCCGCAATTCCTCATAGGACGCGGCGGCGCGGCGGTTCCCGGCTTCCAGCCGTTCCACGGTTGCCGCTGCCTGCTGTTGCTTCCGGGCCTCCGCAGCAGCCGCTTTTTCCGCGGCCTTGTCGGCGGCGTCCATTTCCTTATTGTAGCCGTCGAGGATCTTTTGAAGGTTTTCATCAAGGTTTTCGCCCCACTTCGCCCCCAGGTCCAAATCTGACATTTTGTTATTGAGGACTTCCGCGACGTCATCAATCTGTTCAAATTTCTTCTTGAGTTCTTCCGCCGTCAATACGGCTCCGGTCGCGTCATCGATAAACGCTTCCAGTCCGGGGTTGTCCTGGAACGCCGCCCGCATGCGAGAGCCGGCATCTGTCATCTTATCGGCGAATTCCCCCAGCTTCTCATTGGCGTTTTCAAGGGCCTTGTCATAGGCGGAAAGGTCGCCTCCGGCCTCTATCCTGCCGAGTTCTTCAATCTGCTGCTTTGCCTCTTCGATGCCCTTGGCGTCAACGGAGTACTTAAGCCCTACTTCGATTTCTTTCTTGATTGTCCTGGTGCTTGATGGTCTTTAGGTGTTTCTTCTTTTCCCCTCCCCCCGTCCAGTTCCGGGCAGGGAGAGGGGGGCTTGGTTCTTTCAACGGTTAGAGGGAAGCTTCCTGTTTTTCGAGTTTCTGGCACTCCTGTACTTGCTGAAAAATATGGTCAGGAATTTCCCCTCTGGAGAGGGCGAGCTTGTTAAATTCGAGCCTCTCTTTTAACATCCGGTTTTTCCTCTTATGAAGCTTGTATGCTTTCTTTGAAAGTTGAGTCATTTTCTGATTATAGTAATATTGATTAATATCCGAGATGAAGCCAGCGAGAACAACAGGTTGACAAATCCCCGCCTGTTCTGATGTTTTCAGAATGTCGGGCAAAAGCTGATGGATCTCTTTCAACGCAAGTGGGCATTCATACCAGAACTCGCGCATGGATTCAAGGTAACGTACTTGAAGTTCCGCCAAGACGGATTCTGTATTCTCACTATTTATTTTATTTTCTTTATTATCGGGTTTGTTCTCAATCATATTATTGATATTGGGTTATTGTGTTATTTCTGCCGCCCCGAAAGGAGCAGGCAAAATCTTGAAGGGCCTCCATGCTTCCCGGTAGAAGTACCAGGCCCATTTTTCTATCAGGGCTGCCGCCCGCGCTTCTGATGGCTCCCACACGATAGGCAAGCGGTATCTTACCTCGAAAGTTCCCAGGCTCCCCAGAATGGCCTTGCTGGTCGTCTTCCTTCTGGACAGGTGAAAGGGCAGTTCGTCAGGATGCCCCACAATCAGCAGCCGGGCAAAGTCATATCCCCGGAGGCGGTGGCATTCCCGCTCGAACCTGTCACGCCCCGCCGTCAGGCTTCCGATCAGGTCAACAATGCTCTTCCTCTCCACCGTGAACCGGGTTTCAAATCTGTCCAGGGAATAATCCCCGCTTTGCAGCGTTCCGCGCCGGGAGGAGAAATGCTGAAAGGTGAGGGGCGTTTGCTCTCTGTTGTCGATGATGATAAGGGGCGTTTCCGGGGTCATTGTTGTCTCTCTCTCGCGCGTGTGTATAGGTGTGTTTTTTCGCAAAAATTGTAAACGGCGTAGTAACTTATTGATTTATCAATCTGAATTTGTGTACAAACGTTTGTAAACCAATCCAGAAGGATTTTCATTAAATCTTAATTATCAATACATTATTTGTGTAACAATTTGTAAACCGCAATTTGTAAACCTTTTCCCATTTGATAGTCAATGCGTTATAAAATCCAGCGGTATTTTTACGCCTCTCGCCGTGGTGTTTACCCTGCTGTTCGGCCGGAAAAGCTGCTCTTCCATTCCCTTCACGTTCAGGAGAACCTTTTTCACGTTCACCCCCTCCCATTCCGAACCCTTGAATATTTCCCCTATCTTCCGGTTCTTCCTGGTGGCGGCAAGGTAGACGTATTTCTTCCCGTCCGCCGCTTTTCGGACGTACAGGCCGTAGCGTTCAAGGACGGTGGAATCTTCCGATACTTCCGCGCTGGCCGCTTCCTTGATGAACTCCCGGAGGGTGCGGTTCCCCATCATGGGCGGGGAATACCCCAGGAGCCATTCCAGGCAGCGTTCCCCGTCGTCGTCCAGCACGCGGGCGTAATCACTCCCGGAGGCCATGGCGGCGCATTCCTGCATGTCCCGGGGCGTCAGGTCTTCCCCGCTGGTGACAAAGTGCGCGGCGGCGTACACGGTGGAGAACATTTCCGCGCGGCGCCCTTCTTCTCCCTGGTCGGAAAGGTATTGCCTCAGGGTTTCAATGTTGCGGCGGATGGCTGGCGCATGGTGCATGATTCGGGTCACGTATTTGCGCCCCAAGTCCCCGGACCGGATGACGGCGGCCAGTTCATCATGCCTTCGGAAAACGGGTGCGGCTTCGGAAGGTTCCTTCTTTTCCAGTTCCAGTTCAAAAATGCGTGATTGCTCGCTGGCTTTTTCAATCATGGAGCGCACGGAGAACAGAAGGAAGGCGTTTCTCATGAGGTAGGTGACGCTTTTGCCGTCCGCGCCTCCCTTGGTGATTCCAACATCCCCGTCCGTGGCGGTTCTCAATAGGGCAAGGATTCTGACCATGTTGGCCGTCTTGGCGGGGTTGTCGGAGTCCGCTTCATCAAAGATGACCGGGCAGGAATCGCTTTCAAGCTTTTGCCTTAATCCGGCGTCCGTAGTTTCCAGCCCTTTGAAGTACCGAGCAACGCCCCCAATGAGAAGTTCAATGCTTTTCCTCAAGGTGGTTTTGCCGGTTCCCGCCGGGGCGTTGATCCAGCCATGGGCGCGGAAGTGGAGATACCCGGAAAGAATGGCCTGCGTGACGAGGCCCAGGCAAAGGAAGGCGTCTTCCTCGCGTTTCCATGAGTGCGCCTCGATGAACTCGGCAACGACTTTTCCTTCTTCGTCCGTCAGAATGTCATCTGACGGGGCCAGAAGAGGCTTGCCGGGCAGGTAGAGGGGCTTTCCCGTCCGGGCATGGTCCACGGGCAGGAAGGGGAGTTTCTGTTCGTTTTCCGGGGAGAATAGATAGACGGCATTTCCCGCATGGTACACGGCGGCCCCGTCTTCGTCCCATACGCCGCATTTCCGGATGGAGTCAGGGTCAAATTTGCGGTTGCTGGTTGTTTCGATGCAGTAGTCGATGGCCCTGTCCATGACCTGGCGGGGCGTTAGCTTACCGTCCGGATCAAGCGTCTTCTGCCACCATTCCACAGGGGCCAGAAAGCGCATGTTCACCGGCGTATGTTCCTTGGTGTTCCAATGGAAGAGAATTTCCGAGCGGCGCGCGTAGTAAACGAATTGCGCCCCCTGTGTTCCCAGGGCCAGAAAGGGGGGCTTCATGGCCTCTTCCCGCTCTTTCTGCAGGGCGGCGGCTTCTTCGTCCATGGAGCGCGCGCCGGGGGTCAGGGGCGTCGGGGCTAAGGGCGTGTTCATCCTTGTGCGAGAGTGGGCACGTTAGAAGTTTTCATGGAACGCATGGATGAAAACAAGCTTTCATAAAGCGCATGTTCACCGGCGCATAGAAGCATGTTCCGCGCGTCTTTGTAGGGGGGAGTCCAGTCGCGGATGACGCAGCCGGCGGCGGTCAGCCGTTCCCGAAGTTTGGCGGCGGCCTCGCGTCCTGCCTTGTCCGGGTCCAGGGCAAGAATGATGTTTTTACCGGCAAGCGGGGTTTCCCATCCGGTTTTGAAGCCTGACGCCCCGGGAATGGCTATTACGGCGGGAATGGTGGCTTCCAGGCTTCCGCGCCCGTCTTCGTAGGGGCGGCCCGTGTAGGGGTCAACGTCCTGCTGGTAGGCTTCCCGGAAGCATTCAAGAGCCTGACCTACGGCTAAACAGTCGCTTTCACCTTCCGTGACGATGACGAACCGCTTGCCGTGAGTGGAATCAAGTCCCCAGGGGGCCGCTGCGTTCCCTATGGGCCACAAAAAGCGCAATCCGCGCGAGTTGCCTTTCGTGGGGTTCATGGTTCCACGGGGTTTCCATTGCCCGTTTTCAAGCTTCAAGCAGGGGTTGGCATGGTGGTCCCTCCGGCGCAATTTGGCTCCGGTGTAGCGGGTATTCCCTTCTTCATCTTCCGCCGTGTACAGGTATAAAAGCCGGTTGTCCGGCGTCACCCCCAAAAGGCCCCGGCCCAGTTCCCGCGCCGTATGGATCAGCATCATCAGGGGATGAATGCCCAGTTCGCAAGCCAGTTCTCCAGCAAGGCGTTCATCTTTTTGCAACCTTTCCCGGCAGGCG
>OHQF01001285.1_pt1 | contig 13134 bp, 12 predicted proteins | sample 1578001 | NCBI WGS metagenome assembly OHQF01 (sample SAMEA3879538, study PRJEB24766) | human gut metagenome | biome: human-associated habitat; feature: feces | place: USA | collected 1985/1987 | reverse complement strand
TCAGCCCCAGTGTGCGCACTGGGGCAGCTCCCCTTGGTCAGCAAGGGGAGCCTTTGCGCTTCACCGTTAGTTCTTGGAAGTACCGGGGCGAATCCGTGAAAATGGGCACACCATTTCCTTCATCGCAATGACAACCTCTATCAAAGTACATCGCAAAACGACACCGGGCTTAGACAGCAGCTTCCTTGATGACGGCCACCCCGTCCACCAGGTTTGCCATTTCCAGAGTCCCCTCCACGGCCATCTGACGCTCCATCAGGTCGGTGAGGATGACCATGCCGTCCTTGCACTCAATGCGCATGACGTTCTTCATCATAATGGTCTCCGGGGTCAGCTTATTCTTGTAAACAGTAGACAGGCACATACAAAAGCCTCCTTATTCGTGCTCCAGGCTGGTCAGGACAACGCTCAGACGCATATTGCCCTTCTCAAAATCGGAAACGGCGGTCATCACCTGCTCATAGGCGGTGTGGTTGCCGGCCTTGTCCAGCTGACCGGCCAGATCCGCCAGCTCCTTGGCGTGGGCGGCGTTGTGACCCACCATATACTTCATCAGGGCGGTCAGCTCCTCCATGGGGGTGTGCTCGCACTGGGAAGAGCAGGTGCCGCAGCTGCCCTGGCAGTCGTGGTCGTGGTGATGGTCGTGCTCGTGATCGTGGACATGCTCATGGGTATGGGTCACACCGTCATGGGTGTGCTCGTGGGTGTGAGGATGGTCGTGGTCATGAGGAAGACCGGTATGATCGTGATCGAGATGCATAGAAATCAATCTCCTTTCAATGTTTTCTATATTAATGTCTGCTGAATAAGCCGCTTTGCGGCTTATTCACGCACCGCCAGGTGCGTAATTCCATAAAAACGGCTCTTTGAAACCGTTTTTATGGAATTCAGACAGAAATCAATGCGTATCCGAATTGCATGGCGTTCCATGCAATTCGGCAGGTGCAAGGGTTTAGCGCTTTTTAGCGCAAAACCCTTGCACCAGAACAACGCAAAAAATGCCTGAACGCCTTGACGTTCAAGGCGTTTTGCGTTGTTCCGTACGCATTATTTTAAGAACAGACCCAGCAGGAATCGGTTCAGCCTGCTGGTGTAGGGCTGGTAGCGCATGGGCAGATCCAGCCAACATTTTTTATCCACAATGCTCTTCCGGTGGGAGAAGGCATCGAAGCCTGCCTTGCCGTGATAGGCGCCCATTCCGCTTTCGCCCACACCGCCGAAGCCCATCTGGGAGGTGGCCAGATGGATGATGGTGTCGTTGATACAGCCGCCGCCAAAGGGCAGCCGGGTGCGGAACAGATTGATCTGCTCCCGTTTTCGGCTGAACAGGTAAGCCGCCAAAGGCTTCCCGCCGGATTCTACCTGAGAAATGATTTCACCAAAGTCCCGGAAGGTGAGAACCGGCAGCAGAGGCCCAAAAATCTCCTCCTGCATGATTGCGTCCTCCGGGGTCACGTCCGTGAGGATGGTGGGGGCAATCCGGCAATGGGCTTCGTCGATTTCTCCGCCGAAAACCACTTTTTCCGGGGAAATCAGCCTCAGTAAGCGGGAATAGTGCTTTTCGTTGACAATTCTGCCGTAATTGGGGTTGTCCAGGGGGTGTTCGCCGAACTGAACGGTGATTTGCTTTTTCAGCGCCTCCACCAGCTCCTCCTGGACGGACTCGTGACAGAGAATATAGTCCGGGGCGACGCAGGTCTGGCCGCAGTTCAGGAACTTTCCGAAGACGATCCGCCGGGCGGCCAAGGCCAAATCGGCACTGGCGTCCACAATGCAGGGGCTTTTGCCGCCCAGCTCCAGCACGGCAGGGGTCAGGTGCTCCGCCGCCTGACGCAGCACCACCTTCCCCACGGCCTGAGAGCCGGTAAAGAAAATGAAGTCGAATTTTAGAGCCAACAGGACGGCATTTTCCTGCCGTCCGCCGGTGACCACCGTTACAAATTCCGGCGCAAAGCAGCTCTCAACCAGAGAGCGTACGGACTGGGCTGTGGCGGGGGCGTAGGCACTGGGCTTGACAATGGCGGTGTTTCCCGCGGCAATGGCATCTACCAGCGGCTCCACGGACAGCAGAAACGGATAATTCCAGGGACTCATGATGAGCACATTCCCATAGGGCATCGGCTGGACAAAACTGTGGGAGGCGAACTGAGCCAGAGGCGTCGGCACGGTTCTGGCACCGGCAAACTTCCGCAGGTGGCGGCGCATGTAGGTAATTTCCGACAGCACCAGACCGATTTCGCACATGTAGCTTTCCGTCTCACTTTTGCCCAGGTCGTGCCTCAGAGCGTCACAGATTTCCGACTGCCGGGCTTCAATGGCTCGGTAGAGCCGATCCAGAGCATCCAGCCGGAAGGCCAGGGGCAATGTGGTTCCGGTGCGGAAGAAATCCCGCTGAGAGGATAAAAGGGCTTCAGCTTGCTTGCTGTCCATGGCACTCCTTTCCGGCGACCTGCTCGTAGAAGAAGGTCAGCTCATCCCGGGTCATAAGCCGGGGCACGGGGTAAAGGGGATTGGCCTCTTTTTCCGCATGGGCGGCCATCACCGGAATGTCCTCGGGACGGATGCCCTCCAGGGTTTCCGGAATGCCCATCCGGGCGTTCAGCTGACGGATGGCACGGATGAATTTGGCGGCTGCCCCGGCATCCTCCTCCTGGGCATCGGCAATCCCGGCGGCAACGGCCAGGTCGTGAAGCTTCCGGTGGATGCAGGAGCCGTAGCTTTCCAGCACATAGGGCAGGAGCACCGCGTTGGCCAGGCCGTGGGGAATGTTGTACTGGCCGCCCAGGGAGTGAGCCACGGCGTGGACATAGCCCACATAGGATCGGGAGAAGGCAATGCCCGCCCGATAGGCGGCGGTGAGCATATTGCTTCTGGCCTCATAATCCTTGCCGTTCCGGTAAGCCCGCTCCACGTTGGCAAAAACCAGCCGGGTGGCTTCCAGAGCCTCCTGCCGGGTCTGGCGGGTGGTGGAACGGCCGATATAGGCCTCCACCGCATGGGTCAGGGCATCCATGCCGGTGGTGGCGGTGAGATGGGGCGGCAGGGAGAGCGTGAGCCGGGCATCCAGCACCGCATACTTGGGGATGAGGACGAAATCGTTCATCACATACTTGTGCTGAGCCTGGGTGTCCGTAATGACGGCGGCCAGGGTGGTTTCGCTGCCGGTTCCGGCGGTGGTGGGAATGGCAATCAGAGTGGGAAGAGGACGCAGAATCCGCAGAGTACCCTTGAGCTTCCCCAGAGGCGTACCGGGACGAGCCAGCCGAGCTCCTACAGCCTTGGCACAGTCCATGGAGGAGCCGCCGCCAATGGCAATCAAAGCCTGGCACCGGTAACGCCGGTACAGGCTCAATGCCTGCTCCACGTTGACAACCGTAGGATTGGGTCGGGTCTGGTCATAGACCGCGTAGGAAATGTCGTCTTCGTCCAGCACCGCCTCCAACTGGGCGGCAATACCGCTGCGGACGATGCCGGCGTCGGTGACAATCAGCACTCGACGGATATTTTCTTTTTGAAATACGGTGCTCAGTTCCCCACAGCTGTGGAATACCTGCGGTTCCCGGTAGGGAAGCACGGGCAGGGCGGCTCGAAGAACGGCCTGCACCGTGCGGCAGTAAATGGCTTTGATGGGATTCATAGACCCTCCTGACAGATTTTACGAAGATTTTCGGTAATGGAATCCAGGGCGTTGTAAAAAATCCTCCGGGTCTCCTCGGTCAGCCCGCTTCCGGCTCGCTCCACGGCTCGCTGGGCTCGCTGGGAAATGTCCTCGGCCAGAGCCTGACCCTCCGGGGTCAGCCGGAGATTTCCCCGGTAGCGGTTGGCACCGTCCCGGACAGCCAATCCCTTGGCCTCCAGAATGGACATCATCCGGGAGACATCTGCCTTGTCCCGACCGCAAAGCTCGGCGAGCCTGGGGGCGGTGAGCCCGTCAGGAAATCGGGACAGGGTAACAAGATAGGTGGCGTGGGAGGCTTTCAGACCATACTTTCCCATTTCTTCCCCGGCAATTTGGTGCCAATACCGGGAAATTTCTGTAATGGCTAACGAAAAACGTTCAAAACGATGAAGCATAGATGCCGCCTCCTGACTTGTTGAAGATTCAACGTTTGAGAGTATATCACAAAGACGTTGTATTGTCAACATCTTTGGCAAAAGGAAAGCCCGCCTCTTTCGAGGCGGGCTGGGTTATTGGACGGACAGGGAATCCACCGGCCGCAGTCGGTGCATACAGTGGACATAATATCCGATTTCTGCCAGAGAGGTGAGAATCCAGGAGCAGGGATAGAGCAGATACAGCGCAGTGATGGTGTGAAAATAGGCGAAAATGGTGTAAACCCAAATCACCCGGAATACACAGGAGCCCAAAATCACGATAACCGTGGGGATCAGACTCCGCCCCAGGCCCCGGCAGGCGGCGATGGAGCAGTCCATGAAGGCGCTGATGGCGTAGGAGAAGCACATGATGCGCATCCGCTCCATGCCCGCGGCGGCAACCGCCGGGTCGTTGGTAAAGACATACAGGAAGGGCTCGGCGCAGAGCCAGAAGCCCATGCCCAGAATGGCGGCAATCAGGAAGGCATAGCCAAGGCTGATGTAGTAGCTTTTGTGCATCCTATCTGGCTTGCCCGCACCCCAGTTCTGCCCCATGAAGGTGGAGCAGGCGGTGTAGAAGGCAGCCATCACGTTATAAATCACGTTGTCCACGTTCACCGCCGCGGCATTTCCCGAAACCACCACGGAGTCGAAGGAGTTGACGCCAACCTGAATGAAGAGGTTGGCAATGGCAAACACCGCGTTCTGAACGCCGGAGGGAATGCCCAGCCCCAGAATCCGTCCGATTTCCTCCCGGTGCAGACGCAGAGCGCGCAGCTCCAGGCGGCAGCTGCCGCTCAGCCTTGCCATGTGACCCAGCACCAGAATTGCCGATACATACTGGGAAATCACGCTGGCCAGCGCCACGCCCTCTGCTGCCATGCCGCAGACAATGACGAAGAACAGATTCAGAAGAATGTTCAGAATTCCGGCAATGGTCAGATACAGCAAAGGCCGTTGGGTGTCGCCGGTGGCACTGAGCACTGCGTTGCCGAAGTTGAAAATGCCCAGAGCGGGCATACCCAGGGCGTAGATTCGGAAATAGAGCACCGCTCCGGCCAGCAGGTCCTCCTTGGTTTTCAGCAGCTCCAGCAGGGGCGTAGCCAGCAGCAGACACAGTCCGGAGATGAGCAGTCCCATCAGGGTGCATAGAATCAGGGAGGTGTGGACGCAGTTGCGGGTGCTTTCCTCCTGCCGGGCTCCCAGATACTGAGCTACCCGGACGTTGACACCGTTGCCCAGACCAATGAGGAAGGCGGTAAACAGGGAGACCAGGGTGGTGGTGGAGCCTACGGAACCCAGAGCTGCCGCGCTGGAAAACTTGCCCACTACGGCTACGTCCGCAATATTGAACAGCACCTGCAATAGCTGGGAGAAAATCAGGGGAATGCTGAACAGCAGAATATTTTTATACAACGACCCTTCGGTCATTTGAATGCCGCCGGTGTGGCGGGAAAGGGACTTTGCCATAGAAAAATCTCCTGATACGAGTTTTTAATAAAACGCTTAAAAGCGTTTTATTAGGCCGCAGGCATGCGGCCAGCGGCCACTGCCGCTAAAAAACGAAGTCAATACATTTCTTACCGCCGCCCAGGCGGTCTGCCGTGAAACGGCTTAAGTAAAATGATGAAATCATTTTACTTAAGAAATCGTATTAAAGTTGTGGGAAACGCAGTCAAGGGACAGGATCATAGATATCCCCGTGATAGAAGGGATTGCAGCGTAAAAAGCGCCGCAGGGCGAGCAGACCGCCCTTCCATGCCCCATACTTGCCAATTGCTTCCAGGGCGTAGGCACTGCAGGTAGGCCGGAACCGGCATCGGGCCGGAAAATAGGGAGAAATATTGCGCTGATAGAAGGAAATGAGGGAAAGAAGCACATGTTTCATAGTTCCGTGCCTTCCCGAAGAATTCCGGCTTTTTTCGCCAGAGCCAGATAGCTATGGGTCAAAAGCGAAAAGGGCGCGTCCACGGCTTTCGACCGGGCAACCACCACGATGTCCCAGCCCGGGGAAAACAGAGCCTCATTGAGGCGGTAGATTTCCCGGAGACGGCGGCGGGTGCGGTTGCGCACATGGGCCTTTCCCAGCTTCTTGCTCACGGTAATCCCCACCCGATTGCCTGGAGTCCGGTTCTTCCGGGCGTAAAGCACGAGGAAGCCATCCCCAAAGCCGGAGGTGTGGTACAGCCGGCGAAAAACATGATTGAGTTTTAAGCTTGTGGAATACTTCATGGAATCATCCTCATACGCGGGAGCAAATTTAAGAGAGATATGAAAATCATATCAGGTAATCATACCAGGGAAGTACCAGATGAAATCGACAAGAGCCGACAGCGAGAGATTTTGTTCTCAGGCAAGGTTTGGAAAACGAGGGAATACTTTGTGTATTGCCCGTTTTTCAAACCGAAGGCTGAGGACGAAAGATCCGCTGCTCGGCCGCAGGCGGTTTTATCTGGGGCTTCCCCCTATAAAAAGGGAGCGGGGCGAATGCGTCATTCACCCCGCTGTAGCTCCCGTTTCGCTCTTAGGCGCATATTCCGTTTGTTTCGACCTACGGACAGGCGCATCAGGCGGACAGAACCTTGCGGCCCTTCGCACGACGGCGGGCCAGAACCTTACGGCCGTTGGAAGTAGCCATTCTCTGGCGGAAACCATGAACCTTGGAACGGTGACGACGGCTGGGCTGATAGGTACGCTTCATAACACTTACACCTCCTGTCAAAAATCAATATGCTCAACAGTCAAATTTGACCGCAGCAACACGAATTTTGTGACCTTCACAGTCACGCCTGACCATTATAACCGAAAAACACGGTTTGGTCAATATTTATTTCCCGATTTTGCGGATTTTTAGATTGGGGCCGGAGAAGGTGCCCTCCAGCTTCCGGAGCACCCGGTCGTAGCCCTCGGAATCCACATCCAAAGGGGTGGGCTGATAGTTGTTCTTCCCGGGCGCGGAGCCGATGGAGCAGGGGACAACCTTCCGCTTTCCCAGGCTCACCCGGCCGTCCGGGGTTTTTACGACCTCCTGCTGGATGAGCACCGTGTCCAAATCCTCCGGGGCACCGTTGCCGCCGAAGCAGAAGTTGCCCATGGAATAGAGGATCAGACCGTCCTTATACTCCTCAATGGGCTGGAGCACATGGGGATGGCTGCCCCAGACGATATCCGCTCCCGCGTCAATGGCGGCGTGGGCCAGATCCATCTGCTCCTGGGTGGGGCGATAGCTGCCCTCCACGCCCCAGTGGGGGGCCACGACAATCAGGTCGGCTCCCTGGGATTGGAGGTCAGAGATGCCATCTTCCATGGCCTGCCGGTTGAGATCATAGTAGACCATGCCGTACAGGCCGACTTTCAGGCCGGTGTTCAGGGTGACGAGACAGGTGCCGTCCCGCTCCACAAAGGGAACATTCGCTTCTTTCAGGGTTTTTACCGTGGAATCATAGCCGATTTGGCCATAGTCCAGGGTGTGGTTGTTGGCCAGAGTCACGATGTCCACGGAACCCTCCGTGAGAATCTGGCTGTAGGCTGTGGGGCCCCGGAAGGTGTGGGTTTTGTCCGCCGGGTTGCCGGAGTCGGTCAGGGGGCCTTCCAGATTGGCGAGGGTGGCGTTGTCGTTCTGAAAATAGACGGCTACGTTCCGGAAGGGGTAGTCGTAATTTTCACCGATGGTCTGGATGAAGCCGCTGCCCGCATAGTAATTGCTGGGGTTGGCACCCAGGGTGCAGTCACCCACGAAAGTCAGCAGGGTGGTCACCGGCTGAGGCAGAGAAACAGTAGACTCGGAGGTTGCCGGGGCTTCCGTCACGGCTATCGGCTGGGAGGTTTCGGAAATCGCCTCGGAGGCAGGAGCCTCCGGGGCGGCCTGAGCGCAGCCGCTCAGGCACAGGGCAAAAGCCAACAGCAGTGCCCAAAGGCGTGTATTCATGATTTTTAGCCCTGCTCCTGAGCGCGCTTTTTCATCAGATTGCGCATACGGATGCTGTGATCCAGCTCCCGCTTGCGGATCCGCAGGCTCTTGGGCGTGCATTCCAGCAGCTCGTCGTCGGCCAGGAATTCCAGGCACTGCTCCAGGGACATGATCTTGGGGGGCGTGAGCCGGGTGGCCTCGTCGGAACCGGCGGCACGCATGTTGGTCAGCTGCTTGCGCTTGCAGACGTTGACGGTCATGTCCTCGTTCCGGCTGCACACGCCTACCACCATGCCGGCGTAGACGGGAGTGCCGGGGCCGATGAACAGGGCGCCCCGCTCCTGAGCGGCGGCCAGACCGTAGGTCACGGCCTCGCCGGTCTCAAAGGCGATGAGGGAGCCAACCTGACGACGCTCAATCTCGCCCTTCATGGGGGCGTAGGAATCCAGCACGGAGGACATGATGCCCTCGCCCCGGGTGTCCGTCAGGAATTCGTTCCGGTAGCCGAACAGGCCCCGGGAGGGAACCAGGAACTCCAGACGGTAGCGGCTGCCCATGGGGGTCATGCCCAGAAGATCACCCTTCCGGCGACCCATTTTCTCGATGACGGAGCCCATGCACTCCTCCGGCACGTCGGCGACCATCCGCTCGATGGGCTCGCAGAGCTTGCCGTCAATGGTCTTGGTCAGAACACGGGGGGTGGACACGGAGAACTCGTAGCCTTCCCGGCGCATGGTCTCCATGAGGATGCTAAGGTGCATTTCGCCCCGGCCGGCTACGTTGAAGGCATCGGTGCCCTGCTCGGTGACGTGCAGGGACACGTCCTTGAGAAGCTCCTTTTCCAGCCGATCCCGGAGGTTCCGGGAGGTGACGAACTTGCCCTCCTTGCCGGCAAAGGGAGAGTCGTTGACGGCGAAGGTCATTTCAATGGTGGGGTCGGAAATCTTCACGAAGGGCAGAGGCTCCACACAGTCCGGGGCACACAGGGTGCGGCCGATGGTGATGTCCGCCATGCCGGACAGGGCGACGATTTCGCCGGCGTGGGCTTCGGGAATGGGGTTCTTGGCCAGGCCGTCGAACTCGTACAGGGCAACCACCTTGCCCCGCTGCTTGACCTCGGGATCGTGGTAGTCGCAGATGGTGACTTCCTGATTGACCTTAATGGTGCCCCGCTCCACACGACCCACGGCGATCCGGCCTACATATTCATTGTAGTCGATGGAGGAAACCAGCAGCTGCAGGGGGGCGGTATCGTCGCCGCCGGGGGCGGGGATATAGTTGACGATGGTTTCAAACAGGGGGGTCAGGTCGGTGCCCACTTCATCGGGGCCGTAGGAAGCGGTGCCCTGACGGCCGGAGCAGAAGACCGTGGGGGAATTGAACTGCTCATCGGTGGCGTCCAGCTCCAGCAGCAGCTCCAGAACCTCGTCCATGACCTCATGGACACGGGCATCGGGCTTATCAATCTTGTTCACGGCCACAATGACCTTGTGACCCAGCTCCAGAGCCTTCTGAAGGACGAACCGGGTCTGGGGCATGGGGCCTTCGGCGGCATCCACCAGCAGAATAACGCCGTTGACCATCTTCAGGATCCGCTCCACTTCGCCGCTGAAATCGGCGTGACCCGGAGTGTCTACGATGTTGATCTTGTAGTCCTTGTAGTGGACGGAGGTGTTCTTGGCCAGAATGGTGATGCCACGCTCCCGCTCCAGATCGCCGGAATCCATGACCCGCTCCACGGTGGCCTGATTCTCCCGGTAGATGCCGCCCTGCTTGAGCATTTCGTCTACCAGGGTGGTTTTGCCATGGTCAACGTGGGCAATGATGGCAATATTACGGATTTTGTCCTGAGAAACCATATAAAATATCTCCTTTTTGAAGTAACTTGACACAAACTTTCAATTTTGCATTATAGCACTTCAACAAATAGATTGCAAGATATTTGGTAAAAATTACGAAGAAAAAGTTGGGAAAGGGATGAAAACGGCTCCCCAATTGGGGAGCCGTTTGTGGGTGAGGAGTGTTATTTCGAAGGTTCTCGAAAACCCCGGGGGATTGCCACACCAGTGCTGCGGCACTGGCTCGCAATGACAACGTTCTAACGGCAGACTCAGCTATGACTGGGAAATGAGACTGTCAATGAACTGGTTGGCGGCCCGGGCGGAACGGCCGCCCCGGCCAAGGGCAAAGCGCTCAGCCAGCATATCCAGCTCGGAATCCTCCATGGAGATGCCCTTTTCCCGGGCCAGGTGACGGACAATGCTCAGGTAGACCTCCTTGGTGGGCTTCTGGAAGGTGACCTGAATGCCGAACCGTTCGGACAGGGAGATGATTTCCTGCATGGTGTCGTTGCGGTGGATGTCGTCCCCCTCCCGCTGAGAGAAGCTTTCCTTCACCAGATGGCGGCGGTTGGAGGTGGCGTAAATCACCACGTTGGCACTCTTGGCAGACACGCTGCCCTCCAGAATTGCCTTGAGGGCACTGAAATTGTCGTCATCCTTCTGGAAGGACAGATCGTCGATGAAGAGGATGAATTTCAGGGGGTTGGTGTTCAGGGCATCCAAAATGGCGGGAATGGCGTGAAGCTGCTCCTTGCGCACCTCCAGAATCCGCAGACCCCGGTCGTGAAGCTCGTTGACCACAGCCTTGACGGTGGAGGACTTGCCGGTGCCCGCGTCGCCGGTGAGCAGAATGTTGGCGGCAGGCTTGCCCTCCAGAAGGGCAAGGGTATTGTCCAGGATAATCTTCTGCTCCCGCTTGTAATCGACCAGAGAGGACAGCCGGGTCTGATCCGGGTTGATGACCGGCACAATCCGGTTGCCCTCGTCCAGGTAGAACATGATGTACTTGGCGTAAATGCCGTAGCCGTACCTGTGGATGTTGGCGCACCGCTGACGGTAGCTGGCGGGAATGTCCACCTGCTTTCCGGCAAACCGGGGAAGATAGCCATCCCAATCTACGGCTTCCCGAAGGCTTTCCGGGGTCAGGTCGGCTACGGCCTGAAAGACCTCCAGCTCCCGGGTCACCACGTCCTCCATTTCCGGCCAGGGCTTGGCTCCGGAGCCGATCATGCGGATGTAGGCGTTTTCGTCATTTGTAACGATGTGCTGGATGTAGCCGGCCAGAGTCCGCTTGCCCGTGGCGTAAAGCCGGCAGACAAACTCCGCGTACCGGGACACCGCCTGGGCGGTGTTCCCGGCTCCCAGGAAGGAAACCAGGGCTTCCAGCACCGGGTCGGACAAAAGACTGCGGAAAATTGCCAGGGACTGGAGCCTGAGATAGAGTTCTGTCAGCTTCATACGTTCAGAATCGCACCCTTCGCGCCGCTGGAAACCAGGGCGGCATAGCGTTTCAGATAGCCGGACAGCTCCTTCTTCTTGGGGGTGAAGGCGGCCAGCCGGGCGGCCAGTTCCTCATCGGAGATTTTCAGCTCCAGGCGGCTATTCGGGATATCGATGGAGATCATGTCTCCCTCCCGGACAATGCCGATGGGGCCGCCGGAGGCGGCTTCAGGAGAGACGTGGCCGATGCAGGCACCCGACCGTCGGTGATGAGCGCCACGGAATTGCCCAGACCCATGCCCATGATGGCAGAGGTGGGGTTCAGCATTTCCCGCATACCCGGGCCGCCCTTGGGGCCTTCGTAGCGGATGACCACCACGTCACCGGGATGAATGGAACCTGCGTTGATGGCGGCCTGAGCCTCCTCCTCGCTGTCGAAGACCCGGGCGGGGCCCTCATGCATCAGCATTTCCGGCAGCACCGCACTGCGCTTGACCACGCTGCCCTCGGGAGCCAGGTTGCCCCGGAGAACGGCAATGCCGCCGGTGGGGGAATAGGGGTTCTCCACGGGACGGATGACGGTGGGGTCGATGTTCTCGGCGTCGGCGATGTTCTCGCCCAGGGTTTTGCCGGTGACGGTGAGGACGGAGGTGTCAAGAAGGTGCTTCTTGGTCAGCTCCTTGAGGACGGCGTAGACACCGCCGGCGGCGTTCAGGTCTTCCATATAGGTGGGGCCGGCGGGAGCCAGATGGCACAGGTTGGGGGTCTTGGCGCTGATCTCATTGAACAGCTTCAGGTCGATGGGCACACCGGCCTCGTAGGCGATGGCCAGCAGGTGCAGCACGGTGTTGGTGGAGCAGCCCAGAGCCATGTCGGCGGTGAGGGCGTTGCGGATGGCGGCGGGGGTCATGATGTCTCTGGGGCGGATGCCTTTGCGCACCAGCTCCATGACCTGCATACCGGCGTGTTTGGCAAGCTCGATCCGGGCGGAATAGACTGCGGGAATGGTGCCGTTGCCCCGCAGACCCATGCCCAGAACCTCCGTCAGGCAGTTCATGGAGTTGGCGGTGTACATGCCGGAGCAGGAGCCGCAGGTGGGGCAGGTGTTCTTCTCGCAGTAGGTGAGCCGGGCTTCGTCAATCTTACCGGCGGTATAGGCACCCACGGCCTCGAACATGCTGGACAGGCTGGTTTTCTTGCCGTCCACCCGACCGGCCAGCATGGGGCCGCCGCTGACGAAAATGGTGGGGATATTCACCCGGGCGGCTGCCATCAGCAGACCCGGCACGTTCTTGTCGCAGTTGGGAACCATGACCGCGCCGTCAAAGCCGTGGGCCTTGAGCATGGCCTCGGTGGAGTCGGCGATCAGATCCCGGGTGACCAGGGAATACTTCATGCCCTCGTGTCCCATGGCAATGCCGTCGCAGACGGCAATGGCGGGGAAAACGATGGGGGTGCCGCCGGCCATGGCCACGCCCAGCTTTACGGCATCCACAATCTTATCCAGGTTCATGTGGCCGGGGACGATCTCGTTGTAGGAGCTGACCACGGCGATGAGGGGACGCTGCTGCTCCTCCTCGGTCAGACCCAGGGCATGGTAAAGACTGCGGTGGGTGGCGTTCTGGGGGCCGTTCACGACCTTGTCTTTCATCATCATAGGAGTTTCCTCTTTCTTTGGAATATGGACATTGCAGACCGGGAGTGCCGGTCTGCAATGGAGGGGACAGGCTCCCTTGTGTAAAGGGAGCTGGCAAAAATCTCTGATTTTTGACTGAGGGATTGTCAAAATAAGAGAGTTCTGATCCCCTCAGTCTCGTGCTTGCGGGGGACGCACGAGACAGCTCCCCT
>OHQF01001274.1_pt1 | contig 13185 bp, 9 predicted proteins | sample 1578001 | NCBI WGS metagenome assembly OHQF01 (sample SAMEA3879538, study PRJEB24766) | human gut metagenome | biome: human-associated habitat; feature: feces | place: USA | collected 1985/1987 | reverse complement strand
ACTTCTGTGGGCTATATTTATAAATAATATTTATATATTTATCTTACTTACAGTATTCTATTCTTCTGAATTCTCTGTAGCATCTTCTGATACACTTATCTCATCAGCTTCTGATACATTGATTTCATCATTATCTTCTGAAATAACAATATCGTCATCTTCTGATAATATTATGTCATCATCTTCTGATACATTAATTTCACTCATATCTGTATCAAGTTTAACATTTCTGTATCTCTTCATACCTGTTCCAGCTGGAATAAGTTTACCAATGATAACATTTTCCTTAAGACCGATAAGTGGATCTTCCTTACCATTAATTGCTGCTTCTGTAAGAACTTTTGTTGTCTCCTGGAATGAAGCTGCAGATAAGAATGAGTTTGTAGCAAGGGAAGCTTTAGTAATACCAAGCATTACCTGTTTACCCTCTGCTGGTGTCTTACCCTCTGCAATAAGTTTCTCATTAACTTCATTGAAGTCTAATACATCAACCTGTGAGCCTGGTAAGAAATCACTGTCTCCGTTTGATTCAACTCTGATCTTCTTAAGCATCTGTCTAACAATAACTTCAATATGTTTATCGTTAATCTCAACACCCTGAAGTCTGTAAACTCTCTGAACTTCACGAATCATATAATCCTGAACTGCACGAACACCTTTAATTCTTAAGATATCGTGTGGGTTTACACTACCTTCTGTAAGTTCATCACCTGCTTCAAGAACTATGCCATCCTGAATACGTGCTTTAATTCTTGAACCGTAAGGTATAAGATATGCTTTCTGTTCGCCTGTTTCTTCATTTGTAATAATGATTTCACGTTTCTTCTTAGTGTCTTTAACTTCAACCTTGCCACCAAATTCTGCGATAATTGCAAGTCCCTTTGGTTTTCTGGCTTCAAATAATTCCTCGACACGAGGAAGACCCTGTGTAATATCTCCACCGGCAACACCACCTGTATGGAAAGTACGCATTGTAAGCTGTGTACCAGGTTCACCGATTGACTGTGCTGCGATAATACCAACAGCTTCACCAACCTGTACTGCCTGACCAGTAGCCATATTTGCACCATAACATTTAGCACATACACCGATGTGGCATTTACATGTTAAAATTGTACGAATCTTAACTGATTCTCTGCCTGTTGCTACAACCTTAGCTGCACGCTTAGGTGTAATCATATGATTAGCTTTAACAATTACATTACCTTCTGCATCTGTAATTGTCTCTGCTGCATAACGACCTGTAATTCTTTCTTCAAGACTCTCTGTAACTTCTGCTCCCTCCTGGAAACCTGTGATTTCCATATAAGGAATGTCTTTACCCTCGCTGCAATCAACTTCTCTGATAATTAAATCCTGCGATACATCAACAAGACGTCTTGTTAAGTATCCTGAATCGGCTGTACGAAGAGCTGTATCTGAAAGACCTTTTCTGGCACCATGTGCTGAAATGAAGTATTCCAGAACATCAAGACCCTCACGGAAGTTAGATGTGATAGGTAATTCAATTGTCTTACCTGTTGTATCAGCCATAAGACCACGCATACCTGCTAACTGTTTAATCTGTTTATCAGAACCACGGGCACCTGAGTCAGCCATCATATAAATGTTATTATAATCATCAAGACCTGCCATAAGTGCCTTCTGAATCTTATCATCGGCTATCTGCCATGTCTTGATTACTTCTTTATATCTTTCTTCGTCTGTAATGAAACCACGACGGAAGTTCTTAGTAATCTTCTCAACTGTTTCCTCTGCTTCTTTAAGAAGTGGAGCTTTCTCCTTAGGAATAGTCATATCTGAAATTGAAACTGTCATGGCAGCTCTTGTTGAATACTTGTAACCCATTGCTTTGATATCATCAAGTACCTCTGCTGTCTTTGTAGCACCATGAATATTGATAACTTTCTCAAGGATACCTTTTAATTCCTTCTTCTTGACAAGATAATCAACTTCAAGTTTAAGATAATCTTCTTTAGATTCTCTCTTTGTTAATCCTAAGTCCTGTGGAAGTATTTCGTTGAAAATACATCTACCAAGTGTGGTGTTAATAATACCAGTTATCTCTTCTCCATCAGGAGTTGTTCTTGTAACTCTTATAAATATCTTAGCATGAAGTGTTATTGCACCATTCTCATATGCAAGTATTGCTTCATTAATGCTCTTGAATATCTTACCCTCACCTTTTGCACCAGGTCTCTCCTGCGTTAAATAATAGATACCAAGTACCATATCCTGTGATGGAACTGCAACAGGACCACCATCAGATGGTTTTAAGAGGTTATTTGGTGATAAAAGCAAGAATCTACATTCTGCCTGTGCCTCTACTGATAATGGAAGATGCACAGCCATCTGGTCACCATCGAAATCGGCGTTGAACGCTGTACAAACAAGTGGATGAAGCTTAATAGCTTTACCCTCTACAAGAATTGGTTCAAATGCCTGAATACCAAGTCTATGAAGTGTAGGTGCTCTGTTAAGCATTACAGGATGTTCTTTAATAACGTCCTCTAATACATCCCAAACTTCTGTCTGGAGTCTCTCAACCATCTTCTTAGCACTCTTAACGTTATGTGCTGTTCCATTAGCTGTTAACTGACGGATTACAAATGGTTTGAATAATTCGATTGCCATTTCCTTAGGAAGACCACACTGGTAAATCTTGAGTTCAGGTCCTACTACGATAACTGAACGTCCTGAGTAGTCAACACGCTTACCAAGGAGGTTCTGACGGAAACGTCCCTGTTTACCTTTTAACATATCTGAAAGAGATTTTAATGCTCTGTTACCAGGGCCTGTAACAGGACGGCCACGACGCCCATTATCGATTAATGCATCAACAGCTTCCTGTAACATTCTCTTTTCATTTCTAACGATAATCTCTGGAGCTCCTAATTCAAGAAGTCTCTCAAGACGGTTATTTCTGTTAATAATTCTTCTGTATAAATCATTTAAGTCTGATGTAGCGAAACGACCACCATCAAGCTGTACCATAGGACGTAAATCTGGTGGAATTACAGGAATAACTTTTAAAATCATCCATTCAGGTTTGTTACCTGATGCCCTGAATGCTTCAACTACTTCAAGTCTCTTAATAATCTTGGCTCTCTTCTGTCCTGAAGATTCATTTAAAGCTACCTTAAGCTCTTCTGACTCTTTCTCAAGGTCGATTGCCGAAAGCAATTCATCAATTGCTTCAGCTCCCATACCTACTCTGAATGTATCACCATATTTATCATATGCCTCTCTATATTCTTTCTCTGAGAGAACCTGTTTGTACATTAATTCAGTTTCGCCTGCATCAAGTACAATATATGATGCAAAATATAAAACTTTCTCAAGTACTCTTGGTGATAAATCAAGGATAAGTCCCATTCTGCTAGGAATACCTTTAAAATACCATATATGTGATACAGGTGCAGCTAATTCGATAGAACCCATACGTTCTCTACGAACACTTGCCTTTGTTACCTCAACACCACATCTGTCACAAATAACACCTTTATATCTGATTTTCTTATATTTACCACAATGACATTCCCAGTCTTTGCTTGGTCCGAATATTTTCTCACAGAACAAACCATCTCTTTCAGGTTTTAATGTTCTGTAGTTAATTGTCTCAGGTTTCTTAACTTCTCCTCTTGACCATTCTCTGATTTTCTCAGGAGATGCAAGACCAATTCTGATTTTGTCAAATGTCATTTGCTGATACGTATCTTTATTTGTTTCAGGCATCTAAGACACTCCCTTCTATTCTGCATCATAAGAATCATCATCTGATTCTTCAATCATAATATCTTCATTTTCTTCTGCTTCGACATCTTCAATTCCGTCATCACCGATTCTCTGTTCCTGATAACCCATTTTAGCGAAATCTTCATTTCCCTGATTGTAATTTCTGTTATCATCAGACATAACTGAATTGTATGAAATACTTGCTTCGTCAACATTTTCTTTCATCTCAACTTCTGTATTATCTTCTCTGAGAACCTTAACATCAAGTGCTAATGACTGAAGTTCTTTTAATAATACCTTGAATGACTCTGGAATACCAGGTTCAGGAATATTAAGACCTTTAATAATTGCTTCATATGTCTTAACACGACCTACAACGTCATCGGACTTAACTGTAAGTATCTCCTGAAGTGTGTAAGATGCACCATATGCTTCAAGTGCCCAAACTTCCATTTCACCGAAACGCTGTCCACCGAATTGGGCTTTACCACCAAGTGGCTGCTGTGTAACAAGTGAGTAAGGACCTGTTGAACGTGCATGAATCTTATCATCTACTAAATGGTGAAGTTTTAAGTAATGCATATGTCCGATTGTAACTTTACCATCGAAGAATTCACCTGTACGTCCATCTCTTAACTGTACTTTACCATCTCTTGAAATTGGAACGCCTTTCCACTCTTCACGATGTGCTCTGTTATCATACAAATACTGCATAATTTCAGGATCAACTGTGTCTTTATATTTAGCTTCAAACTCTTCCCATGTTGTGTTAACGTAATCATTAGCCATGTCAAGAGTATCCATAATATCATTTTCTTTGGCGCCATCGAATACTGGTGTTGAAATGTTAAAGCCTAATGCCTTTGCTGCAAGACTTAAATGAATCTCTAACACCTGTCCGATATTCATACGTGATGGTACACCTAATGGGTTAAGCACGATATCAAGTGGTCGGCCGTTTGGTAAGAATGGCATATCTTCTACTGGTAATATTCTCGAAACGACACCCTTGTTACCATGACGTCCGGCCATCTTATCACCAACAGAAATCTTTCTCTTCTGTGCAATGTAGATACGAACTGTCTGATTAACACCTGGAGCTAACTCATCACCATTTTCTCTTGTAAATACCTTAGCATCTACAACGATACCATATTCACCATGTGGAACCTTAAGAGATGTATCTCTTACTTCTCTTGCTTTCTCACCAAAGATTGCTCTAAGTAATCTTTCTTCAGCTGTAAGTTCTGTCTCTCCCTTAGGAGTAACCTTACCAACAAGAATATCTCCGGCTCTAACTTCAGCACCTATTCTTATGATACCTCTTTCATCAAGGTTCTTAAGTGCATCATCACCAACACCTGGAACATCTCTTGTGATTTCTTCTGGTCCTAATTTAGTATCTCTTGATTCTGCTTCATATTCTTCAATATGAACTGATGTGTATACATCATTCTGAACAAGTTTTTCACTAAGAAGAACGGCATCTTCGTAGTTGTAACCCTCCCATGTCATGAAACCAATAAGAGGATTCTTACCTAATGCAATTTCTCCATTAGCTGTAGAAGCACCATCTGCAATTACCTGACCTGCTTCAACATGTTCACCCTTGAATACGATAGGTTTCTGGTTATAGCAGTTACTCTGGTTACTTCTTGAGAATTTAATTAATTTATATGTTTCTAATGACTTATCGTCATCATATCTTATTGTTATATCTTTAGATGTAGAACGCTCTATAGTACCCGCACGTTTAGCAAGTACACATACACCTGAGTCAACAGCAGCCTTATGTTCAATACCTGTTCCTACAACTGGTGCTTCAGTTGTTAAAAGTGGAACTGCCTGACGCTGCATGTTAGATCCCATTAATGCTCTGTTAGCATCATCATTTTCAAGGAAAGGAATCATTGATGTTGCAACTGAGAATACCATCTTAGGAGAAACGTCCATTAAGTCTACCACTTTCTTCTGGAATTCAGATGTTTCTTCTCTGTATCGTCCGGAAATATTTGTATTAACGAAATGTCCGTCTGCATCTAATGGCTCATTAGCCTGAGCTACTACATAATTATCTTCTTCATCTGCTGTAAGATATACAACCTCATCTGTTACAACAGGGTTAAGTGGATCTGTCTTATCAAGCTTTCTATATGGTGCTTCAATAAATCCGTACTCATTAATTCTTGCATATGTTGCTAATGAGTTAATAAGACCGATGTTAGGACCTTCAGGTGTCTCAATAGGACACATTCTACCATAATGTGAGTAGTGAACATCTCGAACCTCGAATCCGGCTCTATCTCTTGAAAGACCACCTGGACCAAGTGCTGATAAACGTCTCTTATGAGTTAACTCACCAAGAGGGTTGTTCTGATCCATGAACTGTGACAACTGTGAACTTCCGAAGAATTCTTTAACAGCAGCTGTTACAGGTTTAATATTAATAAGTGCCTGTGGTGAAATATCAGCCATATCCTGAGTTGTCATTCTTTCACGAACAACTCTCTCCATTCTTGATAAACCGATTCTATACTGGTTCTGTAATAATTCACCTACTGCACGAATACGTCTGTTACCCAGATGATCGATATCATCTGATGTACCAATATCTGCTTCCAAATGCATATTATAGTTAATAGAAGCAATAATATCTTCTTTTGTTATATGTTTAGGAATTAATTCATTAATGTTTCTCTTAATTGCATCCTTTAAGTCTTCTTCAGTTTCATTTTCTGAGAGAATCTGTGCTAAAACAGGATAGAATACATCTTCTGTAACACCAAGTTCTGTACAATCAAAATCTACGTATGCATTAATATCTACCATCATATTAGAGATAACTTTAACGTTTCTCTCTTCACCCTGTATCATTACATATGGTACAGCAGCGTTCTGAATCTTAACTGCTAATTCTTCCGTAACAGTTGTTCCAGCTTCAGCAAGGACTTCACCTGTGTTTACATCTATAACTTCTTCACTAAGGATATGTCCTTTTATTCTATTCTTAAGGGCTAATTTCTTATTAAATTTATAACGTCCCACTTTTGCTAAATCATATCTTCTAGCATCAAAGAACATACTAGAAATAAGGCTTTCCGCGCTCTCCACAGCTAGCGGCTCGCCTGGACGGATTTTTTTATATAATTCCAAAAGACCATCCTGATAATTATCTGAAGTGTCTTTTGTAAAGCTTGCTAAAATCTTTGGTTCTTCACCAAATAAGTCGATAATTTCTGCGTTTGTACCATAACCTAATGCTCTGATTAATACTGTAACAGGAACTTTTCTGGTTCTGTCAACACGCACGTAAAATACATCATTAGAGTCTGTTTCATACTCTAACCATGCACCTCTGTTTGGAATTACAGTACATGAATATAATTCTTTACCCAATTTATCATGTGCAATTCCATAATAGATGCCAGGAGAACGAACTAACTGGCTTACGATAACACGTTCAGCACCGTTAATTACAAATGTTCCAGTAGCAGTCATCAATGGTAAATCACCCATGAATATTTCATGTTCACTGATTTCTCCAGTTTCTTTCTTATTGAGTCTTACTTTAACTTTAAGTGGTGCAGCATATGTTGCATCTCTTTCCTTGCATTCCTCAATCGAATACTTTGCTTCATCTTCACACAACTGAAAATCTACGAATTCTAAGCTTAAATGCTCTGTAAAGTCTTCAATTGGTGAGATGTCGTTAAACACTTCTTTTAGTCCATCAGTTAAAAACCATTTATATGAATCCTTTTGGATTTCAATAAGGTTAGGCATCTCAAGAACCTCTTTCTGTCTTGAGTAACTCATTCTAACACTTTTTCCTGATTTAACCGGACGTATTCTGTATTGCTCCATCGACATTCACCCCTTGCATCATAATAATATATTAAGAACAGGTTTGGAGTCCCTATTCTCACAGGTATCGTTATTTAGGCACAAAAAGCCTACTACACATAAAAGTGCATTTTCCATTTTAACACAGTAGATTTTCTGTGTCAAGAATTTTTTGTTAGAATTTTCCTAGTAATCAAAAAAGGCTACCACATATGTGATAGCCTCTCTTATAAATTCAAAATTCACGCTAAATTATTTTAATGTAATTGTAGCACCAACTTCTTCGAATTTAGCTTTAAGATCTTCAGCTTCTTCTTTAGAAGCAGCTTCTTTGATAACCTTTGGAGCTGATTCAACAACATCTTTAGCTTCTTTTAATCCTAAACCTAAAGCTGTCTTAGCAAGTTTGATAACGTCCATCTTCTTCTCGCCATATGATGTTAATTCTACGTCAAATTCAGATTTCTCATCTGCTGCTGCACCTGCTGCACCTGCTGCTGCTACTACAACACCTGCTGCTGCAGAAACACCAAATTCTTCTTCACAAGCTTTAACTAAATCGTTTAATTCTAAAACTGTCATACCTTTGATTACTTCAATAATTTCCTGAGTTGTCATCTTTTATTCCTCCATATTTAAAATGTTTTTAATTGTGCAGACCAATAAAGGTCTTTCTCGTTTTAATTCAAATTCAAATCAGATACAAACTGCGACGCTATTATGCAACTGTTTCTTCTTTTTCAGCAATCTGCTTAATAACACGAGCAAAGTTTGTAATAGGTGACTGAATGCTTCCAAGGAATTTTGAAAGAAGTTCTTCTCTTGATGGGATTGTTGCGATAAGCTTGATTCCATCAGCATCATAATATGTTCCTTCAACTACTCCTGCTTTAAGTTCAAGTGCTTCAGCATCTTTAGCAAAGTTGTATAAAACTCTTGCTGGAGCTGTAGCATCTTCATTAGATACTGCTATTGCTGTTGGTCCTTCTAAATGTTTGCTTAATTCTTCAAACTCAGTTCCTTTAACAGCAAAGTTAATCATTGTGTTCTTGTATACTTTGTATACAACACCTGCTTCTCTTAACTGTTTACGAAGAGCTGTGTCCTGTTCAACAGTAAGTCCACGATAATCAACTAATACGGCTGATTTTGCATCTTTAAGCAATTCAGAAATCTCATCAACAATAGGTTTCTTTATTTCTACTTTAGCCATGAATTTTGCCTCCTTATATTAGTAGTGTTTAAAAAGACAAAAGATTATAACATAGAGTCCATATATATCACATATATATCACATATAAATCATGCAAGAAATCATTTCGTTGCATTTACCATATAAGTAAGTCCCAACAAATTGTTTTCTTAACAATAAAAACCTCTTTGTCAAAGCGCGCTCAGACAAAGAGGTATAAATACTCAATGAGTTATTTTAAAATCCTCGGCAGGCAAATACTTTGAGTACCTTGCGATACACCTGCTGTCTTCGGTCTTTAAACACAATGTGTATGTTAACACACATAAAATATATTGTCAATCAATTTTTAACTTTATTTCTGCTAAATGATAAAGTGTATATTTTATTAATTAGCCTGAAATCTTAGCTACGTTTAACTTAACACCAGGTCCCATTGTAGATGTAAGAGTAATACTCTTTAAATACTGACCTTTTAATGTGCTAGGTTTTGCTTTATTGATTGCATCAATAAGCGTCTGGAAGTTGTCCGCTAACTGTTCTTCTGTAAATGAAGCTTTTCCAATTGGCACATGGATAATATTTGTTTTGTCAAGTCTGTATTCAATCTTACCAGCTTTAATATCCTGAACAGCTTTTGTAACGTCCATTGTAACTGTACCAGCTTTTGGGTTAGGCATTAAACCTTTTGGTCCAAGTACACGACCTAAACGACCAACAACACCCATCATATCTGGTGTAGCAACTACAACGTCGAAATCAAACCAGTTATCATTCTGAATCTTTGGAATAAGTTCTTCAGCACCAACATATTCTGCACCTGCTGCTGTAGCTTCATCAGCCTTAGCACCTTTAGCAAATACAAGTACTCTTACTTTCTTACCTGTACCATGTGGTAATACAACAGCTCCTCTGATCTGCTGATCTGCATGACGTCCGTCACAACCTGTTCTGATATGAGCTTCGATTGTCTCATCAAATTTAGCAGTTGCTGATTTCTTTACTAAAGCTACAGCTTCTGCTGAGTCATATAAAGTAGCGCGATCAATTGCTTTCGCAGCTTCTAAGTATTTTTTTCCTCGTTTCATTCTAAAACCTCCTAGTGGTAATAGCGGAAGACTCCTCCCACTTCTTCATTCTAATTTTCTTAATCTTCTACAACGATACCCATGCTTCTAGCTGTTCCAGCTATCATGCTAATTGCAGCTTCTACTGATGCTGCATTTAAGTCTGGCATCTTTAATTCAGCGATTTTCTGAACCTCAGCTTTTGAAATCTTTGCAACTTTATTCTTGTTAGGAACACCTGAACCTGACTGAATCTTGCAAGCTTTCTTTAATAATACTGCTGCAGGTGGGGTTTTTGTAATGAAGCTAAAGCTTCTGTCTGCATAAACAGTAATAACTACAGGAATAATCATTCCTTCCTGATCTGCTGTTCTAGCGTTAAATTCTTTTGTAAACTGTACGATGTTTACACCATGCTGTCCAAGTGCTGGACCAACTGGTGGTGCTGGTGTTGCTTTGCCAGCTGCGATCTGTAATTTAATGTATCCTTCTACTTTCTTAGCCATTATGGCACCTCCTAAAATTGTGGTATTATCGGAAGAAAATATCCTCCCACTTGATTACTCGCAGATAAATGCGAATTTAATCCATCTTCTTTACATCTGTGAAACTTATTTCTACTGGTGTTTCACGACCAAACATGTCAACATTGATTGTAACGATCTGTTTGTGATGGTCAATACGTTTGATTACACCAACTGTATTTTCCCAAACACCGCTTGTGACTGTAACCGTATCACCTAAATCAAAATCAACAACTACTTCATCGACCTTGATTCCGAGTGGTTTCATCTCAGCTTCTGTCAAAGGAACCGGCTTAGATCCTGGTCCTACAAATCCTGTAACACCTCTGGTATTTCTAACAACATACCATGTGTCATCGTTCATTATCATATTAATAAGAACATATCCAGGAAACATTTTCTTAGAAACCTGTTTCTTAGCACCGTTTTTCACTTCGACAACGTCCTGCATAGGAACTGTAACTTCTAAAATCTGATCTTGAAGTTTTCTGTTTTCAATTGTTTTTTCAATGTTAGCCTTTACCTTATTCTCGTAACCTGAATAGGTATGAACTACATACCAATTTGCTTCTGACATCTAATCACCTTTTCTTTCTAGACAATAAAATCGAGACCGATTTGAATTAACATATCAATTATCTTGATTAATATACCTAGTATCAAAGACACTACAACTACTGCTGTAGTCTGCTTAGCAACAGATATTTTGTCAGGCCAGATTATTTTCTTGAATTCAGCTGAAAGACCTTTGAACCAACTCTTCTTTGGAGCTTTTTCCGATGTTTTAGCTTCTCCCATAGTTACCTCTTTCCTAATCAATTTGACTATTTTGTTTCTTTGTGTAATGTGTGAGCTTTACAAAACTTACAATACTTCTTTGTTTCCATTCTGTCAGGGTGTGTCTTCTTGTCTTTAGTCATATTGTAATTACGCTGTTTACACTCTGTACATGCCAATGTTATCTTTACGCGCACAACTGCCACCTCCACTTTAATTTCTACGCTTCGTGCTTTAATTTTTATTCTATTTTACAAGTGAATCTGAAAATAAAGCAAAAAAAAAAGACTTCTTCCATCGCTACACTAATATATCATAGTAAAAAGGCTACGTCAACAATAAATTTAATTTTTTAATTTTTTTACTGTTGATTTACATTTTTAAAAAAGTTATAATAAGGTAAATAATAGGCTTTAATTGACTCGGAGGTGATTTTTTATGATAGGAAGTGTATATGATTATTACTTAACTACATATGCAAGCAGACCCGCCACTAAGAGCGACACTCATAAGAAGAGTGAGCTTCGCAGCGTCTATAATAATATTGTGAAAATCAGCAAAAAATCCCCTTTATATAAGGTAAGTGTTTCTGAAAATATTCAGAAATTCGCCATTGACCTAAAAGAAAATGCAAGAACATTATCGACAGATGCCAATAATCTGTTTGAAAAGAGCTTAGAATCTGAAAAAAGCCAGAAATATGTATCAGATAACGAAAATGTAGTCCAGGTTAAAACATTAGATACTTCTAATGATATAAACACAAATGATACTAATGCTAATGATATAAATATAAATAATACTAATACCAATGATATAAACATAAATGATACTAATATAGATTTAACATTTTCTTCAAATGCAGGTATTACTAATCCTGATCCAGATTCAGATAATATCTCTGATACCAAATCGGTCAACACCGCATTTGCAAGCCACTATAATATAGAAGTCCTAAATCTGGCAACACCACAGATTAATACTTCTGATTATCTAAATAATGATGATTTAGACATTCCTAAGGGTGCTCATTCATTCGAGGTAAATGTCGGTGACAGTGCATATGAATTTCGTTTTAATGCCACCAAGGATGACACTAACAAAACAGTTTTAGAGAAATTATCAAGGCTTATCAACCGCTCAAATATTGGTCTGACATCTAAGATGTTATACAGCGGTAATAATTCCGCCCTTGAGATTACATCTAATGCCACAGGACTTGGTTTTACTCCTGAGATATTCAGTATTGCTCCCGGTGAAAATTCTCCATATGACAAGGTCGTGTCTAAGCTTGGACTTAATAATGTGTCATCATATCCGACTAACGCTAACTTCTTATTGAATGGAATGGAGAAAACGACATCGTCTAACACATTTACAATTGGCAAATCTTTAGAAATAACTTTAAATGGCATCTCTAAGAAGGGACAGGCTACATCTATCTCCCTGAATGACGATTTAGATTCAGTTATTTCTTCAATTAATGATATGATTTCAAGCTATAATAATCTGTTAGATTTATCTAATAATTCTAACGAGGGCAGCGACGATGCAGCAATACTTAATAAAGAGATACATAAAACTACCAGACAATACGCTTCTAATCTTGAAAATATCGGTATTACCATTAACGAAAATGGTAAAATGACATTTGATGAGGCATTATTTATCCAGACAGCCAATGAAGATGATTTAGATAAATCCTTAGCTTCGCTTAATTCCTTCAGGCAGGCGATTGTCTCAAGAGCTGATGACATATCGATTAATCCAATGAAATACGTTGACAAGGTTATGATTTCATATCCTAATCCGGTTCATTCATTTGCTAATCCATATATGACATCGATTTATACAGGTATGATGTTTAATGGATATATATAGCAGATATTCATCAGATACATATTATATATTTAACTTATCACAAATATAACAGACATTTTGCGACAAGTCGCTCCGAAATGAGGATTAGTGTGAAAAATAATGTTGATACACTTATTTTTCACACAGCTATTTGTGTCGCAGGCACCACAAATAGCATCTATCGCAG
>OHQF01001264.1_pt1 | contig 13242 bp, 10 predicted proteins | sample 1578001 | NCBI WGS metagenome assembly OHQF01 (sample SAMEA3879538, study PRJEB24766) | human gut metagenome | biome: human-associated habitat; feature: feces | place: USA | collected 1985/1987 | reverse complement strand
GAGTTGTATTTATAATGAAATTTGTGAATATTAAAGTAAATGTGCATAAATTTTAAATAAATTATTAATTTTTTTTGAAAAAAATTACAAAATTGCTTGCAAGACAGAAAGAAATATATTATAATGTCGATATTGACAGTAGTGTCAAAAGAATACAAACAAAAAAATAGAAAGGGATGGATTTAAAATGAGAAAATCTATTAAGAAAATCGCAGCTACAATGTTAGCAGCAACAATGGTATTTGGAACCTTCACAACAGCTTTTGGTTACACAGTTGAGGATGTAACAATAGAGAATGAGGATGGTACAACTACAACAAAGAAGCAGATTACAGACCTTGATGATGGTGAGTACATCTACTTATTAGCAGGTAATGCTACAGGATGGGATGCAAAAAATCCAGATGCAGTTCTTGCTAAAACAGACAGAGAAGGCGTAGTTTCATTCAAGTTTACTCTTCCAGCACCAGTAATGGATGAAACAGGAGCAGATACTAACGAATATATGAGAAGATTCTCAATCTTAGGAAACTACTCAGATGGAGATGCTTATGTACAGGGTGGATGGTCAAGAATGTTATTAGGCGAGCCTAACTACAAAGCAAACGATTCATTTACATGCTTATCAGCTATTGCAGTTGATAATCTTGAAGCAGATACAGAAGTAACACTTTATTATGATACAAGAACTGCTACAGCTTATATCGAAGATGCAGAAGGCAAGGCAGTAGATTATACAGTTGGCTGGGTAACAAACGATCGTGATGAGAAATTCTACACAGTAGATGAACTTGCAGCTATGAAAGTAGATGATTTTAAAGCTCAGCTTTCAGCAGACAGACAGGCTGATCTTACTAAAGTTGCAGCAAGCACAAAATTAACATATTCTTTATTTGATGGAACATACAAAGCAAATGTTGAAGGTTTAGCTAACTACATCAAAACTGGTACAGATTATGTAAAGAAAGCTGAAGAAGAGCCAACAACAGAAGCTCCTACAACAGTAGCTCCTACAACAGCAGCTCCTACTACAACAGCAGCAGCTACAACAGCAGCTAACCAGGCTACAAAGACAGGTGATGTTGCACCAGTAGCATTAATGGTAGTATTATTCGCAGCAGTTGCAACAGTTGCAGTAGTTGCAAAGAAGAAAGAAGCTTAATTAGATAGGACAATCTATTGATTATAATGATTTAAGCTAAAAGTTATGAGGAAGTGCAATTAAGTTGCACTTCCTTTTTACCTACCAGGAAATTTCGTTGAAATTGTCCTGGTAAGTAAAAAACGCTCCGCGAGGATCGCACTGCGGCGAAACAGAAAATGTTGCTATAGCAACCCGCCCAGGCGGAGAATGTCACAAGCGACATTCTTTATTCCATAATGACATAACGTGGTTTGGACGTTGGAATATTTAAGAATAACAAGATGATATTTGCCATTATTTGTATATAATTCACAGTTTATAAAAAAAAAATAAACGAAATGTATAAAAAATGTTTAAAAGAGATTGCAAATATAATTATTTTGAGATATAATGTTTAAGAACTAAGTTACAAGAAAATGTAACAGATATTTGAAAGGAGAATTTTTTATTATGAGAAAAATCATTAAGAAAATTGCAACAGTAGTTGCAACAGCAACAATGATTGCTGCAATGGGAATTACTGCATTTGCAGACGAAGATTCAACATACTCATTCATGGGTAATCCACACATCTTTGGATGTACAGATGAAGGTGACAAAACAGTAGGTTGGGTACCAACAAATGAAGATCAGATTATGAAACCAGTTGACGGTATGGAAGGTGTATACACATATACAGGTAACTGTGTTGTAGCTGGTGATAAAGAATACAAAGTTGTTAAGGATGCTGTAGATTTTGCATGGAACTTCCAGATGTGTCTTGGTAATCCAGATGCAGCTTGGGCAGACAACCAGTCACAGTTCAGAAGTACATTTGAGACAGGCGAATATAAAGTATATGTTAAACCAGCTAATGGTTTTGTAGTAGTTATCCAGAATCAGAAAGCACTTCCTACAGTAGTTAGATATCATTCAAAAGACGAGGATTCATCTAACTTTGTAGAGACTAACAAGGCAGCTATCGAAGCTGATGGATATTCAGATGTAGCACTTGATGATGCAGCATATGAAGCATTTATTAAAGAATGTGTTGAAAAAGAAGGCGGTACATATGAACCAGCTAACAGCACAGGCGATAATAAGAAAGATGAAACTGTAACAACAGATGATTCTAAGAAAGATGAAACAAAAGATGAATCTAAAGCAGATACATCAAAGAAAGAAACAAAAGATGATGATAAAGATGGTGTTTCTCCAGTAGTTATCGTAGTTATCGTAGTTGTAGTAGTTGTAGTAATCGGTGCAATCGTAGCTTTTTCTAAAAAGAAAAAGAACTAATTTCTGACTAACAGATATTAAGAGATAATAAAAGGTCATTGCTAAAAGGCAGTGACCTTTTTTTGGTTACCAGGAAAATTCCTTGAAATTGTCCTGGTAGGCAAAATAACGCTCCGCCGCAGGCGGAGAATGTCGCAAGCGACATTCTTTATTCATTTATAAGTAAAACTATACTGTATTAAAATATGAATGAGACATCTTCTATAGAGTAAAAAAGCACCATGAAATTAGTGTATGATATAGGCAGAATGATAATTATCTTCATAGTATGATAGCTATGTGTGAAATATGTACAAAAAAAGAAAGTAAATTAATAAAAAATTAAAAATATTAACAATAAAGTATTGCAAAATGAAATAAACTGGTATATAATTACGATAATTGAAACGGGCTTAGCTCGTTCAAAAATAAGAAATAAAAAAGGAGAAGAAAAAAATGAGAAAACTTAAAAAAGCAGTTGCAGTTTTATTAACAGCAGCAATGACAATGTCAGCAAGTGTTATGGCATTTGCAGATCAGCAGGTAACATTTCATTTCCAGAATGGAGCTAACTGGGATACAGTAGGAGCTTGGATTTATCAGGGTATCGCATTTGACACAAACGTATCACCTAAGGATAAATGTGCAGTAATTACTAAAGAAGAAACAGGTGATAAAATTGTTTGGCCAGGTGCTAAAATGGATGATGACAAAGCTACAGGTTGGAAGACAATCACAGCTACATTCACTGATTCATACACAGCAGATGGTATTGCAGTAATCTTCAACAACTACGTTGGTGATACAACAATAAATGATACAACAAGAGACATTGACTTAGAGGCAGTCAGAAATTCTGGTATTGCAACAACAGATACAGCTACTAAGGCACAGACAGATAACATATTACTTAACAAGAAAACTATCGCTAACAAATTTGGTGGTGCAGTTACTGATGTTTATGTAACATATGATGGAACAAAAGCAGAATACTCAGCAACAGCTCCAGAAAGCTACACATCAGCAATTAAAGCAGAAAGCACTCCAGCAGCAGGAGCAGATAACAATGCAGCAGGAACAGCTAATAGCACATCTAAAGGAACAGGTACATCTTCAAATACAAATGCACCTAAGACAGGCGATACAGTAGCAGTTTCAGTAGTTATGTTTGGTTTATTAGCAGCAGTTGCATATGTTGCTTCTAAGAAAAAAGCTAATGCTTAATCTTAAGAAATAACGAACAAATAATAAACTTTTAGAAGAAGTCAGTACTGACTTCTTCTTTTTTGTGTGAAAGTGTGGTAAAATTGTCGTAAATGTGTTACAATGAAACGAAAAAGTGAAGAAAGAATTTTTGATACACAATTATATTTTGCAAATATATTGTTCAGAAATGAGGATCAAAATGAAAAATTTACTATTTATATATAATCCATATTCAGGTAAGGGTATGATTAAAGAAAATTTGTCAGATATTGTAGATTGTTTCGTTAAGCATGGATATCAGGTAGAAGTTTATCCTACACAACAGAGGCTTGATGCAAAGGAAAAAGTAATACATTTTGCATATCAATATGATATGATTGTATGTAGTGGTGGTGATGGCACACTTAATGAGGTTATAAGTGGGCTTATGGAATTACCGGAAAGACCTGTTTTAGGTTATATACCGGCAGGCTCCACGAATGATTTTGCACAAGGTATAAGATTGCCTAAATCAATGATTGAAGCTGCATCAGTTGCTGTTAATGGTATGCAGATATCGGTTGATATCGGAGGATTTGGTAAGAAGAAGTTTGTATACATTGCAGCCTTTGGTGCATTTACAGACGTTTCATATATGACACCACAAGAGATGAAGAATATATTAGGGCATCCGGCATATATTATAGAAGCTGTTACTAAACTTACTTCACTTAGGACATATCATATGAGCGTAAGTTATGAAAATGGCAATGTTGAGGGAGAATTTTTGTATGGAATGGTTACGAATTCTATTTCAGTAGGTGGTTTTAAAGGTATAACAGGCAAAAATGTTGTAATAGATGATGGAATGTTTGAAGTTATGTTGATTAAACAACCAAAGAGTCCGTTAGATTTACAACTTATTCTTGGCGCACTATTAGGAATGGACATCAAGACAGACAGTGTTATTTCATTTAAGGCATCTAAGATTATTTTTGATGCTGATGAAAAGGTGCCTTGGGTATTAGATGGTGAATATGGTGGTTCGCCAAAGAGAGTAAAAGTAGTTAACTATAATAAAGCTATAAAGATTATGTCTGGAATTTCAAAAAAATAGATGATTTTTTCGAATAAAAGTGACAAAAAATCATATTTTTTAACAAATTTCAGAAAATTCAAAATAGCTGGTTTACATCAGCTATTTTTTTGTGTATAATGTTGCAACGTACAAGAGATAATGTAATTAGATGAAGAGAAAGGACCGATTTTGGTGGTTGAAGAAGAATTCTTAGGTAAATTAAGAAAATTAGTAGAAGAAGCAAAAGGAAAAAATAATACAATAGAGTTTGGTGTGATTAACAAATTCTGTAAAGATGCAAAGTTAACTGGCGATCAGATGGATATGGTATATCAATATTTAGAAGATAATAAGATAGAGGTCTCACAGGCAGAGGAAATGGAACCGGAGTTTACTAAAGATGGTAAACTTGTTGAACCAGATGCATTATTACTTGAGCCTACAGATGAAGAGCTTGAAGAAGAAGAAGAGAATATAGATTTAGACGCAATAGATTTATTAGAGGGTGTTGGTACTGAAGATCCTGTAAGAATGTATCTTAAAGAGATAGGTACAGTTCCATTGCTTAGTGCGGAAGAGGAATTGCGTCTTGCCAAGAAAAAAGCTGAGGGTGACCAGCATGCTAAGGATAGATTAATTGAAGCAAACTTACGACTTGTAGTAAGTATTGCTAAGAGATATACAGGAAGAGGAATGAGTTTTCTGGATTTAGTTCAGGAGGGTAATCTTGGACTTATTAAGGGCGTAGAGAAATTCAATTATGATAAGGGATTTAAACTAAGTACATATGCTACTTGGTGGATTCGCCAGTCGGTTACTCGTGCATTAGCAGACCAGGCGAGAACAATTCGTGTCCCTGTTCATATGGTTGAGACTATTAACAGAATGTCTAAAATGCAGAGAAAACTTACTCTTGAACTTGGTTATGAGCCATCAGCAGCCGAACTTGCAGAGGCTCTTGATATGACAGAGAGTAAAGTGTTAGAGATAATGCAGATAGCGAGAGAACCGGCTTCATTAGAGACACCTATTGGTGAAGAAGATGATTCTAACTTAGGAGATTTCGTGGCTGATAATAATACGGTAACACCTGAGGCAAATGTAGAGGCAGTTATGCTTAGAGAACATATAGACCAGTTGTTAATGGATCTGAAAGAAAGAGAGAGGCAGGTTATTGTTCTAAGATTTGGACTAGAAGATGGACATCCAAGAACACTTGAAGAAGTTGGTAAGGAATTCAATGTAACAAGAGAAAGAATTCGTCAGATTGAGGCGAAAGCCCTTAGAAAGCTTCGTAATCCTGTAAGAAGCAAGAAGATTAAGGATTTCTTACAAAGCTAGAATGAAATATAAATATGTATATGTATGCCGCTGATTATAGCGGCATTTGTTATATCTTATAAATTCAAACTAATATCGGTTGTATCTGTTTAGACTCTAAGGCATTTTCCAGGGTAGGAATAATTAATTCTGTGTGTGCAATCATTGAATTAGGTTTTGCAACACAATTATCCTGACCGAATGGAACGAAATATATATTTTTACAGTTTAACAGTGATCCGACATTTTTAAAATTCATCCCGAGGGCATCGTTAGTAGATAAGGAGATGACAAGAGGTCTGCCTGTTCGTAGATGACCTTTAGCAGCCATTAGAACAGGTGTGTCAGTTATTCCGTTATTAAGTTTAGCAAGTGTGTTTCCTGTGCAAGGAGCAATTATAAGAATATCAAGTATTTTGTTTGGACCGAATTTTTCGGCTTCGGCTATAGTGACAACAGATTTATTCTGGGTTGTATCCTCGACAAATTTAACAAAGTCGCTTGCTTTACCAAAACGACAGTCAGTTGTATAAGCATTATATGAAAAAATAGGAATGACGTTTACGCCTTCCCTGGTCAGATGAATAAGTTCGGTTTTGATTCTGGCAAATGTACAAAAAGAGCCGGTAATTGCAAAACCTACGGTCTTATTTGCAAGTTTCATTTTATACCTCCATTTCTGAGCAAGTTATTATATATTAATTCAGCATAGAGACAATGCATCTGCTGATTATCTGTGCCGAGGCTTTTGGTGAATATTTGCCGGGAAGTGACAGACAAAGTCTGGCGGTTATGCCGAAGTGCTTACAGGCTTCAAAGTCGGTACCACCCGGATTAGAGGCAATATCTATTATGGTTGCTTCTGTATTTGCATTACTTAATATGTTGCGATTAAGAATTAAAGATGGTATGGTATTGAAAATAAAGTCGAATTTATTAATATGTCTTGTTAATTCATTTAGTGGAATAGGATTGTGCCCTTGTTCGTATGCCATAGACAATTGAACCGGATTTCTTGCGGCAACGTATGTTATGGCATTTAATGCTTTAAGTCTTGCTGCGAGCGCCATACCGCATTTACCGTAGCCTAACACAAGAGAATGTGATTTATGGATATTTATCGGACTTGTGCAGATTGCTTCTGCAACAGTTCCCTCAGCCGTTGCGATGGAATTATATAACTCGAAAGATGGAATATCCATTAAATCCTTTGTTACAATGTTTAGGTTATTACATTTACTGATAAAATCGTTATTGAAACAGCCTCCGCATATTACAGAGCAGGGATTGATAAGTGTAAGGAGATAGTCTATATTTATCTGGGTAGAAATTTTAGAATATAGATTTATTTTATCCTTGGAAAATGGAATAGGAAATAGTATAAGATTACATAGTGGCAGGCGTTCAGAGATAGAATGTGTATCATTAACATCTTCAATATAAAATGGATAAATGTTATATCCCTGATTCCTAAGTTCATAATATAAGAATTTCTGCCTTGTGTCACCGCCTATAATGGCAATATTATTTTGAGTTTTCATACTACTCCAATATTTATATTCTGTTTTATAATATAAGATATGATAATAGCCAGTAGATGTGACATTGAAAATTAGAAAGGAGTAATGCACTATGATTTATAATATTATTTATGATGCTGTTAAAAAGAAAACCACAACTAATCCGCCTAATATATTTATCGGAAATGTGGAAATGGCAGCAGGTATGGGAATTGTATTAGGGGAACTTGGAGTGAAGATGAATTTCGAAGGAATAGATGAGCCGGGTAAGATTAAAGAAAAATTTAATGAAATATTGGAAGAATCAGATGTATCAAAGTTGAGCGATATGTCGAATACAATAATAAAGCTCATTGACAGATACCAGGTTAAGGACATGGTTAATGAGACGATGAAAGATATAGAAATATTAGTTAACAGCAGAGAAGATAGTTTGTAAATAATTCAGCTTGAAATTTACAAAAACTGCTATTAAAATGTGAAATAAAAGTAACTGTAAAAAGTATTGGTAAAACAATTGCTAAGAAAATTGATAAGAAAATATTAAAAAGACTAACAGGCTAAAGTTAACCAGTTAGTCTTTTGTTGATATATTCATCAGAAAATAATTGTATCAATATTATCCTCTTAAAAAATTAGCCTCTGTCAGACATTGGAACGTAGTCAATGTGCTTTGCTACATTCTTATAAGCAGGACGAATGATTTTACCGGCATTAATTAATTCCTCAATACGGTGAGCACTCCAACCTGAAATTCTTGCGATTGCAAATATAGGCGTGTAGAGTTCCATAGGAAGTCCTAACATTCTATATACAAAACCACTATAGAAGTCAACGTTAGCGCTTACACCTTTATAAATCTGGCGTTCCTTAGCAATTACTTCAGGAGCAAGACGTTCTACTGCTGAATATAATGCGAATTCTTTATCAAGCCCTTTTGCTTTAGAAAGCTTTTCAACATAACCTTTAAAGATTCTTGCTCTTGGGTCTGATATAGAATAAACAGCATGCCCCATGCCGTAGATTAATCCGGCCTTATCAAATGCTTTCTTGTTAAGTAAGTCAGAAAGATAAGCCTTTATCTCATCTTCGTCTGTCCAGTCGGATACATGTTCCATCATGTCGTCAAACATCTGGATAACCTTGATATTTGCACCACCATGTTTAGGACCCTTAAGAGAACCCAAAGACGCGGCAATTGTTGAATATGTATCAGTTCCTGATGATGATACTACGTGAGTTGTGAAAGTAGAATTGTTACCACCGCCATGGTCGGCATGGATAACTAATGCGATATCTAAGATACGCGCTTCTAATTCAGTATATTTGCTGTCTGGTCTTAACAGATGAAGAATATTCTCTGCTGTAGACAGATTAGGATCAGGCGAATGAATGAATAAGCTCTGACCATCGTGATAATGCTTGTAAGCCTGATAGCCATAAACAGATAGTTGTGGAAATAAAGCTATGAGCTGTAAGCATTGCCTTAGGACGTTAGGAATTGAAATGTCATCAGCAGCATCATCATATGAATAGAGTGTAAGCACACTTCTTGCTAATGTATTCATCATATCGTGACTTGGTGCCTTCATGATTATGTCTCGCACAAAACTTGTAGGCAATGAACGATAATGTCCAAGCAATGCATTAAATGAATCTAATTCTTCCTTTGTTGGAAGCTTACCAAATAATAATAAATATGTGGTTTCTTCAAAACCAAATCTTTTCTCGGAAACAAAACCGTTTACGATATCTTCGATATCTAAACCACGGTAAAACAACTTACCCTCACAAGGAATCATTTCGCTGTCAACTGTGATATACGAGCGAACTTCTGCGATTTCTGTTAAACCAGTAAGTACGCCTTTTCCGTTAATATCTCTAAGTCCACGTTTTACATCATATTTACCATATAACGATGGGTCGATTGAACTATTATCCAAACATAGCTTAGAAAGATTAGTTATTTCCGGTGTAATTGTTGAATAACTGTTTTCAGTCAAATGAAAACCCCCTTTTTCCGTAATAAACTCTATTTTACCATAAAACAAATGCACTAACAACAGAATTTAGAAAAACTTAATAGAATTTATAAAACTTAATATGATTGTTAAAGAGCTGGAATAGTGGTAAAATTATTAGAGATTTATGTGAAATGGAGATTAAAATGGATTTATTTGAATATATGAGAAATAATGCTAAGAGTAAGGAATCACCACTTGCTTCAAGAATGAGACCGGAGAAACTTGAAGAAATGGTAGGGCAGAAGCATATTCTTGGTGAGAATAAGCTATTATACAGAGCAATTAAGGCTGATAAGTTAAGCTCGGTCATCTTCTATGGGCCACCGGGAACTGGCAAGACCACACTTGCAAAGGTTATTGCTAATACTTCTGATTCTGAATTCCGCCAGATTAATGCGACGGTTGCGGGTAAGAAAGATATGGAGGAAGTAGTAAACGCAGCTAAGGATAGTCTCGGTATGTATGGAAAACGTACAATTTTGTTTGTGGATGAGATTCACAGATTTAATAAAGGACAGCAGGATTATTTACTGCCATTTGTCGAAGATGGTACAATTATTTTAATAGGTGCTACAACAGAGAATCCATATTTTGAAGTAAATAGTGCACTTATATCGAGGTCTACCATATTTGAATTAAAGGAATTAGATAAAGAGGATATAAAGATTCTTATTAACAGGGCAATGTCTGATGAAGTTAAGGGAATGGGGGCTTATGGTGCAAAAATGAGTGAAGATGCCATTGATTTCCTTGCAGATATTGCCAATGGAGATGCAAGAACAGCCTTGAATGCAGTAGAATTAGCAGTTCTTACAACGGACAGAAGGGCTGATGGAGTTATTCATATCGATATTGATACCATAGAGGAATGTGTACAGCAGAGAAATCCTCGTTATGATAAGTCAGGGGATAATCATTATGATACGATATCGGCATTTATAAAGAGTATGAGAGGCTCTGACCCCGATGCTGCCATATATTATCTGGCGAGAATGTTAAATGCAGGAGAAAGTGTTACTTTTATTGCGAGAAGAATTATGATATGTGCAGCAGAGGATGTAGGTCTTGCAGACCCACAGGCACTAGTCGTTGCTGTATCGGCAGCAGAAGCAGTGCATCAGTTAGGAATGCCGGAGGCAAGGATACCTTTAGCAGAGGCAGTCTTATATATTGCAAATGCACCTAAGGGAAATGCTGCATATATGGCAATTGACAAAGCCCTTGATTTTGTAAAAAGAGAGCCTGCATATCAGATACCGGCATATTTAAAAGATGCACATTACGGTGGAGCGAAAGAATTAGGCCATGGGATTGGCTACAAATACCCTCACGATTACGAGGGACATTATGTGGAACAACAGTATTTACCAGACGAGATAAAAGACGTTAAATTCTTCGAAGCAGACTAGACATTCAGAGATATTAATTCTACAATGTATACTAGTAATAGAACGACATTTGTGATAAAATTCAGATAAGAATTTTGACAGATATACAGAAAGAGGTATTTTTTTTGAAAGAACTAATTGGGAAGTTATCAAGAGGCATAATTGAATATAATCTTCCGGAGGTTGAAGTATCGGTTACAGATATTGATAAATCAATAGAAGCAGGAGAACTATACCATGGCTCATTTGAGATTTTTAGTAAAGATGACAATGAACTAAAAGGGATAGTTTATTCTACGTGCGAGAAATTCAAGATAATTAATGACCAGTTTGTTGGCAGAAATAATAAGATAGAGTATGTAATAGATGGCAAAAATAGTGAAATCGGGGATGTTATAAAAGGCCGTGTGAATATCGTAAGCAATGGTGGAGAACTTTTTATACCATATACTATTGCTGTTAAGGAAGAGAGTATTCCATCTTCCATAGGCGATATATCGAATCTGTTTCATTTCATTAACCTTGTTAAGCAGGAATATGACGAGGGACTTAAGATGTTTCTGTCGAAAGATTTCGAGAGAATTATTCTTAAAGATAATGTGGCTGATAAGAGCCTTTATAATGGACTTATCAACAGTTATAGTAAAAAGCGTGCTTTAGAGGAATTTATGCTTGCTATTAATAAGAAGCAGGAAGTAAAGATAGAGCTTTCAGATACATTAAGAGAGTATGATATGTTAGAAGAATCATATGGAGATATTCTTACTCTTACCAGAAATACATGGGGATACATAGATATTAAGGTAGATGTGGACGGAGATTTTATAACGGAATATAAGAAGAATATTACTGAAGATGATTTTGCGGGAAATAATTATGAATTCAGATATCTTATAGATATTTCCAAATTGCATAGTGGAATGAATTATGGAAAAATCAAATTTTATACGATGAACCAGTGTTTAGAATGTGAGATTTCTATTGATAATACAGGAGAAATAGATTCGGCAAATCATGAGATTAAGAAGTGTATTGCAAGCCTTAATGAACAATATCTTAATTTCAGAATGAGAAAGAGCAGTATTGATACATGGGCAGAGAATTCGAATGTTTTAATTGAGAGAGCCAGAGGTTTCAGAGATGATATGCCATTTTTAAAACTTCTACAGGCACAGATGTATATTTCGAGAAGAAGAGATGAAGAAGCAAAATGGCTTATAGACAGTGTAGCAGAGGAGATATTAGATAAGAAAGAGGAAAACGTAGTATTATATTGTTACTATCTCTATGTAAGAACTTTGCAGAAGAGAAAGTTAGAGCAGACAATTATTGCTACGGATATTATTAGAAAATACTATGAAAATGGATACGATAAATGGCAGCTGCTATGGATACTTCTATATATTGATACATCATTTGAGAATAATAAAAGTCTTAAATTAACAAGAATTAAAGAACAGTATAAGATAGGCTGCAGAAGTACGCTTATGTACTATGAGGCATTGTATGTATTAAACAAACAGCCGGCATTGTTAAGAGTTATTAATTCATTTGAGTTACAGGTGCTTAATTTCGGAAGTAAATATGATGCGATAGATTTAAGACTTGCAGTCCAGATATCTGAACTTGCAATGCTTGAGAAGAATTTCAGACCTCTTTTGTTCAATATTCTTGTTAAACTCTATGATAAATTTGAGAATAAAATAATCTTAACTGCAATTATAAGTCTGTTAATCAGAGGTAATAAGACAGATGAGAAGTATTTCAAATGGTATGCTAAGGGTGTAACTGCTGACATACAGGTCACAAGATTGTATGAATATTATGTATACTCGATGCCAGAGGATTATGATGGTATAGTTCCTAATACTGTGCTTATGTACTATGTATACAATGGTAACCAGCTTATGAACAGAGAAGCATTTTTCTATGGTCTGATTATAAGAAATAAGGATAAGCAGCCAAATGTATACAAGAATTATAGAAGAAATATGGAGCATTTTGCATTAGATAAATTGCGAAATGGAGAAATAGACAGATTTATTTCTGTAGTATATGCAGATGTACTTACAGAAGAGATGATTACTGAGGAGAATGAGAAGAATCTTGTGAAAATTCTTAACACATGGAAGCTTGAATGTGACAATGATAGAATTAAGGAAGTTATTGTCAGACATAAAGAGATTGTGAATGAGCAGACATTTGTTATTAATAAAGGAATTGCATATATAAATATTTATACGGATGACGCAGTTGTATTATTAAAGGATATTAATGGAAATATTTATCATAACACAATTAAATGCTTCGCATTTAACCGTTGCGT
>OHQF01001235.1_pt1 | contig 13512 bp, 9 predicted proteins | sample 1578001 | NCBI WGS metagenome assembly OHQF01 (sample SAMEA3879538, study PRJEB24766) | human gut metagenome | biome: human-associated habitat; feature: feces | place: USA | collected 1985/1987 | reverse complement strand
AACCGGGACATGGTGAAGGCGTATTTGAAGAGGATGGCCCAGTCTGAAGACGAGCCGATTTTTTATGACCGCAAAGGCACGGGCGGCGGCTTGTTCGTTATTACTCCTACTCCCATCACGTTTAAGGAGTTTGTGGACGTGGTAGCCAAGATGGGGAACGTGACTTTGCAGGACAAGGAGCATTTCTTTGTGGAAGTGGTTCTGAACCGGGACAAGTTTGAAGCGCGCCCGGCTTCCGCCGCGTTGCAGGATGAACGCCACCAGTATTTCGTACTGGCCAATTTGAAGGAATTGTCCTGTCTGGACATCCGGCGCGTGATTGCCGCGGCAAAGCGTCTGGCTTCCGTGAAGCCGGACAAGATGCGCCATGAAGTTTCCGCCAAGCTGGTGGAGCTTCTCCGGGAGCCGTGGGGGCGTGATGCGGAGTATGTGACCGCTTTGGCTTCCGCCCTCGTCGTGTGGGCGGAGCCGGATAACACGGAGGCGCAGCGCGTGGTTTACTATGTGGCTACGGAGTTGAAGAAGGCGGACTGCGAGATTCCTGCCTCTCTGGTCAGGTTTTTGCTGCACGGTCCGGAGAAGAAGAGCTTTGCGCTGCTTCTGGATGAATGGAAAAAGGATCCCCAGAAGTGGGAGGACGAGTGCAAGGCCGTCGGTCCCACCGGGGAAGCCGACATTATCCGGCTGATGAACGAGTCGGACGATTTTGTGCTGAAACGTTCCGCCGCCCGTATTCTTGGGGAAATCGGTTCGGAGGCTTCCCTGTCCGCGCTAAAGGCTTTCACCCATGACGCCGACAACGAATTGCGCCTGTGCGCGGAGCTGTCCGTAAACCTGATTGAAAAGCGGCTGGGGATAGATTCTTCCGCGAAGAACCCCCAGTAGGGACGGCATCCGTTTCCGGAAGAGGGCGGGAGGTTTTTTATGCCCGGTCTGATTGGGACGCGTCGCACCGCTCTTTTTTCAGCTGAATGGTTCACGGGGCCGGAGGGAAGGCGGCCGCGTTTTTTTCTTTTGCGGCTGTTTTTTCATGAAGATGCGGGGAAAATGGCAAGAGGTGTTTTTGGAGTCATTTTAAACGATCTTCCTTTCCTGTACGGCTTCCTAGTTGTTTCTTTTGTGATATTTTTACCATTTGGGCGCATTTGAGGGGAGGAAAGTTGTTTTTGTCCCGGAAGCGTCTCTTTTTTGGTTGCGGAGAAAAGCCAATTTACTAGAATGCAACGACCATGACAGACCAAGAAAACATGAAGGCCGCCGTTCCGGATGCGGCCAGGCGATACATGCGCTACCTCCTCATCATGGCCGGTTTGGGCGGCCTGCTCTACGGTGTGGACGTCGGCGTGATTGCTGCGGCGCTCCCCTACATTGAGCAGACGGCTGGTTTCAATCCCTCCCAGCTTTCCCAGGTGGTGGCGGCCGTGCTGTTCGGCAGCGTGCTTTCTTCCCTGTTTGCCGGGTATCTGGCGGACAAGTTGGGACGCAAGGCGCTGATTACCGTAGCCGCCGCCCTGTTCACGGTGAGTATTCCCGTGATCTGCCTGTCCCAGGAAGTGTTCGGCATCATGCTGCTGGGCCGTATTCTCCAGGGCGCCAGCGCTGGTATTGTAGGCGTGGTGGTTCCCCTGTACCTGGCTGAGTGTTTGAGCGCGGAATCCCGTGGCAAAGGGACGGGGATGTTCCAGTTCCTGCTGACGGTGGGCCTGGTGTTCGCCGCCGTAGTCGGTCTGCTTGCCGCCAGTTATGTGGGCGGCGTGGAAAATTCCGGCGCGAGCGAGGAAACGCTGACTTCCGCCAAGATTTTTGCGTGGCAGGCCATTTTCTGGGTTTGCGCCGTTCCCGGCCTTTTCCTGTTTTTCGGTTCCTTCCGTTTGAGTGAATCCCCCCGCTACCTGTTCCGCCGCGGCCGCAAGGATGAAGCCATGGCCGTGCTGGTGCGCAGTTATGGAGATGTGCGCGCCAAGGAGGTGTTTGATGAAATGGTCCACATTGAAGAGGAAGAGAAGCAGAAGGCTGAAGAGCTCAAGAAGCAGAGTTCTTCCGGTGAATCCCTTCTTCAGCGCAAGTATGTGTATCCCTTTGTTCTGGCGGTCCTCGTCCTGGCGTTTACGCAGGCCACGGGTATCAACTCCGTGCTGAATTACTCCGTGAAGGTGTTCCAGCAGGCCGGCCTGGAAGGCACCACCGCCAACTGGGCGGACTTCACCATCAAGGTGGTGAACTGCTTGATGACCATCGTCGCCATGATCCTGGTGGACCGCAAGGGCCGCAAGTTCCTGCTCAAGATCGGCACTGCCGGCATTGTGGTGGGTCTGCTCGGCACCGGGTTCCTGTTCAATAATGTGGAAAAAGCCCGCAAGGACGTGACCACGGACGTGGCCGCCCTGCTGGCCGCCCAGAGCCCTTCCGTCCAGAAGGAGTTTGACCAGGGCAAGGACGTAGGCTCCATCCGCACGCTGCAGCTGGAACGCACGCCCGATTCCCCCTTCGTCAAGAACCTGCTTGCCAAGAACGGCATGGGCGACAAGGACATCAACAGGATGCAGCTCATCATCACCTATGACCAGCCGGAAGCCAATCCCGCCTGGTACCAGTTCCTGATGGGTTCTTCCACCCAGCTTTCCGTGGTGGAATTTTCCGAGCTGACCAAGGATGCCAAGGATATCAAGAAGGAAGAGGACAAGGCTTCCCTGGCCGTGATCAAGGCCGTTCCGGATTCCACCAACAAGATGGTGGTGAACGGCAAGGACGGCTATGCCATGAAGCCCGTTTCCATCCTGAAGGCGGAACTGGGCGAGAAGCCGGATACCTCCATGGGCTGGGGCGTGACCGCCTTCTTCATCATCTTCATCGCGTTTTATGCCACTGGCCCCGGCGTGTGCGTCTGGCTGGCCCTGTCCGAACTGATGCCCGCCCGCATCCGTTCCAACGGCATGGCGATTGCGCTGCTGATCAACCAGCTTGTTTCCACGATCATTGCCGGTTCCTTCCTTCCGTGGGTGGGAAGCTGCGGCTATTCCGGCGTGTTCTTTACGCTGGGCGGCATTACGGTGCTGTACTTCATTACGGTGACCTTCTTCCTGCCTGAAACCAAGGGCCGTTCCCTGGAGGAAATCGAAGGCTACTTCACAACAGGCAAGATGCCGGAAGATCTCAAGATGATCGGTGAAGGCATTGAAGCGGAAGAATAATCTTCCCTCCTGTGGTTTTCAAAGCCGCCTCCCCGTCCGGGGGGCGGCTTTTTCATGTTCCGCCAGAGGAAAATGTTTGCTCCATGGCTCCGGAAACCTGGCTGTTCCGGGCTTCCGGCATTTCCGGAAGGAGCATGCCGGGCGTGTTTAAAGACCGGAAGAGGCGGCTTGCGTAAGGTCTCTTTTGTACCGGAGAGGTCCGGGGATGAATCCAGGAACGAGCAGGCCAAGGCTCTGCTGCGGCTCGCTTGAAAGACCCATGGCGGACGGGAACGGCCAGACCCCTTTTTCCGCTTTCACTGGAAAGGAAGATGGCGCTACTCGGTACGCGGTGCTTTTTTCTGTTTGGCCTGCCAGTCTTTAATGGCTTCCGCAATGGGGGGATACCCGTTTTTTATGTGGAAGTCATAGGCGGTCTGGCCGTCATCGTTGCGAAGGGCGGGATTGGCGCCGTTGTCCATGAGGCAAACGGCTATCTCCGGAGAGTTGCAGGCCATCAGCGGCGTCAGGCCGTCCACGTCCGGCTGGTTGGGGTCCGCTCCCGCCTTGATGAGAAGTTCAATGAGGGGGATGAGGCGTTCCGCCGGTTTTTCCTTGGTGCAGACCAGATGCAGGGGGGACTGCTTGCTTTCAAAGAAGCGTTCGTTGACGTCGCAGCCTGCCTTGATGAGCCGTTCGTAAATGGCAGGGGAAAGGCTGAGGAAGCCGACTCCGCGCGCCTGGGCGTTTAACCTGCGCTTGAGGTCCGGAGAACCGGCGTCCAGCAGGGCCAGGGCTATTTTTTCCTGTCCCGGATCAGAGTCATTGAGGGCGGCGGAGTACATGAACGGGGTGACGCCCCACGGTCCCGGCTGGTCCGGGTCGGCCCCGTGCTTGAGCAGGGACTGCACCAGCGGCAGCCTGTCTTCCGCCGTGGAGTTCATGTAAAGGCCCGAGAGGCAGGCCCAGGTGAGGGGGGTGTCTCCCGGTTCCTTAGTGCCGTCATGCATGAAGATGGATTGGGCGTTGACGGGAGCGCCCGCTTCTATCATCCGGATGGCCAGTTGATTCAATCCCAGGGCAATGCAGAGGTGCAGGGGCGTGTTGCGGTCCGGAGCCTGAAGCATGAGGTTGCCAGTCTCCCGGAATTGCTCCAGCATCCGGTAGCACTGGAGGATGGAGTGGAATTCCTGTTGAGCCTCTCCGGCGAACATGATTTCCAGGGGCCAGGAGTCGTGCAGGAAGCGGAGGGTAAGTCCCAGCAGCTTTTCATTTGCCGCTTGGATTTCCTGTTTTTCCGCTTCCGTGAGCTGGATCGTCCTTTCCTCCGCATCCGCCAGGGGGGCGGCTGCGACGGCTGCTGCGGACAGAAGCAGCATGGACCCTGTCATTTGTCTCATGGCATCCTTATAGGGGAAGGAAAGTGGCCTGTCACTTCAAATAAGGGGCATTATCCCAGTTTGGAGAGGCTGACATGGACTGCTTCCACCGTACGGTCAATGTCTTCTTCCGTATGGGCCGTAGAGATGAAGCCCGTTTCATACGGGGAGGGGGCAAAGTAGACGCCCTGTTCCAGCATGTTCCAGAAGAAGGGTTTGAAGAGTTCCTTGGAGGCTTTTTGCGCGGAGTCCAGGTCATAGACTTCCTGCTCCGTGAAGAAGAGGCAGAACATGGAGCCTGCGCGGTGGAAGGTGTAGTTCCTGCCGTGCTTCCGGATGGCCTCGCGGATGCCTTCTTCCAGACGCGCGCCGAGCTGTTCCAGGCGGTCGTAGGCGTTTCCGTCCAGGAGCTCCCGGAGCTGGGCAAGGCCCGCCGCCATGGCGACGGGGTTGCCGGAGAGGGTGCCCGCCTGGTACACGGGGCCGATCGGGGAGAGGCAGTCCATGATTTCCGCACGGCCTCCAAAGGCCCCCACGGGGAGGCCGCCGCCGATGACCTTTCCCATGCAGGTGAGGTCCGGAGTGATGCCGTGAAGCTGCTGCACGCCGCCGGGCGCGACGCGGAAGCCCGTCATGACTTCGTCAAAGATGAGCAGGGAATCGTGCCGGAGCGTGATTTCCCGCAGAAAATGGAGAAAATCGTTCTGCGGGAAGTAAAGCCCTGCGTTGGCCGGGAAGGGCTCCAGGATGACGGCGGCGATGTCGCTCCCATGGAGTTCAAAGGCTTTTTTCACCGCTTCCCGGTCGTTGTAGGGCACCGTAATGGTGAGCTGGGTCATTTCCCTGGGTACGCCTGCGCTGTCCGGTTCTCCGAAGGTGAGCGCCCCGGAGCCCGCCGCCACCAGCAGGGAGTCCACATGGCCGTGGTAGCAGCCGATGAATTTGATGATTTTGCGGCGTCCGGTGTAGCCGCGCGCCAGCCTGATGGCGGACATGGTCGCTTCCGTTCCGGAGTTGACCATGCGCACTTTTTCCACGGAGGGCACCATGCCCGTAATCATTTCCGCCATGTCCACCTCCGCCGGCGCGGGGATGCCGTAGCCCAGCCCCCTGTCCACGGCGGCATGGACGGCGTTCAGAACGGTCTGCGGAGCGTGGCCCAGAATGGCCGGGCCCCAGGTGCCGATGTAGTCAATGAGCTGGCGTCCGTCCGCGTCAGTGATGTAGGCTCCCTTGGCGGATTGGACAAAGAAAGGGTCGCCGTCCACGTTGCGGAAGGCTCTGACGGGGGAGTTGACGCCGCCGGGGATGACGGCGCGCGCGCGGGAGAAGAGCTGGGCGGATTGATTCATGTGCTGAGGGAAGCAAAAAGGGCAAACCTTGAGAAAGGGTTGCCCTCATTGAAATGGGTTCTATTCCCGAACCAATACTGATTTAAGCTTCAGGAGCGGAAGCGGGAGCTTCAGCGGTTTCGGGAGCGGCTTCTTCGCTCTTGTTGCTGTAACGCCATTTTACCTTGTTGAGCTTGCTGGCGGAACGGGCCTTGCGGCGGCGTTCGTCCATCGGGGTTTCAAAGGCGCGGCGGCGGCGCATTTCATCCAGAATGCCTTCAACATCCAGTTTTGTTTTGAGGCGCTTAAGAGCGCGGTCGATAGGTTCACCTTTTCTTACGGTAACTTCACGCATGATTTGTTTTCCTTTTTCTATTCGTCCGGGAACGGGAGACAATACGTAGTGCTTTCCTGCTTACAGGTCAAGATTTTTATCATGGCTGACCCATTTTTTGCCTCTGAAAGAAGGGTTCCGGTGCCCGGGGCGGAGGGGACAGCCTGTCTTGCGCCGTTTTCCGGCTCCGGAACGGGCTTCAACTGTCCTTGCCTTACGGTATGGGGCATGGTAGAAAGGAACGTCTCCCATGAATCGGCTGCATACATTGATTGACGGATTTCCCCGCGTGCGGATTCTCTGCATCGGTGACGTAATGCTGGACAAGTTTCTGTACGGGAGCGTCAGCCGGATTTCCCCGGAGGCTCCGGTTCCCATCATGAAGATGGACCGGGAGACGCGCATGCTGGGCGGCGCGGGCAACGTGGTGACCAACCTGTGCGCACTGGGATGCCGCACCACCTTCGTCAGCGTGGTGGGGAATGACGGCCATGGACGGCAGGTAAGGCGTTTTCTGGAAGAGACGTGCTGCGTTCCGGAGCTGGTGGAGTGCGAAGGGTATGAGACGACCGTGAAGGTCCGTTTTGTGGCGGGGAAGCACCATTTGCTGAGGGCGGACCAGGAACAGCCGCTGCGGATGGTTCCGGAGCTGGCCTCCCGTTTTCTGGAACGGGTGGACGCCTGCCTGCCGGAGGCCGACCTTGTTCTTTTGTCCGATTACGGGAAAGGGCTGTTTGACGGGCAGACAACCCCTGACGTGATCGCCCGGTGCTGTGCGGCGGGCAAGTCCGTGATTGTGGATCCGAAGGGTTCGGATTACTCCCGTTACAAGGGGGCCACGCTGGTGAAGCCCAATATGAAGGAGTTCCAGGAGGCGACCGGGGTGACGCTGAATCCTTCCGCGACAGGCTGGGAAAGGGATGCCATCGCAGGGGCGCAACGGCTGTTTTCCGAGTTCGGCATTGAGAATTTGCTCGTCACCCTGAGCGAGCACGGCATGATTTTCATTCCTTCCTCCAATCCTTCCGATTTTGTCTGCATTCCCACGGAGGCCCGTGAGGTTTTTGACGTGTCCGGAGCGGGGGATACCTCCCTCGCCAGCCTGGGCGCGGCGCTGGCGGCCGGAGCTACGGTGCCGGAGGCCCTGGTGGTGTCCAACGTGGCCGCCGGAATCGTGGTGGGCAAGTTCGGAACGGCCAGCGTGACCGGAGCGGAGCTGAAGAAGGCGCTGGAGGAGAAGGCCCTCAAGGCATCCTCCTGGCATCACCGGAACAATATTCTGACGCCGGAAGCCGCGGCGGAGCTGGCGGAGCGTTTCCGACGGGAGAAGAAGGTGGTGGGGTTTACAAACGGTTGTTTTGACCTGCTGCACCTGGGGCACCTGCATTCCTTCATGAAGGCGCGGGAAGCGTGCGACGTGCTTTTCGTGGGGCTGAATACGGACGCCTCCATCAAGCGGTTGAAGGGAGAGGACAGGCCGATCAATAATGAGGAGATGCGTTCCCTGCTGCTGGCCTCCCTGGATTTTATCGATTACGTGGTGCCGTTTGACGAGGATACGGCGCTGCCGTTGATTGAGAAGTTGCGCCCGGACGTGATCGCCAAGGAGGGCTATCCTCTGGAACGCTGGCCGGAAGGGCAGTACGTCACATCTTACGGGGGACAGGCTCTTGAGCTTCCCCGCCTGGAGGGCTTTTCCTCCACCAATATCATCAACCGCATGAAGAACAGTCCGGAATGAGCGAGTACATCAGGAATCAGATTTTAGGAATAGCGGATAATTTCAAGGCTCTGGCCGCCATGGCCGGAGAGATTGAACAGGTCGCCCGCGTCTGCGCGGATACCCTCAAGGCCGGGAACAAGATCATGTTCTGCGGCAACGGAGGCTCCGCCGCGGATTCCCAGCACCTGGCCGCCGAGCTGGTGGGCCGCTACAAGCTGAACCGTCCCGCCATGAATGCGCTGGCCCTGACGGTGGATACTTCCATCCTGACCGCCGTAGGGAATGATTACGGGTATGAAACGGTCTTTTCCAGGCAATTGCAGGGATTAGGCCGTTCCGGTGACCTGTTGGTGGGGCTTTCCACGAGTGGCAATAGCCAGAACATCGTCCTGGCGATGGAGCTGGCGCGCCGCATGGGCGTCAGGACCGTGGCCCTGACGGGCCAGGGCGGCGGGGAGATGAAAACCGTGGCGGATTTCTGCATTGCCGTTCCTTCCGATGCCACGAACAATATCCAGGAGATGCACATTGCCGTGGGCCATCTGGTCTGCGAGCTGGTTGAGCAGGAAATGTATGGCAGCTAAGGCTCTGTTTCTGGACCGGGACGGCGTGGTCAATGTGGACGGCGGCTACGTGCACCGCATTGAGGATTTTCAGCTGGTTCCCGGTATTCTGGACCTTTGCCGCCGGGCGAAGGAGAAGGGGTATCTGGTGCTGGTGGTGACCAACCAGTCCGGCATAGGCCGCGGCATGTTTACGGAAGGGGATTTCACCCGGCTGACGGAGCATATGAAAGGCGCGTTCAGCGCCGCCGGAGCGGAGATAGCGGATGTGTTCCACTGTCCCAGCGTGGATGACGGCCATCCTGACCGGAAGCCGAATCCCGGCCTGTTTTTGAAAGCCGCCGCCGCCCATGGACTGGATATGGCGGCTTGCGTGTCCGTGGGTGACCGGGAGCGAGACATTCGCGCTGCGCTTGCCGCCGAATTTCCTTTTTTCCGCGGAAGATGTCCCGACTCTCGCCACAGCCCGTGTGGAGGCGTTGGAAGAAGTAGCGGCGTGGCTGTAAGCTTGGGAGTGATTGCTCAGGACTGCCCTGTCAGCCCTCCCCGTGTTCCGGCCGCCGGGATGTAATGATGGATGTTCCTGCTTCAAAAAGAAAGCTTTACAAGGGAATGAATATTTCTTATCTATCCAATAGGATGAAACCCTTGCTACCCCTGTTATTGATTGCGTTGTTTCCTGGCCTGTGCGCCGCTGCCAAAACCGCAGAGCCGGCCATGCCCGAGCGGCTGGAAAAAAGAGAAGCGGCCACCCGCATTACCTATCAGGGCGGAGACGGCTCCAGCTTTGAGAAGGCCGTCGTGATTGCCGGAGCGAAAAGTTCGATGGATGGCGTTCCTGCCGAACGGAAATGGCTCAAGAAGAAGTACGGAAATTACGAAAAGCTCAAGCAGGCGCTCGTCAAGGAAGGAGGCAAGTATTATGACCTGGTCACGATCAGGACGAAAAAAGGCAAGGAGCTGGTCGTCTATTTCGATATTTCCGGATTCTTCAATCGTGAAGAATAGGGGAGGCCGTTCTTTTGCAACTCTTGATGGCGTGCCGTCCCCGGCTGTCTGCCCGGTCGTTCCCGTGTTTTAGCACATTCCCGCTTTTCCCGTCCCGGGAGCTGCTCCTCCAGCGGCGGCCGTCGCGATGTGGAACCGGGCATGAAGGAGGGAAACGGAGAGCCGGGTTGGGAATCCGGCGGTGTTTGCGGGAACAACCGGATTCCTGAATGACTTATCCCCGGAAGAGGCAACTTCCCGAATGGGGCGAAGTAATTTGACATACGGGGAGCGCCCTGTTAGAAGTGGGGCGATTGGTCCGTAGTTTCGTGGACTTGTCCTGTACAGGCTTTTTACTTTTGCACATATGAACTTGATTTCCTTCCGATCCATGATGGCGGTTACGGCGCTGGGAGCCGGCCTTGCCCTTCCGGTGTTCGCCCAGTCCTCTTCTCCGGCCTCTTCCTCCGCGCCTGCGGCCTCCCGCGCCAAAAAAACGGCCAAGATGCCGGTGTATCCCATCCCGCAGAAGATGACCAGGAGCGGCGGTTCCGTGACGGTTCCGGCCCTGAAGCTGTCGGGAGCGCGGGACGAACCTACCGTGAATGCGCTGAAGAGCATGTTTTCCATCGCTCCGAACGGGCTGCCCGTGCAGATGTCCATCATCAAGGGAAGCAAAAAGGCCGCCGGGAATGTTCCGCAGAAGGCCGGGGCTTATTCCCTGAGCGTCACGCAGCAGGGCATCCGGATGACGGGCTATGACGACGAAGGCCTGTTTTACGCGGCCCAGACGCTGCTTCAACTGGCGGAGAAGACTCCTTCCGGCGTAACGGTGCCTGTGGTGGAGGTTCTGGACTGGCCGGACGTTCCCTTCCGCGGCACCATTGAAGGCTTTTACGGCCTGCCCTGGGGGCAGGAAGGACGCATCAGCCAGTTCAAGTTTTACGGGAAGTACAAGATGAATACTTACATCTACGGCCCGAAGGACGACGTGTTCCACGGTTTTTCCAAGCGTTGGCGCGAGCCGTATCCCGCGGACATGGCGAAGGACCTGAAAGAGCTGGTGAAGGTCGCGAAGCAGAACAAGGTGAATTTTGTCTGGGCGGTGCACCCCGGAGCGGACATTCACTGGGGGGAGGCGGACCGGAAAGCCGCCGTGAAGAAGTTTGAGATGATGTATGACCTGGGGTTCCGCTCCTTTGCCGTGTTTTTTGACGACATCGGCGGGGAGGGCGCCAAACCGGAAGGCCAGGTGGAGTTCCTGAATTACCTGAACAAGGAGTTTATCCACAAGAAGCCAGACGTGACTCCGCTGATCGTGTGCCCCACGGCGTATTCCGGCGGAGGTGGCCGCTACCACGAGGTGATGGGGGAACATCTGGACAAGGACATCGGCATCATGTGGACCGGGTCCAGCATCGTGAGCGATATCCGGACCCCGGCCTTGAAGGGGATCAACAAGTATTTGCAGCGGCCGGCGTTCATCTGGTGGAATTTCCCGGTGACGGATTACGTGCGCCACGCCCTGTTCCTGGGGCGCACCTATGGCGTGGATGCGGACGCGATGCCGTTCATGCAGGGGTTTGCTTCCAATCCGATGGACAAGCCGGAGGCCTCCAAGATTTCCCTGTTCAGCGTGGCTAACATGACCTGGAATGCCAAGGCCTATGATTCCGACAAGACATGGAAGGACAGCATCCGGATTTTGTTCCCCGGCTGTGCCTCCGCCATGCAGACGTTTGCCGACCATAACAGCGACGGGGGGCCCAGCGGGCACAATTACCGCAAGGAGGAGTCCGTAGAGATTGCCCCCGTGGTGGAGCAGGTGCTGGAATTGTGCCGCCGCGGCGCCAAGGTGTCTGAAAGCAAGGCGTTTGACCGCCTGAAGGCCGAGTTTGCGAAGATGGCCCAGGCTCCGGACATGATCCGGGCGAAATCGAACAATCCCGCTTTCGTCGCAGAGGTAGAGCCGTGGCTCATCCAGTTCGAGTCCCTGGGCAAAGCTGGAATGAACAGCATGCAGATGATTGAGGCCACGGAGGCGGGAAATGCCTCCGGAGCGCTGAATTACGCCATGGAGGCCGCCTGCCTGCTTGCCGAGATGCAGCGTTACAGCAAGGAGATCAGCAAGGCCATCAACAAGCACGTGACGGAGGTGACCAAGAAAAATTCCCCGTGGCAGACCGCCGTCAAGCCGTCCGAACTGGTGATGGCCCCTGCCGTGCGGGAGCTGCTGGACATGGGGTCCACCCCCGTGCTTTCCCGTGTGAGCGGACAGGCCGTTGGCCGTGTGAAGCCTTATGTTTCCACCAAGTCCAAGGGAGGGATCGAGAAGATGCTGGATGACGATCCCGAGTCCTTCTATTATTGCAAGGAGGTCCAGAAGAAGGGCGACTTTTTCGGCGTGGACCTGGGCGCTCCGCGGGAGATACGCACCGTTTCCATCGTGATGGGCCGCAATGATTCCGATACGGATGCCGTGAACAAGGGCCAGCTTGAGGTATCCATGGACGGGCAGTCCTGGTCGCCCCTGATGCCGGAGTCCAGCGGGCTTCGCGTGGAGTACCAGGGAAATGGCAAGAAGGGCCGTTTTGTACGCTACCGTGCTACGGCGCAGGGTGTTCCGGGCGGGAAGTCCGACGTGTGGACGGCCATCCGGGATTTCAAGGTGAATGCCCCCGCCGCTCCTTCCGTGCTGACGGACGCTCCGGCGTTCAAGACTGCTGTGGTTGAAGCCGGGGACAAGGATATTTCCCTGAAGCGCATCATGGAGGTGCATCCCCTGCCGCCGAAGAAGTCCCTGGGGCTTCAAATTCCGGCGGGAGCATCCGTGGAGTCCGCCTCCGTCAATTTGAAGACGCCGGACATGAAGTGGGCCAAATTGTACATTTCCATGGACGGAAAGTCCTGGACGGAGGTTCCGTTGAAGGCGGACGGTTCTGCGGAGATTGGCGGCGTGATCAAAGGCATCAGGCTGTTGAACGCCGGATCCTCCCCACAGGAGGTGACCCTGGAAGAGTTCAAGCTGAATCTTGCCAACAAGGGAGGAAAGTCTGCCGACAACGGAGCCGCCGGGGATTTCAACCTGGCTACGTTCCTCCCGGTGGAGCTGTCTCCGGAGAAGGTGGAGATTCCCTGTGATTCCCCCCGTGCGAATTCCGCCATTGTCCTGTCCGACGGTAAGGAAGCTTCCGTGCTGGCCTGCGGGGCCGACGGACGGTGGGTTCCCGTGGGCAATTTGGCCAAGGGCAGGAAGGTGAATACGTTCAGCCTGAAGTCCGTCAAGAAGCCGGTGAAGGCCCTTGGCCTGACCGGGAAGAAGGGAAGCTCCGTGAATATTTTTGAAGTGATCTGGAAGTAACGGGTTCCGCCGGGGGCTGCCGCATGCGGCAGTCTTCCGCGGGGCGATGCCCGTTGACCCTGGGGCGGCTGTTTCCTCCATGGAATGGCCGCCCCGGCTTTTTTCAGTTCCTGGTTTGCCGGGAGGCGCGTTTTTCCGCCAGGTGCATGCAGCCGAGGACGAGGGCGATGATGACCAGCGGACCCAGGATGTCCGCATACCCCACCATGCCCGTGTTCACAGGGGCCACGCAGAGCAGAAACCACCAGCCCAGGGCCAGCAGGCGGAGCAGGGGCGGAGCTCCGTTGCCGGAGAGGAAGACGTAGATGACGAGGGCCCATAGCTGCGGGAAACGGGGCAGCGTGACCAGCCATTCCCGGTGGTCCCCGCCGGGCCAGACAAGCGTGCCGTAGGGGCCGGCTGCGGGGAGGTCGCCCCACATGGCTCCCGCGGGAAGCGCCAGGTTCATCAGCAGGTTCAGGAGCAGTCCCGCATAAACGGCGATCATCAGGGCCCTCCATTGGGCGCCCGTACGCACCGCCAGGAACAGGAAAGCGGGCACCAGCAGGAAAGGCGTCAGTTCCAGCGCTCCCATCCAGGCGGGGAGGACGGTGCCTATTTCAGCGTAGCGGTCCGCGCCCTGCGGAACGGCGGAAAGAAGAGCCCAGTACAGGAGCATCAGGAG
>OHQF01001233.1_pt1 | contig 13542 bp, 10 predicted proteins | sample 1578001 | NCBI WGS metagenome assembly OHQF01 (sample SAMEA3879538, study PRJEB24766) | human gut metagenome | biome: human-associated habitat; feature: feces | place: USA | collected 1985/1987 | reverse complement strand
CTGCTGAAAAAACCTCATATCCGGATTTTTTCAGTGAAAATGTAATTCCACGATTCAAGTTTTCATCGTCCTCAACCACAAGGATATTTGGCATAATTCAAACCACCCTTCCGTCTTAGCTATATATTCATGGCAGCCCGGATAACCTGAGCCATACTCATTGACTTCACCTACGGGAATTTTCAAAGTAATTATACAGGAGAGCAAGCAAAAATGTCAATTCAGGAGTTACCGGAGAATCGCTCCGGAACTATTGACCCAAGACTGGAAATAGCATATAATAGTAACTACTGAGTTACCATTGAAAAAGCGGCACTTCATTCGGCTGACGAACATAACGTCAAATGGAGAGGAAAATCAGAAAATCTGAACAGAGTATTCCGGGCGGTCGATGACCGCCCGGTCCTGCAATAGGAGGAAATCTATGTATAATACGAAAGAGGGCAAAGCGCGTTCGTAAGAATGCGCAGAAGCGGTGGGGCGATATTGCCGCAAAAAGAGATACAAGGAGGAGCTCATATGGAGCGTTTTCGACAGCGATATGGGATCGCTCTGACAAAAAAGAAATTGCAGGAGATCATCCTGATGCTGATGGCCTGGGAAGCGGTGTTTGCCTTTTCCTATCTGGGATACATTGAGCTTCCGGCCATTTCCACCACCACGCTGCACATTCTTGTGATCGTGGCGGCCATGATGCTGGGGGCCCAGGGGAGTGTGCCGGTGGCCTGCGTTTTTGCGGCCACGTCCATGTGGGTCGGCACCTACAGCCCGTCCCAGCTGGATCGGGTATTTTCTCCCTTTGCCAGCGGAATGCCCCTTGGCTCCATCCTGCTGCTATTTGCCCGGGTGCTGTTTGCGGTGGGGGCCGGTTGGCTCTTTGACCTTTCTTTCCGGAAGCCCCGCAGGCATGTCTATCTGGGCATTGCGGGGATTGCGGCTGCCAGCACCTTTCTTCATGGGCTGTGCGTTTTTGCCGCCTTATATTGCGGCTTTCCCATGCTGCGGCAAACGATTCTGGAGAATCTGTTTTCCTATCCCGTATTCCGGGACTGGCTGTCCTATGCCCTGGCGATCATCGCCTGCTGCGGTATCCATTGGATTCTGTCCCGGAAGTCGGTGAAAAACCGCTTGTCGCAGCTATGCGACTGTCCTCCGGCCATGAAGGAGTTCGGAAACCGGAAGCGGCTGATCTATTCGGAAACCGCTGCGGTGGTGGTGGGCATTCTGTGCATCCTGTTTCTGCGAAAGGCCATCTTCAAGGAGCTGTACCTGCAAGGCATCGATGTCAGCGAAAGCCTGCATCACAATATCACCGCCTTTTTGCTGCAAGCCCTGGTGGCTCTGCTGGCGCTCTTTTGCGTTGTCAGTATCCTGCTTCAATGGATTTACGATTATTATACGGCGCAGCAGCTTCGGATGGACAAAAAGCTGATGGAGCAGCGCATGAAAAGCTCCGTAGATGCTCTGACCGGCGTATTCAGCCGACTGGCGTACCATGAGTGCCTGGGGCAGTACGCGGATGCCGTTCCGGAGGATCTGACCGTCTTTCTCATGGACATCAACGGCTTAAAAGGTGTCAACGATGCCCTGGGGCATGAGGCGGGGGACGAGCTGATATGCGGCGCTGCCCAATGTATCACCCAGGCGGTGGGAGATCGGGGGAAAATCTTCCGCATCGGCGGGGATGAGTTCGTGGTGCTGGGTCAAATGACCAAGACCCAGGCCCAGAAAATTCTGGCGGCACTGCAACGGATTACGGCAGCCTGGTCCGGGACGAAGGTAAAGACGCTGAGTGTTTCCGCCGGATGTGCCTTTGCCGGCGACCATCCGGATTTTTCCGTGGAGCGGCTTACCAAGGAAGCGGATCTTGCCATGTATGCCCGGAAACAGGAATATTACCGGGCGAAGAAACCGTCATCCGGCACGGCCGTCCCCGGCGGGAGCGGGGCGCGTCCATAAGAAAAAGGGATTTCTGCCATCCGGGCAATTCGCTGCCGGGGCGGAAATCCCTTTTTGCGCGCCCGGTGTCCAGCCGCCGGTTGCTCTCGTTTGCCATTTCGGTCATGCCTCCGGCATAAAATTTCCGGTGGATATCTTCCCGAATATGACCAAATTCCTGCAAATTTGTGGATTTTTTCCTATACAAATCCTGGCTGTTGCAAAATAAAACCGTTCCGGAAGCAACACATTTGGAAAAAGTGCAAAAATTTTCGAGAAAATATTTGCATTTTTTTGACGCATATGTTATAATGGCCCGGTCACAAATGGATAATTGAATTATGCAATCACATGGGCGAAAATGGTACGTCCATAGATATGGAAAGGGGTAATTGCGAATGTCTCACAAATACGTTTATCTGTTCACCGAGGGCAACGGCAAAATGCGGGAGCTTCTGGGCGGAAAGGGCGCCAATCTGGCGGAAATGACCAACATCGGTCTGCCTGTCCCCCAGGGCTTTACTATTTCTACCGAAGCCTGCACCAAGTACTATGAGGATGGCAAGGCCATCAACCCGGAAATTCAGGCGGAAATCATGCGCTATGTGGACAAGCTGGAGGAAATCACCGGCAAGAAGTTCGGCGATCATGAGAACCCGCTGCTGGTTTCCGTCCGTTCCGGCGCCCGTGCCTCCATGCCCGGCATGATGGATACCATCCTGAACCTGGGTCTGAACGAGGACGTGGTGGCCGTTATGGCTGCCAAGTCCGGCAATCCCCGGTGGGCCTGGGACTGCTACCGCCGGTTCATCCAGATGTACTCCGACGTGGTCATGGAAGTGGGCAAGAAGTACTTTGAGGCTCTCATCGACCAGATGAAGGCCAAGAAGGGCGTCACCCAGGACGTGGAGCTGGATGCCGACGACCTGAAGGAGCTGGCTTCCCAGTTCAAGGCCGAGTACAAGTCCAAGCTGGGTGAGGACTTCCCCACCAACCCCAAGGAGCAGCTGATGGGCGCCATCAAGGCCGTGTTCCGCTCCTGGGACAATCCCCGCGCCAACGTTTACCGCCGGGAGAACGACATCCCCTATTCCTGGGGCACTGCCGTCAACGTCCAGTCCATGGCCTTCGGCAACATGGGCGACGACTGCGGCACCGGCGTTGCCTTTACCCGGAACCCTGCCACCGGCGAGAAGAAGCTCTTCGGCGAGTTCCTGACCAACGCCCAGGGCGAGGACGTGGTGGCCGGTGTCCGGACTCCCATGCCCATCTCCGAAATGGCCGAGAAGTTCCCCGAGGCCTTCGCCCAGTTTACCAAGGTCTGCCAGATTCTGGAAAATCACTATCACGATATGCAGGACATGGAGTTCACCGTGGAAAACGGCAAGCTCTACATGCTCCAGACCCGCAACGGCAAGCGTACCGCTCCCGCCGCTCTGAAGATCGCCTGTGACCTGGTGGACGAGGGCATGATCGACGAGAAGCAGGCCGTGGCTATGATCGAGCCCCGTACCCTGGACACCCTGCTGCATCCTCAGTTCGACGCCAAGGCACTGAAGAACGCCCAGCCTGTGGGGCGGGCACTGGCCGCTTCTCCCGGAGCCGCCTGCGGCAAAATCGTCTTCACCGCCGAGGATGCCAAGACCTGGGCTGACCGGGGCGAGAAGGTGGTTCTGGTTCGTCTGGAAACCTCTCCCGAGGATATCGAGGGCATGATGTGCGCCCAGGGTATCCTGACCGTCCGGGGCGGCATGACCTCCCACGCCGCCGTGGTCGCCCGCGGTATGGGCCGCTGCTGCGTCTCCGGCTGCACCGAGATCAAGATGGACGAGGAGAACAAGTGCTTCGTTCTGGCGGGCAAGACCTACTGCGAAGGCGACTGGCTGAGCCTGGACGGCTCCACCGGCAACATCTATGACGGTCAGATTCCCACCGTGGACGCGGAGATCGCCGGCGAGTTCGGCCGGATCATGGCCTGGGCCGACAAGTACCGCCGCCTGCGGGTGCGTACCAACGCCGATACCCCCAGAGACGCCATCAAGGCTCGCTCCCTGGGCGCCGAAGGCATCGGTCTGTGCCGTACCGAGCACATGTTCTTCGAGGAAGGCAGAATCGCTCCCTTCCGGGAAATGATCTGCTCCGACACCGTGGAGGAGCGGGAGGCCGCTCTGGCGAAGATCGAGCCCATGCAGCAGAGCGACTTTGAGGCTCTGTACGAGGCCATGGAGTCCTACCCTGTCACCATCCGGTTCCTGGATCCTCCGCTCCATGAGTTCGTACCCACCACCGATGAGGACATTGCGGCGCTGGCTAAGGCTCAGGGCAAGACCGTCCAGCAGATCAAGGACATCATCGCCTCCCTGCACGAGTTCAACCCCATGATGGGTCACCGTGGCTGCCGTCTGGCCGTCACCTATCCAGAAATCGCTGCCATGCAGACCCGGGCCGTCATCAAGGCCGCCCTGGCCGTCAAGGGTCGTCATCCCGACTGGAACCTGGTTCCCGAGATCATGATTCCCCTGACCGGCGACGCCAAGGAGCTGAAGTTCGTCAAGGACGTGGTCATCAAGGCCGCCGATGCCGAGATCGCCGCTGCCGGTATGGAGCTCAAGTACGAGGTGGGCACCATGATCGAGATTCCCAGAGCCTGCCTGGTGGCCGACGAAATGGCCAAGGAGGCGGAGTTCTTCTGCTTCGGCACCAACGACCTGACCCAGATGACCTACGGCTTCAGCCGTGACGACGCGGGCAAGTTCCTGAACGCCTACTATACCCACAAGATCTTCGAGAACGACCCCTTCGCCAAGCTGGATCAGACCGGCGTAGGCGCGCTGATGGAAATGGCCGTCACCAAGGGCAAGGCCACCCGTCCCAGCCTCCACTGCGGCATCTGCGGCGAGCACGGCGGCGACCCGGTGAGCGTGGAGTTCTGCCATCGCATTGGCCTGAACTACGTTTCCTGCTCTCCCTTCCGTGTCCCCATCGCCCGTCTGGCTGCCGCCCAGGCTGCCATCCGCGAACAGCGCCAATAAAAAGTTGACGCAGCAGCGTAGGCAAAACAACTGATATCAATACGGTCACACAGTCCCTTTGGATTGTGTGACCGTTATTTTTTTGGCTCTATGTCAACAGTTGGGGTAGAGACAATAAATAACGGCAAGGATGTCATCCTTGCCGTTTGGACTACTTTAGCGCAAAAGCAGGTGTCCAAGGGGACACCTGCTTTTGCAAAGGGGGTAAATGTGAGGAAGTTGTTATACGAGTTTTTAATAAAACGCTTAAAAGCGTTTTATTAGGCCGCAGGATTGCGGCCAGCGGCCACTGCCGCTAAAAAACGAAGTCAATACATTTCTTACCGCCGCCCAGGCGGTCTGCCGCGAAACGGCAGAATAAAATGATGAAATCATTTTATTAAGAAATAGTATTAGATTGCGCCGACCTCGGTATAGACCTTCTCCAGGGAATCGCCCCGGAGCAGGTTCTCCCGAACCCGATCCTCGTCCTTGATGAGAGCCAGGGCCCGGTCAAGAACCTCGTCGATGAGATCCTTGGGGATGATGACAACGCCGTCGATGTCGCCGAAGATATAGTCGCCGGGATGGATGGTCACGCCGTCCATCACCACGGGAATCTGGCACTCGTTGATCTCGCAGCGACCCTTGGAGGTTCTGGGATTCCGTCCCCGGTAGAACAGGGGGAAATCCATCTGCTTCAGCTCCCGGACATCCCGGGCATAGGCATCCAGCAGCACACCGGCGCCGCCCCGCTGCCGGACGGCGGTGGCGAACAGCTCGCCGAAGACGGCGCAGTTATACTCGCCCCGGGTCACCAGGACGTAGATCTCGCCCTTGCCCAGCTGGTCAACCACCCGGGTCTGGGCAATCAGGGGGTTCTCCGGCATGGAGTAAACCTGAGTACCGATGCTGGTGAAGGCCGGTCCGAAGATCACCGTGTCATCGGTCAGGCCGTGGATTCCGCCGCCCAGTGCCTGATTCCGGTAGCCCATACCGTCCAGCACGTCGGAGAGAATTCCGCAGTACAGCTTGCTCTTGATTTCGTTCAGATCGTATTTCATAAGTCCACTTCTCCTTTTGAATACCCGGAAGCCGCTGCCAAAAGGGGGCTTCCTATTTTTGAATTCGGGAAGCTTTGACGCAAGGCGCGAGATGGGAGGATTTCCACGGTCTCGGGGATTGCCGCAGAGCTTTCTTACAGAATTCCGAACTTAGCGAAGGCGTCGGTGGCGCTCATGCCGCCTTCGATGGCCTGGCGCACCAGCTTTTCTCCGGCGGCCTTTTCCAGGGCCTTTTCCATGACGGGCTCCACGATTTCCTTGGGCACCACCAGCACGCCGTCCACATCGCCGAAAATCAGATCGCCGTCATGGATGGTGACCTGGCCGATCTCGATGGTGCAGCGGTAGTCGCAGACGTAGGTGCGCACGGAGGAATCCTGAGCCCAGCAGCCGGTGCAGAACACCGGGAAATTCTGCTCCAGAACCTGGGGCGTATCCCGGGTGCAGCCGTCAAGCACCGCGCCTACGGCGCCCTTGGTACGGGAAGTGGCGGTGAGCAGCTCCCCCCACAGGGCGCTGTTGTGGGCGCCGGTGGCCACATAAACCTCCCCCGGACGAAGCTGGTCAAGAGACTCGGTCAGATAGCCGAAGGGCTTCTTCGCCGGAGCGTAAATGTCGTTTTCCAGAATGGTGCAGGCCCAGCCCACCAATTTGTTTCGCTTGTCGCTCTCAAAATGTCCCACCATATTGGGGGGCACCAGAGCCGTCAGAGGCCGGATGGCCGCAGGCAGGAACTGATGGGTGTAGCCCATCTGATCGAGAATATCGCCCACCACGGGGGTGTAGAGCTTTTCCCGAATCAGGGCAAAGAGTTCTTCGTTGTTTTTCCAGGATGCCATAATGAACTTCCTTCTTTCTTACCGTCCGCCGCCCAGACGACGCTCCACCTGATGGAGCAGTGCCGCACCGGAGACGCTTTTGACCTTGGACTGGGCGAACTGGGCAAATTCCCGGGATGCCTTGCTGTCGCCGCCTACCCGGATGGTGGTGCCCTTGCTGTCCGTCAGGATGAAGGCGGAGCCGGTAACCGGCCGCCTGACCTCCACGATATTCTCCCAGGAAATGGTTGCCTGATTGCCGAAGGGGGAATAGGCTACCATCCGGTCGTCAAACAGGACGGTGCACTTGACGAAGGTAAACAGCAGGGTAAAGTCTCCCATCAGGTGGCACAGCAGGCTGAAAGCCGCTACGATCCACTGGGACTGGCTGCCGGTGCCTGCCAGGGTGTTATCCATCAGCTTCATCACCGGGAAGGCAAAGCCCAGGGCGATGAGCATAGCCCCAAGCAGGGCGGTGACCCAGGTTTCCCGGACGCAGAGCAGTCCGGTGTCCCGGCAGTGCTTTTTGACGATTACGCCGACGGCGGCGGCCAGCAGTACCGCCCCTGCCGCCAGGGACAGAAATAACATCCAATTACTCATGGGCTTCCTCCTCGGCAAACTGCCGGAGCTGGGTAAAGAGCCGCTGCGCCTCCGGGGTGGCCTGAGGCAGCAGCATCAGCACATCGTACACATAGGGGCTGTGGGAAAGGCGCAGCATTTCCCGGGCGAAGGCCATGGCGGCCACTTCTTCCAGGGACACCAGTCGGCTTCGCCGCTCCCAGGGGCCGATTTTCTGGAGCCGGATGTGCTTGCGATTGGTGTACAGCTCCGGCTGCCGGTGCTGGAGCACATGGCACAGCTCGTGGGCAAGGAGCATTTCGCAAATGTCCACGTCGCCCAGAAATTCCACACCGCCGCTTTCTTCAATGAGGGAGCGGGTAGCGGCGGCGTTGTCCGTATAGACCTGAATCCGGTCGGGCTCAAAATAGCAGGCAAAGGTCAGCATTCCGGCTCCGTCGGGCATGGCCGGCCACTCCAGCTTTACGTTCAGCTTTTCCGCCAGCTCCCGGCAGGAGATATCGCCCCAATCTCCGCGAACCTGCCGTGCCATTTCCACGCCGCAGGAATCGGAGGCGTGGAAATGGTTGGCGTAATCTTCGGATGTGACGAGCCTTCGCAAAGGCTCCCGGGAGTGGGCGTAGGCAATCCAGACGGACTCCGGAAAGCTGGCTAATTCCCGGCACCAATCGGCAATCATTACAGAATTTCCGTCCGGGAGGCAACCAGCAGGATGCCCTCGTCAGGGTCAGCCTCCAGGAACTCGGAACGCATGACCATCATCAGCTGCTCCAGGTTCAGAGAGCTGGTGAAGTCCAGCACCTTGCCGCCGATGCACAGGAAGAAATCGGGGGTTCTGGCCATTTCGTTCTTGTAGTACAGGGTCTTCTCCCACATTTCGGTGACGACCTTCTCCCAGTCCTTGGCCAGGCAGCTTTCCGCGATGGCGTCGCCGCACTGAGCCTTCACAAAGCCCCGGTGGTCAACGATGCGCACATTGTGCTTCTCGCCGTTCTGGTGGCCGAAGATGTAGAACACGTCGTTGGACACCAGATCCTCCACGTCCTTCTCCTCGCAGCGCATGGAGTTGGCGGCTAGTTTCCGGGCCTCGTGGATGTCGCAGCGCAGCTTCAGGTCGGTGGCCTGAACCTCGTTGGAGCCCATGGCGATGGCGGTGACCTTGGAGGTCTGGTTGTCGATCTCGATCTGCACCTCGATGGTATCGGGCACGGCGCCGTTCTTGATGGCCATTTCCTTGGCTTCCTTCTTGATCTGACGGATGTCCTCGGTGGTGGGGTTGGGAATGACACGCTCCACCACGTCCCGGATCATGGCCAGCGCCACACCGATGGAGGAAATGACCTCGGCGTGCTTGGCCAGGGAGTAGCGCATGTTCAGCTGCTCGGCGGAGTAGGGAAGCAGGGCGCTGGCGCCGCCGCCGCAGCCAACCAGGTCGATCTGATCCCGGTCGATCTTATACTTCTCGGCGAAGTTCAGGATGATAGGCTCGATGTGCTCGTAGGCCTTGTGCAGGATCTGACGGCAGCACTCCTCCACGGACACGCCCACATAGTCGGCCAGAGGCTGGATGCACTTCCGGGCGGACTCCACGTAGCCCCGGGAGTAGTCGCCTTCCTTGACGTAGCCCAGCACGTTGGCGGCGCAGGAGTTGGTGATGGTCACCCGCTTGCCGCTCTTGAGCTTGATGCGGACGTAGTCGGCGGGATCGCCCTCCTTGGGGGAGAAGAACTCCAGCTCCGGCTCCTCAATCTCCTCCGGAGGGGTGTAAACGGCGTAGCCCAGACCCGCGATGTGGGCGGAACGGGGGCCAACGTCCAGAATCTGCTTGTTGCCGGCACGAACCATGGAGCCGCCGGCCACGCCCTGAACCTTCACGTCCAGGGAGTTGACGTAGGTGTCGTGACCGCCCACGGAGGCGTACTCCACGCCGGGACGGCCGTTCTTGATGACGCCGATGTTGGTAGTGGTGCCGCCCACCTCAAAGTAGATGCCGTTGGAGGCACGCAGGTACATCAGCGCGCCCATGACGGAAGCGGCAGGGCCGGAGAGCATGGTCAGCACAGGACGCTTCTTCATTTCGTTGATATCCATAACGCCGCCGTCGCCGCGCATGATCATCAGAGGCACGTCCACGCCCGCGGAGCGGACGGCACTTTCGGTGCAGTTGGCGGTGTTCATCATCTTGGGCAGAATGGAGCCGTTGATGGCGGCGGTGCGGGTCCGGCGGGTCAGGCCGTAGAGCTTGGAAATATCGGAGGCAACGGAGGCCATGAGCCCACGGCGGTCGGCCTCGGCCTTCACCAGCATTTCGTGCTCGATGGAATCCACGCCGAAGGCCTCGGAGGCGGCGATGACGGTGGCCCCGTCGTCCACCAGCTTCTGGACGTGCTCCCGGACGGTTTCCTCATTGACCTGCTTGCTCTTCAGGTAAGTGTGGGTGGTGTGGATATAGCGGCCGCTGTCGAGCAGAATGTCGCCCACCTTGGACTGGCTCTTGGCGAGCATACCGCTGATGCCGCCGCCGCCCATGGCGAGAATGCCTACCTTGGCCACGTCGCCCTCGATCAGGGCGTTGGTAGCCTGGGTGGTGGAGTGGGCGATGAAGACCACGTCCTCGGGGGCGATGCCGTTTTCGCTCAGGCAGTTCTGGAAGCACTTGATGACGCCTGCGGCGACACCCAGCTCGTCGTCGTGACTGGTCATGACGATGGACTCGCCGACGATCTCATTGGTCTCATTGTCCAGGGCCACGGCCTTGGTGTGGGTGCCGCCAACGTCAATGCCGACGCGAACCTTGCGATGATTGCTCATGGATGTTCCTCCTAAAATATAACAGCTTCAATTTTTGTTTATGGAAATCAAACGGTGATTTCACCGTGACAGACTGTCGAAAAACCATGTCATTGCGAGGCAGTGCGCACACTGCCGTGGCAATCCCCCGAATTTTCAAACATTTTAGATCCTAAACCAGTGGCTTTTACTTCTATCCGGGGGATTCCCACACCAGTCTGCGGACTGGTTCGGAATGACAACGTATATTGAGGGCTTTTTTGACACGCTGAAACAGTGATTTTACCGTAAATTTTCAAGTTCATGGGAAAGGCGCAGGCAGGATAGGAGCCTGTAGGAAGCGGTCGCTTCCTACAGGCGGGGAGTATAAGAATATTGTCAGTCAGAAAAAGGCATTTTACATCGCGAACATGACGTAGGCGACCATCTCCAGGATGAAGGCGCAGATCAGGCCGAAGGGCAGAGTGGTCTTCATGAAGTCCTTCACGCTGACCTGGGTGTAGCCGATGGCCCACATGTTCCAGGACTGGGTGGGGCAGATGTTGGTGTTGATGGTGCAGCAGGGGATGTAGAACAGGGGGTACAGCACTGCCAGAGGCCAGCCGGTGGCTTCGGCCACGATGACAAACAGAGCCATGCCGGCGCCCCAGATGGTCAGAGGACCACGGTACATAGCCAGGACGGAGAACAGGCCGAACAGCAGGAACATCAGGAACATGCTGTTGGGCAGGATGGGAGCCAGGATGGGAGCCAGCAGGCCCTTGATCATACCGGCGGACTTGCAGAACATCTGCAGGAACATCAGGAAGCCCAGAACCAGGCCCACGTCGGACACGCCGTCGTGGAAGGTCTTCTGCACCAGGTCGGCGATCTTGGACCAGCTCTTGCAGTTGCCGGTGGTAACGAGAGCGAAGATAACCGCCAGCAGGATGCCGGGGATCATGCTGACCTTCAGCACGATGGCCAGCACCACGGGCAGGATGGGGGTCAGCATGGCGATGGCGGGCACGTTCTTGCCGGTGTCCACGGAAGCGGCGGCCCAGGCGTGGGCCTTGTTCTTCTTCATGTTCAGCATGACCATGATGACGATGCTCAGGAAGTGGATGGCGAAGGCCACGGCGGCGAAGGCGTACCACTCGCTGCCGATGGCGTACTTCTCCTCACCGATGGCCATGGCACCGGCAGCCTGGTTCAGCAGGGACTGGTTGAAGTACAGACCGCAGCCGACGGACATGCAGAAGGAGCCGGCAGCCAGGGGCTTGGGGATGCCCAGGGACAGCATGATGGGGAACACGATAACGCCGATGGCGACCACGGCGCCGGGGCCGTAGGAGGTGGTGAAGATCAGCGCGGTGACCAGGTTCAGCAGGATGCAGGTCAGGCCGGGCTTGTCGCCGCCCAGCTCAACGGCATTGCGGATGATGGTGCCGGCGATGCCGGTCTCCACCAGGATGCGGCCGAACCAGGAGCCGAAGATGATGTACACGGCGGTGGGGCCGAAGCCGGTGGGGCCGCCGTCAAAAATGGTGGTGTTAATGTCCGTCCAGGTAACGGTTCCGCCCAGAACGCCGATTCCGGACCACAGAAGCGCCATAACGAACAGACCCAGCATCAGGTTGCCGCCCCGGGCAGCATAGTAGATGAATGCCAGGAAGGTAATCAGAAGAATAATGCCGAGGATGGTTTGCATAAGAAGTTGTCCTCCCTTTCAAAATTTCAAAGAGATTTTGCCGTTTGTCTGACTCGATGAATATCCCGAATGCTACCCCTTTCTCCTTTCCCTTGGAATCGGGTGCGGGAACACCCGATTCGCCTTACCTTATGTTTATCGGTTTCGTAGCACGAAACCCCGTGACCGATAAACATACTGTGAAATACCGACCCATGTCAGGCGGAGACTGTGGGTTTGACCAAAAACCCGAAAAGACCCTCCTGATGTTTGTGTATTTCGTTGGAATTACTTTAACATACTGTGAAGGGATGTGCAACAGGAAATCCATCGATTTCCGAAAATTCGGCATGTCGTACAATACGAAATCGGTACACATTAAGCACATTTCACAAAAAACGCTCGCCGGGGCGGGATTTGCGGAATTCCTATTGACTTTAGAATTTAACCTTTGTTATAATTGAGCTAAATCAGGGGTTTATCCTCCATTTTCGAAAGGAAACGGAACTTTTCAGACAGGAAACAATATATAATGAAGAATACGGATAATAGCAGAAAGAACGTTACCATTGGGGACATCGCCAAGGCTGCCGGTGTTTCCAGGACAACGGTTTCACGATTTCTGAACGGAAAGTTCTCCATGATGAGCGAGGACACCCGTTCCCGCATCGAAACGGTGATCCGGATGTCCAACTATCATCCCAATTCCCTGGCCCAGTCCCTGCGAGGCCGCAACTCCATGCAGATCGGCGTGGTGGTCTCCGACATTTCCAGTCCCTTCTGCTCCAGCATGGTTCGCGGGGTGGGACATACCCTGCTGGAAGCGGGCTATGTGCCCCTGATCGTGGACAGCAAGGACAACCTGGAGCTGGAGGAGCATCTGATTCAGACCCTTCTGTGCCGCCGGGTGGACGGGCTCATCGTCAATACCGCAAGTTATGTAAACCCAAGCCTCATCCGGGTGGCCTGCGACGGCGTGCCGGTGGTGCTCTGCGACCGGTATGTCAGCGATTTCCGCTTTCCCTTCGTAGGCAGCCAGCATTTCAGCGTCATGCCCAAGCTTGTCAGCCATCTGAAGGAGGAAGGCTTTTGCAAGGTAGCTTTCTTTACCCAGGATTACAAAACCAACTCCGCCCGGTTCAATCGGCGCAACGCCTATCTGCAAAGCGTGGGAGAAATTTTCCCGGAGGAAAACGGAGAGGCTCTGACCTATGTGCTGGATTTGAGCGACAACAAGAATACCGCCCGGTGCATCCGGAGTCTGCTGGATTCCTGCGCGCCCGGGGAGGTTCCCGCCATCATCGCCGTCAATTCCGTGACCTGTTCCCATATTTCCGGAGTTCTGGACACCATGGGACTGGAAACCCCCGGGGATCTGGGGCTGTGCGGTCCCGACGACTGGGGCTGGGATTCCCAGTTCTCCATTTCCCCCATGCAGTCGGCAAAGCTCACCGCCTTCAATATCCGTCCCGGGGAGATCGGCTCCATCGCCGCCCAGACCCTGATTCAGCTGATCCGGGAGCCGGAGACGGAGAAGCAGGAGATTCTGCTTCCCATGGAGCTGGTGATCCGCAAATCCACCCAGCTGCGCCAGTGGCGGGAAAATCACAGATAACAGACTGTCGAAAAACCATGTCATTGCGAGGCAGTGCGCACACTGCCGTGGCAAT
>OHQF01001204.1_pt1 | contig 13756 bp, 9 predicted proteins | sample 1578001 | NCBI WGS metagenome assembly OHQF01 (sample SAMEA3879538, study PRJEB24766) | human gut metagenome | biome: human-associated habitat; feature: feces | place: USA | collected 1985/1987 | reverse complement strand
TCGTAAACAGGCAACAGCTGCTTGCTGACACCCTTCGTGATCGGGTACAACCGTGTACCGCTCCCACCTGCCAAGATTATGCCTTTCATTATCAATAAGTTAAATTTAATAAAATGGGCCTCGGACACACCCGGGCCGCAAATAAAGAAATCAAACCTTATCCATGACCTGCTGCAACCAGAAAAAAATTCCGGTACGGCTGATATGGGTCTTGTACCCCAGCCGGCGGATAATGCCCATGAATTTCGTGTCGCGGCGGATATGCCATTGCATGAAATGATACAACCCGAACGTGGCCAAAAGGCTCATGCCGACGACCGCATACAGTTGAACGGCGATTGAAAAACCGGCCGCTTCGAATGCCCACCAGCATAATACGACCGACGTATTCAATCCCAAGATAGCCAATGTCGTCGCAACATGGGAACAACCCATGTCAATGAACATATGGTGCAGGTGCGTCTTGTCGGGACGGAATGGCGACGAGCCCTTCAGCATACGCGTCGACATCACGCGCAGCGTATCGAACACGGGAACCGACAATACCGCCAGCGTGAACGGTACAAGCCCGACATTGGGGTCGACAAAGGCTGCGACCCGCGAGCCGGATTGCAGGATGGCGATCACGAAGACGGACATGACGGTGCCCATGACCAACGTCCCGCCGTCGCCGATGAACATCTTTGAGGTTTTACCGAAAACATTGTGCAGGAAGAAGGGAATCAAGGCCCCGACCGAAACTACCGCCAGGATCGTCATCGCCTCTTCGCCGGCGAGATGGAAAAGTATGCCGAAGATGGTACAGGCCATGATGCAATAACCCGAAGAAAGACCGTTTACGCCATCCACCAGGTTGATGGCATTGATAATGCCAACGGTGGCAAAAACAGTCAGGGGGACGGCACACCAGGGAGAGATCGGCCCGATGCCCCACAAACCGTGGAAGTCGTTTATGCAATAGCCGCCGACGAAGACCAGCAGCAGCACGACGACGATCTCGATCAAAAGCCGCAGGGAAGGGGAGAGGTTCAGGATATCGTCCATCGTGCCGGTATAGAGCATCGCCATCATGGCCATGATCACGACGGGCAGTCCGGAGCAGTCCACGACGGCGCTCATGCACCCGATCGCGATCACGACCCCGAAGAAAACGGCGACGCCGCCCAAGACCGGGACAGGCGTACGCTGGAGTTTACGGGCATCCGGATTATCGACAATGTTTTTTAACAGGGCGATCTTCACCAGTTTAGGATGGATCCAGCCGACTAAGAAAAGGGCTATAAAGAAAGGAATGATGACTGTGTAGCAAAGAGGCGTTGCCATACTGATTCATTTTATTATCCGGAAAAGGAAGAGGTTTTACATCGACAGCAATCAAATGGAAAATTCAACAGGCTTTATCATTTATGCGATATGCCGTTCCATTTCAGCCTCCAGTTGCGCCCCGATACTTTCGGCAATACAATGTATGACATAAGAAGTGCAATAATACCATGCGTCGCCGCGCACGGGCAGCGTCAGGCTGTAATCGTACATGAACCGGGCGATCCGCCGCGCTACGGGTTTATCGACAGGGAGGGCATTGCCCTGCAATGCGACCTCGTACATCCGCCCCAGCGTACAGAGGTACCCCTCGTCGAAATTCAGGGGGTCGGCAGGGACACGTACGCACCTGCGGTAATACCCCGTCGCCCGCCTTATCACGGCATCGTTCCCCAAGTCGGGAAACATCCAGGCAACCCGGTTCATCACCCCGATACGTTCCAATGCGACCTCGGACGACACCCCCGGCCAGCAGCCATCAGCATCCAGGGCGAATGTCCAGCCGGCCATCTGCCGTTTCAGGAACAGCAGGTATTCGTCATCGGCAGCCGGAGCGGGATAGAGCAGGTCGGCCGCGCACATGCAGACGCCCGTCTGCTGAAACAGACCGTTTTCCGGTCGGGCACCGACGACACCCACAAAATCCCGGACAAGTGCGTCCGCAGCCCGGTAGCAACAGTTTTTCTTCCGCAGATCGACGGAAAACACCGTTTCGCAGGCAAGCGAATACATGGCATGAACCATCCGGCTACGGATCGCTGTGTCGGGCTCGTGTTCAGAGCGTTCAGACAGCGCCCAGAACAAGCTGTCGATCCTGTTGCGATAGGTTTCCTCCGTACCGAATTCCCCGGCAGGCGCCACGGACGACACCAACCCATAGCCCGCGGCAAAAGCTTTTGCCAACGACACGAGCTGCACATTCGTGGCCTGGGCGGGATCGGCACCCAGCAGCAATGGCAACATTTTCTTCAGGTAATTCGGTGTCATGTCAGTAATTTATCGGAACCGGAATAGTTCCTTTTGCAGGTTTACAGGCCAGGGATCATATTTTTTCGACCAACGCGGACGGAATGGAAGCGGTAGCGACCGCCGTAATGCCGTCGATCTTGACAACGACACGTCTGTCCCGGGTGTTTTTCACCCGCATGAACGTGCCTTCGACACCCATGAATACGCCGTCCTTAATCCTCACCTTGTCGCCTTTCGACAACGCGACCTCTTCGGGCGAAAGGAAAATCACCGGTTCGTCGATATTGGCGGCCACGGCAATAAAATTGCGCATCTGGGACTCGGGCACGGTCATAATCTGGTTCTCGCCGTTTTGCTGATGCATCACATAGCGCAGAATCGGCAGCCTGAATGTCTTCAGGTCGTCGATAACCTCCCGCGTGGAACGGACGAAGATATAGTTGTGCACTGCGGCTTCCCGTACCCGGGAAAACCGGCCCTTGGAATCCCGGCGGCGTACGACCCTTACCGGCACGAAATTCTCGACATGCAGTTTGTCGAGATACTCCTTGGTGGAGAGTTCGCGCTGATAGGTAACCCGAAGCACATACCATTTGGCATCTGTGTCCTGACAGTCCATATATTGTGATCCGTTAAGTCGGGATTCGGCACCCGGGAAAGGCGTACAGTTGAGAAAAAAGCGTTCCATAGGGACATCGAAAACCTTGTAAAACCAAGATTTTCAATCAATTACGCGCCTCCCATAAGAACACTTCCGTATTTTAAAGTGCGGTCTCTATATAAGAGATAGTTCTGTCTTGATTACCATCTGATAATCAATTATATAACATATAATAAAAGTTGTTTTTACCGACCTTGTTCGATTATTGTCTGCAAATACCCAAAGTCGGATTAAAAGAGCACTGAATTCATCCACTTGGCGAACAATTCGTGCAGACAATCGGGTCAAAGATGGTAAGTTTTTGATAATCAACTTGTTTTTGCATCGACAAGCGGTGCCGGGAACAAAAATATGATTTAAAAAATTTGGGCATATGCTTTATTTTTAGTACTTTTGCAAAAGTTATGAAGGTCTCTTATATAGAGACCTTACACGTATAAGGATGCTATCAGGCTCCGGTTCGCCTGGTCGATGACGGAGTTTTCGAGCGAAGCCAGGTAAATCTGCGTGGTTTTTTCCGAAGCATGTCCCATTCCCGCACTGATGACCGACAACGGAATGTTATGGTTCCGGGCAGCAGTCGCCCACGTATGCCGCGAGGTATAGGAGGAGAGCGGGACTTCGAGCCCCAGCAAACCGGACAGCTTTTTCAACCGACGATTATAATAATCGAGGGCCGTATGGTATTGGGAAAACGCCCTGACCGGATCGTCCGAACTGAGCAGCGGAAAAACATAGCCGGATATGCGCCCTGCACCGGCATAGCGCCCGATAAGCTTCGCGATGCAGGGCTCGATACGGATAACGAGGCGCTGCCCGGTCTTGCGGCGGACATAACGGATCGTATCCCCGACGATATCCTGATTCCTCAGGAAGGCAATGTCCACGAACGCCATCCCGCGCGTACAATAACTGAAAATAAAAATATCCCGGGCCAATGCCAGGGACGGGGAATGCGTCAGATCCAGCTGCCGGAGCCGCACGACGACATCCTCGCCGACGGCACGCTTGCAGGTCTGGTCGACACCGGTGTACACATGCCGGAAAGGATCGGCCTGCGGCACGACATCCTCCTTCACGGCCCTATTATAGACTGCACGCAATATCCGCATATAAAACGAGACGGTATTGCGGACAACGCCCCGGCGCCGGAGCCAGTCGTCATACTGCCCCACAAGCCGTTCATCGACGAGCGAAAAGGGAATGTCCCGTCCGCCCAGGAAATCGGAGAAACTCCCGAGTGTCCGCCGGTAGTTGCGCGCCGTCCCCAACTTTCCGTTCGCCTCGAGCCCTGCGGCCTGCGTTTCGACATAGGCGAGCACGGTGCTCCGCCGGGACTCGCGGAACCGATCGACAACATCCCTGAGCGAGTACCCCTCCTGCCGGAATTCGAAATCCCGGATGATCGTATGCAACAGACACAAATCACGGTCGATCCGCTGCTGCACGGACAGCAACGCATGGGCTTCGCCCGAAAGGGGCGTGATGACACACCCGCGCCTTGCATCCCACTGCCGGGGCTGGAGACGCATGGAGGTAGTTACCTGCTGTGATTTGCGCCGATGGCAAAGCTGGTAATATATTACTCCCGCTTTCCCACCGACCGTCGATTCCCTGAGCTTGACTTTTACTGTTGCCATACATTTTAGTTGTTTATGGTTAGAATTGGAATTTTCCACGCCGCCGGAGGTGCACGGATGCATGTCCCGGCGGGATCATGGCAGCAAAACTAACCATCGGACAATTTAAAAAGGCTGAAAAATATGTTATTCGGCCATAACGGCATTGCGTCCAAGGTATTCCGGACAAGAAAATCCCTCGCAGCACAAGGCACCGGCGGACGGGACACGACAGACGTGTAGGCCGCAAACCGGACAGGCAGGACAGAGCAGGCCACAGACAAACGGAGCCGGCAGGACACGGCGGACAGGACAGCGAACGCACGGAAAGGACGGACGGATGGACGGATCGACGGGGCAGGGTTGCAGACGGCAGACGACAGACGACAGACGAGCATTACAGCCCGGCCGGAAGCATGAAAAGCCCCCGGAACCGAAGTTCCGGGGGCTATGGAAAGGCATCTGCCGGGGATTATCCCAGCATCGGTTTCAGTACGCCGAACAGCACGAGCGCGATGAGGAGCGTAACGACGATATTGAAAGCCTGGGCGGCGAGGAACGCCCACAGGAGATTGCGGTTCTCCCGGGAAACGATATCCTTAAGGCGCGTATCGAGCCCCACGCAGACGAAGGCCAGCGAGAAGAATACCGTCGAGAACATTTTGGCGACACCCGGCTCGGCAAGTTTACCCTTGGCATCGGCCGTGAAGAGGCCGTTTCCCTGCAAAAGGCTGAACACCAGCGATGCGGCAACAAAGCCGATGATGAATTTCGGGAATTTCTCCCACACGATCCCCAGCGACGGGGCCTGCCCGGTCTTATCGCCGCGGCGCGTCGAGAGGTAAAGCGCGATGAAGAACGCCACCACACCGATCAGTACGTTCTGCGCAGCCTTGATGATGACGGCATGCTGGTTGGCCACCTCGCCCACGATCATGCTCGACGCGGCGACACCCGACGTAGTGTCGATCGTACCGCCGATCCACGCCCCGGCAACCTCCTGCACGACATGCGGATCGTCGAAAATATGCGGCAGGATCACATGCGCCAGCCACGGCATCAGATAGATCATCGGCACGACGACGATCAGTACCAGCGAAACGATGTACGAAAGTTTCCGGTCGTCGCCGCCCGCCACGCGGGCCGCCGTGATACAGGCCGACACGCCGCAGATCGACACGCCGCTCGAAAGGATCATCGCCGAGCGTTCGTCGACCTTCATGCGGCGCGAAAGCCGGAAGGCGAAGAACCACACGACGGCGACCACCAGGCAGGCCTGCACGAGGCCGAAGACACCCGATTTCATCACATCGCTGAAGAGGATCGTGGCACCGAGGCACACGACGCCGATCTTGATGTAGAATTCACCCTGGATCGCGGGTTTCAGCCACGCGGGAACATGCCACACGTTGCGGATCAGTAACCCGAAGAGCACCGAAAAGAATACCGATTCGAAGCCGTAATACGACACGGAGGGGATCTTGGCGACGATCTGCGCCAGCAACGAGACGGCGAAGACGACCACGAGCGACGCAAGCAGCCCCCTGAGCGGTCGCCGCAGCATCAGGCACCCGGCATAGAGCACCACCAGCACGATGGCGAAGAGACAGGCGATATTGCTCCACGCAGCGCCGCCCAGCAGCGTCGCGGGGACTTTGGGCAGCGCGGAAGGTGCGACCGCGGCCAGCACCAGCAGGGGAATGCTCACCCAGACCACCACCCAGTCCTCGACCCGGAATTGTTCCATCCACTTTTTCATCTTTATCATTTTTTCAGGTTAAAATATGCCGGAGAGCATCAGTGCCACCACATTGCGACCGGCGACATCCCGCGCGGCGAAATCTTCGTAGGTATAATCCAGCTGGCAGCGCAGGTATTTCACAGGTTGCCACGTAAGCCCGGCCGTATAATTGGTCTGGCGGCTCGAACCGCGGGAGCAGTCTTCGAGAAAGGTATCGTACCGCACCGTCGGCAACAATGTCCGGGCCACGCGCCAGCCGGCCACGGCATACCACCCCTCGCTGTCGAGGCCGCCCGTCGTGCCGCAGATGTATTCGCCGCGCAGGACGAGGCGCCCGTAATCGTAGCAGGCACCGGCACCGTAACGGATGCGCTTCAGGTAATCCTCGCCGTACTCGCCCCAGTAGTACGATCCCGCGAACTGCAATCCGGCGACGGGCTTGACCGTAAGGCGCGCCACGATGTCCTTGCTTTTGTTCTTATCTTTGACGTTCAGCCCCTCGCCGTTGAAAACGCCGAAGTTGTAGTTCAGGATACTGTATCCGTCGAGCTTGAAAAATCCTCCGAACAGCTGCGCGCCCATGTCGCGGCCAGTGGCCGAAAGCCCGCATAGATCGTTGAAACCCATCAGTTTGCGCAACGAAAGGGGGTATTCGATGAACTCATATCTGAGCGGCACATAGTCGGTATTCTCGATCGAAAAAGGCAGCTTGTATTCGCCCAGCTGGACGTTGAGCTCATCGAACGGTTTGTAACACAGGTAGGCGTCGACGATTTTCGGCGAAGCGAATTCGATCTGGACACGGTAATCCAGTTTCGGAGCGATGGCGCCCGCCAGGTTCAGACGTACGCGTTTGATAAAAAAGGTCGACGAATTGTCGCTCCATTCGTAACCGGTCTGGACATATCCCGAAGATGTCGCAGTGGTCGTGTCGGGTTGCTGCGCGCGGACGGGTACAATCACACCGAGCAGCAGCAATACAGGCAAAATCATTCTCATAAACAAGGTCGTTTGGGTTCACAAAAGTCGTGATTCCGGCGCAAAAGGTCAATACGCGAAAATACCTAAAATGACCCGGAACGGCTCCGGGCGGCATCCGAGGGCGTATAATTACCGACAATTATGTACTTCGACGTTCCGGAAGCCTATGCCCCGAATCTTTGCACCCTGCCGCTGTTACCCGCAGCCCGTGGCTGCATCGACATGCCCGCCCTTCCCCGGAGCCCCTCCCCGGAAAGACCGCCGCCGGCCGTCTGCTCCCAGGAAACAGAACAAACACCGCACAGGACACGGACAGGAACGACACAAAAGAGGCCGGAATACTCCGGCCTCCCCGCTTATGGAATGAACTTTTTATCGGTCAGGGACAGGAATTACAATTTGTTGGCGAGATCCTTGACCAGCTCGCCGTCGAACAGGTGCAGCACCCGGTGCGCGTAAGTCGAATCGTGCTGCGAGTGGGTCACCATGATGACGGTCGTACCCTCGCGGTTCAACTCCGAAAGCAGTTCCATCACCTCGCGGCCGTTCTTCGAGTCGAGGTTACCCGTGGGCTCGTCGGCCAGGATCAGCTTGGGGTTCGACACCACGGCACGGGCGATGGCCACACGTTGCTGCTGTCCGCCCGAGAGCTGCTGGGGGAAGTGTTCGGCGCGGTGCGAAATATTCATGCGGCTCAGGATCTCGTTGACACGACGCTTGCGCTCGGACGCCTTGACGCGCATGTAGATCAACGGCAACTCGACGTTCTCGAAGACATTCAGTTCGTCAATCAGGTTGAACGACTGGAAGACAAACCCGATATTCCCCTTGCGGAATTTCGTGCGGTCTTTTTCCTTGAACCCGGCGACCTCGTGGTCGAGCAGCATATAGCTGCCCGAGGTGGGATTGTCCAGAAGCCCCAGGATATTGAGCAGCGTGGACTTGCCGCAGCCCGAGGGACCCATGACGGCGACGAATTCACCCTCCTTCACTTCGAACGTCACGCCGTTCAGTGCGATGGTCTCGATCTCTTCGGTACGGAAAACCTTCTTGAGGTTCTCAACTTTCAGCATTGACATAACAAACAGGTTTTTATTGTTGATATTAATTTGATTTATTCGGATTTCACGGATTCGGCCGGGTTTTCGTTAACGGCACGCCACGAGCGGACGGTGACGGTGAGTGCCGTGACGGCCAGCACCCCCGCCAGTGCCAGGGCAAAGACCCACCAATACAGCGGCACGGCATAGGCGAAGCCTGCGAGCCAGTGCCTGACGGCCCAGATGCTTACCGGGACGGCCAGCACAAAACACACGGCGACCAACATGACGTAGCGGCGGTTGAACATGGCGAGGATTTCGCCCCGCGAAGCCCCCATTACCCGGCGCACGGCGATTTCGCGGCGGCGGTACTGCGTCTCGAACAGCACCAGCCCGAAGACGCCCATCAGGGCGATCACGACGGCCAACAGCGCGAACAGCCCGACGATGGCCGTCAGTTTGCGTTCGTTGTCGTACTCGAGGCCCAGCTCCTCGTCGAAAACACGGACGACGATATCGCCCGGTTCCGTGCGGGGATCGACCTCCGCGATACAGCGGCGGATATGGGCGGTAACAGCCGCAATATCGGCTCCGGGCGTCATCCGCACATAGACCACATGAGGCAGGTGCCAGTAATTTTCCTGCTGGATTTTCTTCGGAAGAAGATAGAAACAGAAGGGCGATACACCGTATTGCAGGGGCTTGAAGTTGAAATCGGCACAGAAACCTACAATTTGCTCGTCGGGCGACACGAAACCGTTGATACGGTCGCCGACCTGCATTTCAAATTCCCGCCGCGCCGCTTCGTTGAAAATCATCGTTCCGAGTTCCTTGTCGAAGTCGCTCTCCAGGAAATCGCGTCCGTCGGTAATCGGGATACCCATCACGCGCAAGAAATCAGGTTGTACGACATAACTCTGGAAAGCGACCTGACGGCCCTTGAACTCCCGGCCCCAGCCCATACGCCCGACCGACACCAAACGGCTCGTAGCTCCCGTAACATCCTTTACCTGAGGGTCGGATAGAAGTTTCTGCCGAAGGGCGTCATAACTTACCGCCCCACGTTCGGAAAGCCGCACGGCGAGGAGGTTTTCCTTGTCGAAACCCATGTCATAGTGCATCATGTAGTCGTGTTGCAGGCGAATGAAACTGGTCGCGATGATCAGCCCGATGGAGATGAAGAACTGCACGCCCAGCAGCAGCGTACGCAGCCGGCGGCCGCTGCGGGTTCCGCCGAAGGATCCCTTGACGACCAGCGCCGGGGCGAACGACGTGATATACCACGCCGGATAGAGGCTGGCGGCGAGCGCCATGACGAAAGCTACAACGGCTACCAGTCCCACGACTTCCAAATTCTGCGACAGCGCCAGCGATGCGGAAATGTAGCTGGCGAATTCGGTGCCCTGCAAGGCAAAGGAAACGTACCAGGCCGCCAGCAAAGCGATCAGGACGAGCCCGAACGCCTCGAAAACGAAATTGAAGCGCAGCGACGAGGCGGGAGCGCCGAAAACCTTGAACGTATTGACGGTACGGATGCGCACCGGCACCAGTGCAAAGAAAAAGTTGACGAAGTTGATGAAAGCCAGCACGATAACCAACACGGCAATACCCAGCAGGGTATAGGTCGTGACGACAGACCCCTGCCGGCAGGGCGCCTGTGAATCCGACTCGAAATAGAGTTCCGATACCGGAGAAAGGCGCACGCCGTAGATACCCGATTCGTCGTCGTCATCTGCGGCGTCCCCGGCCGCCGCACGTTTCTCGGCCGCCTCGCGCTGCATCTCCTGGTTCACGTTCGTCCACTGGCGCGCAAACTCGTCGGGATCGGCACCGGGCCTGAATTTGACGAAATAATTGAAACTCCACTCCGAAGTGGTATAAAGGTTCGTTTCGCCCAGATTTTTCACCACCTCGCACTCTCCCAGCAACGAATTGTCCGGAAAGTCTTCGAAAACCGCCACGACTTCCATCGCCCCGTCGGGCTGGGGTTCGTCGGTGTCGACCCATATGAGGCTGCCCACGCCGACCCGCATCCGTTCGGCCGCCTCGCGGGAAACGATGACGCTCTTCGGTTTTCCGAGGTCATGCACATCGCCCTCGACCGAACGGAAAGCGAAAACATCGAGGAAAGGCAGCGATACCGAACCGCAGGAAGCAGAAAATTTATTATATCCGAACGAAGGCTCGTTGCTCGTCCAACAGGTTCCGGAGCCGAAACCGCCCCACATGCAGCCCCCGACTTCGACCCCCGCCGTCGAAGCGATGACACGCTCGGGCACCGGCCGGTTAAGCCACGACGACCATTTCCCGGGCTCGTACCAGTCCTCGTTCTCCACGAGATAAATACGGTCGGCTTCGTGCAGCGAGCGGTTGTAACCCAGCTCCCACCAGACCTGCGTCATGATGACGTAGAACGCGGTAAATGCCAGCGTCAGGCCTATGACGTTCAGCAGCGACGAGATTTTGTAGCGCCGCAGCGTAGTCAGAAAATTACGAAATGCGATCTTCATAACACACTATTCGGTTTTAATCATGTTAATCGGGTTGGCATTGGCGATGCGCCACGTGCGGACGAGCTGCACGGTGCAGACGATCAGCAGCACCACTGCCCCGCACAGGGCGAAGAGCCACCAGCGGAGCGCCACACGCTCGACGAAGTTGCTGACCAGCAGGTCTGCACCCCAGCGGCTTACGGCGGCCCCGACGACCACGGACGGAACGGCGATCCACAGCACGTCGCGCGCCAACAGGCGCAGCACGTCGGCCGTCGAAGCCCCGTTGACCTTGCGCAGGGCGATCTCCTTGCTGCGGCGGCGCATCTCGTCGCCCAGGTAGCCCACCAGCCCCATCAGGGCGATCAGCAGCGTGATGCCGCTGACCGTGAAGACGATATTGCGGAAGCTGCGTATTTCGAAAAGGATGGGGCCCAATTTGTTGTCGTAAACTTCGAGCGTATGGTTGTTGCCCGAAGGGTATTCCTCGATCTTGCGCTGCACGGCCTCCAGAGACTCGGGCGACATCCCGCGCAGGCGGATCATCAGGAAATAGTCCATCATATAGCTGCCCGTAGCGCCGAAATTCTGGAAATAGCTGAACGGATGGAACACAATCGGCTCGACCTCTCCCGTAGCCACGACCGTCCGGAAATCCTTTACAACGCCCACGATCGTATAAAGAGACCCACCGGGCGAGGAGTCGTCGGTAATCTGATGCCCCAATGCCTGTTCGGGCGTCCACCCGCGCATACGAACGTAGGTTTCGTTCACGATCGCCTCCAGGGGGTTGCTCGAAGGCGTAAAATTCCGACCATTGACAAAGTGCATCTGCATCGCAGGTATAAACCCCTCGTTGCAAAGCAGCCAGCGGCAGGAGAAGAGCAACTCTTTGGAGTTTTCGTCGATGCAGGGCATCCCCGAATAGCCCCAAAGCGGCACCTCGAGCGAAGCTCCGGCCGCATCGACTTCGGGCAACGAAGCAAAAGCATCACAGACCGAAGAAATATTTCCCAAAGGCGTTTTGACGTGTGTATATACGATACGGTCATGTTCGAACCCGAAATCGCCGTTACGGAGTTTATCGAACTGCAACACGGCAAGCAGCAGGAGCGTCAGGGTAAACGTGCAACTGACGATCTCCACCACCAGCAAAGTTTGTTTCCACCGGCGGCGGTTGTCGCTGACCCCGCGGAACGCCAATGTCACGGGAACCGCGGTGAAAATACGCGAAGGGATAAGCGCTGCGAGGGCAAATGCGGCGAGGATGACGAGCAACGGCACCCAGATACGCTTCAGGGCGAAGAGTTCGGACATCGGCGTCCCGGTAATCTCCAGCACCTGTTCCTGCAAGGCCCACAACAGGAATCCGGCCACGACGACCGAAGCGAAGGTCAGTACGGCGGTTTCGGAACAGAAAATGCGGAAGATGTCCGAAGGCCGGGCACCCCCGACTTTGAGCATGGCGATGGTCTTCGAGCGGCTGACTAACGTCGAAATCGAAATCAGCACATAGTTCATCGCCGCAACGAAAAGCGTAAGGGCCGCCAGCGCCATCAACACCCAAGCGATCAAGCCGGCAGAAGTATTTATACGCGAAGATTCCGTGATCGGGAAAAACCGGTAACTGCGGTTCCAGGCTTTCATGTCCTCGGTCAATCCGTGGCGGTCGAAAAATGCGGGAAGCTGCGCTTCGATCTCGGCGACGGACGCCCCCTTGTGGAGTTTGACATAGCTCGGGAACGAATCGCCGCCACGCCACGACGTATTGAGGTCGCGCTTCACCAGTTCGAACGAGCAGAGCATATTGAAACTGCCGAGGTGCTGGTTGGGATTCGGGTCGCGGAAAAGCCCCATGACCGTCAGCGAATCGGTGCCGTTCAGCAATACCAACTGCCCCACGGGATCCTTACGACCGAAGATCGTGCGGGAAAAAGACTCCGCAAGCATCACCTGGTCGGCATGGAGCAGGATCTCTTTGGGGTTGCCGTTCATCGGTTCGAATCCCAGCACGTCGAAAAACATCGTATCGGCGTATATATACTTTGCCTGGAAAGCATTATCACCGCGCACGATGTCGGATGTGCGCGGCCCGAACAGGCGTGTGGCGGCTTCGACCTGCGGAACCTCTTCGGCTAGTGCCGGGGCGATGGGGGCATTGAGCTGAGGACTGTACCCGCTGTGCTGCGGATCGGCATAATGAGCCCACAGTTGGAATATCCGCTCCCGGTCGGGGAAACAACGGTCGGAGGTGAGGTTGTAATTGGCATACGAAAAGACCAGCAGACCGACGGCCAGCCCCAGCGAAAGCGACACCACGCGGGCAAGGGTGCCGCCGCGCAGTTTACGCAGGTAACGTAATGCGAATAGGAAATTCTTCATTCGGGTCTGTCTTTAGTTTTTAATCGAGTCGATCGGGTTGGAATCGGCCGCACGGCTGCTCTGCCAGAAGACGGCAACGAAGGCCACAACGGCGGCAAAAGCCCCGGAAACCAGGAAAATAAGGGGCGAGAGCGAAATGCGGACGCTATAATCCTGCAACCAGCGTTCGAGCAGGTACCACGCCACGGGCACGGCGATGACGAAAGCCACGCCGACCAGCCGCATGAAGTTGCCCACCAGACGCATGAGCACCTCGCCGCGCGTCGAACCGAAGACCTTGCGGACGGCGACCTCCTGCTCCTTCTGCTGGATATAATAGGTCGACATGGCCACCAGGCCGAGGGCCGAGATCAGGATCGCCACGAGCGTGAAGATACCGACGATATGCAGGATCCGCCGCTGCTGGGCATAGTCGGCTTCGAGCTGCTGTTCGATATACATGGCCCCGGAAAAAATCCCGCCCTCGCTGACCCGTTCGAAAACCGATTTGACGGTATTGTAGGCCGCACTTTTGTCCCCGCGGGTCTTGACCAGCACGTTCCAGGGAT
>OHQF01001198.1_pt1 | contig 13787 bp, 9 predicted proteins | sample 1578001 | NCBI WGS metagenome assembly OHQF01 (sample SAMEA3879538, study PRJEB24766) | human gut metagenome | biome: human-associated habitat; feature: feces | place: USA | collected 1985/1987 | reverse complement strand
GGGAGCTTTTTGGTTGACTGTTAACAAATTTTTCATTAATTCATAATTTTTGTTGAATTCTTACAACAGCGATGTTATAATCTATCGTATCCTAGGGATTCATAATCAATATGACCATCCCGCGAAGTACAAATTTTACAGGAGGAAAACAAATGAAGAAGCTCTTCGCACTGCTTCTGGCTCTGTGCATGGTGTTCGCGCTGTGCGCTTGCGGCCAGCAGGCCGCTTCCCAGCCTGAGGAATCCAAGGCTCCCGAAGCAGAGACCCCCGCAGAAAACACTCCCGCAGAGAACACCGAGAAAGCTCCGGAAGATTACACCGGCAAGCTCGTTGTCTACTCTCCCCACGATGCCGATCCTCTGAATGCGGGCGTTGCCCAGTTCAAGGAAAAGTACCCCAACATCGATGTGGAAGTCATCGCTGCCGGTACCGGCGAGCTGTGCCAGCGCCTCGTTGCCGAGGCTGCCAATCCTCAGGGCGACGTTCTGTGGGGCGGCGGTGCTGACACCCTCGCGGCCTACAACGATTACTTTGAGCCGTACGTCTGCGCAAACGACGAGTTCATCGGCGCAGCATACAAGGATCCCAACGGCTACTGGATAGGCGAGTCCCCGCTGCCCATGGTCTTCATCTACAACAAGACCATGCTTTCCGAGGATGAAGTCCCCACCACTTGGGAAGGTCTGTGCGACGAGAACCTGAAGGGCAAGATCGCTTACTGCTCTCCCTCCAAGTCCGGCTCCGCTTACACCCAGCTGTGCACCATGCTGTTCAGCCAGCCCACCATCGATGAAGGCTGGGCACTCGTTGAGAAGTTCATCGCCAACCTCGACGGCAAGCTTCAGGACAGCTCCGGCAACTGCCACAAGCTCGTTGCTTCCGGTGAGTACGCCCTCGGCGTGACCATCGAGAAGTCCGCAGTTCTCTACAACGACAACCCCGACATCGGCTATGTCTATCCTGAGAAGAACTCCGCCGTTCCCGACGGTGTTGCTCTCATCAAGGGCTGCCCCAATGAAGAGAACGCGAAGCTGTTCATCGACTTCGTCACCAGCGCTGAGTGCCAGACCGCTCAGAACGCCGACTGGGCGCGCCGCCCCGTCCGCTCTGACGTTGCTCCTCAGGGTCTCTGCTCTCTCGACGACTGCAACGTCGGCAACTACGACTTTGACTACGCCGCCGCCAACAGAGATTCCATCAAGGAGAAGTTCAACGACCTCGTTGCAGGCTGATTTTCTTTGATCTAAGCTTACCCGGAGGGCACCTTCCAATGGTGCCCTCTTGCGGTATATGCGCGGACTGAAAAATGTCCCGGCACTGCTCCGGGATATTTTTGAATCTGCGTAATATAAAACTTTACACATACACGGAGGAGACCACATGAGCAATCAGGTAATCATCAAGGACGCCGTCAAGCGCTACGGCGACTTCACCGCACTCAACGGCGTTTCGCTGGATATCCGCGAGGGCGAATTCTTCACGCTTCTCGGCCCGTCCGGCTGCGGCAAGACCACACTTCTGCGCATGATAGCCGGCTTCAACTCCATCGAGGGCGGCGACTTCTATTTCGGCGACAAGCGCATCAACGACGTGCCCGCTCACAAGCGCGACATCGGCATGGTGTTCCAGAACTACGCCATCTTCCCGCACCTGAGTGTGCGCGATAATGTCGCCTACGGTCTCAAGGCGCGCAAGGTTCCGGCCAAGGAGATAAAGCCCCGCGTGGACGAGGCTCTGGAGCTGGTGCAGATATCTCACCTCGCCGACCGCAAGCCGAACGAGCTGTCCGGCGGCCAGCAGCAGCGTGTCGCGCTGGCGCGCGCCTTCGTCATCGAGCCGAGCGTCCTTCTGATGGACGAGCCGCTGAGTAACCTTGACGCAAAGCTGCGCGTGCAGATGCGCTCCGTCATCAAAAAGCTTCAGCGCCGCCTCGGCATCACCACCATATACGTCACTCACGATCAGGAAGAGGCGCTTGCCATCTCCGACCGTATCGCCGTTATGAAGGACGGCCACATCATGCAGATCGGCACCCCGAACGAGATATACGCCAAGCCGCAGAATCCGTTCGTCGCGGGCTTCATCGGCGTCAGCAACTTCCTTCCCCGCCATTTGGAAGCCCTGATGGAACAAGCCGATACCATCCCCATGGTGAACCAGCTGGAAATCAATCCCAGGTACCACCAGACGGAAGCGGTCGCCTTCTGCCGGGAACACGGCATTCTGGTGGAATCATGGGGCCCCCTGGCCCGCGGAGGCGTACTGGAGGAACCCGTCCTGCGCCGCATCGCGGACAAGCATAAAAAATCCGTAGCCCAGATATGCCTCCGCTGGGAACTCCAGCGCGGCATCGTGCCCCTCCCCAAATCCGTGCATGCGGACAGAATCAAAGCCAACCTGGACGTTTTCGGCTTCTCCCTGGACGGAGAAGACATGGCCCTTATTGACACGCTGGACGCCCCCGGGCACTACTCCATTCACCCGGACCATCTTTCCGAGGAGTAATCTTTCCAGAAAAGATTCAAGGACGGACTATTCTCTTCGCTTCCTGGCGGATTCCACCAGGCGTTGGCGAGCTTCCTGCCTGGCACGGAATGCCTGTTCGCGTTTTCTTTCCTCCGCCAGCGCCGCTTTCTTTTCGGAATCACGGAGTTTCCCGTAAAGCAGCGGGTTCATGGCGGCCTCGTCCTCCGGGCCTTCATGGTGGTACACGGGCAGCCCGTCCGCGGCCAGCGCCACATGGTAGTAACGGCCGTCCTCCCTGGAGTCCCGGCCTTTTTTGTCCAGGCGGGAAAGAATCACGGCATACCCCAGTCCCGGAGCGTTCATCAGCTTCCGCTGGTCGTCAAACAGGGCGGCAACGCGCATGTTGTCGTAGTCCAGCTTCATGATGCCGCAGACCATTTTGCCCTCCGTATTCCAGTACATCACCAGCTTCTTTTTTCCCAGGGAATTGGGCTTGCACGTTTCATAGGCTCCCTTGACGGGGCGGCTTTCCATGGACAGGGAGTAGTCCGCATTGCTGTAGGATTTTGTCTCCCTTGCGGCGAGTCGTTCGCCCGGAGGGAGCAGGGAGGAAACGGGAGCGCGCATTTCCGTCCGTTCCTCAGGCATGTATTTGGAGGGAATGAGCAGGCCTTTTCCGGTATCGTAATAGGCGTAAAGGCTTCCCTGGTCCAGAACCATGTCAAAGTTTTTCTGCCCCCTCCCGCTTTCCGGGCGCGCCTGCGGGCGGCAGTATTCCTGGATTCGGAACGGAGGGCCCTTGATGGCGGAAAGGGAGGTGGTACAGACCAGCCCGTCCACCTTCCTGGTTCCCGTCAAGGTTCTGGTGGGGTTTTTCCGGGCCGCTTCATTATAGCGGGGAGTGATGTCTTTTTCCACCGGCGTCCACGTTGCTTTTTCCAGTTCCTTCATCAGGAACGGCCAGAGCATCGCGGCCAGCTTCAGGTCCCGGCGCGCCGCCGTGCCCGTTAGGGAAGCCGCCAGCGCCGCGTCTTCCTCATCCAGGCGGTTCAGCGGAATTTCCACACGTTTCCGCCCCGTTTTAAGCGCCAATCTGGAACCCGTGCAGGATTGAAAACTGCCTTTTACCACATCTCCGAGCTTGGATATCCATTCCCGTTCGCCCGGAAAGGCATATTCATCAGCCGGCGCACAAACCGCGCCGCACCATACCAGCACAGCAAGCAGAAGGAGTTTCATCGTCAGGAACACAGGGTTGCAACTGCAACCCTAACAACAGGGCCGGCCGGATAAAAGCTTTTAATTGACCGCCGCTGCATCGGGAACCCGGAACAAGAAAGGGGAAAACGGCCTCATCACATGTCATCCGGAGGCCATGCAGGGCCGATAAGGGCCGGAAGGCCCTTTTTCCCGGGCGGGAGACCGTGACAAACCGGGGGGAATTGGAAGAAGCAAGGGAAACTGAATTTGGCTTGCCCGGGAGTGAGGAGCTCCCGCCCCTCATCATTCCCTCCAATCAGCGGCCTCATGCCACCCTGACCGCGCATCCGGAGAAAATCCTCGGACCGCAGTTATTGCTTCTTCCCTTTTTTAGGAGCCGCCTCTGCCGTTTTAGCGCTTCTTCCCGCGCCTTTCCCGGCAGTTTTGGGCGTCCTGGCCGTTTTGGAAGCCGAAGCTTTTTCCTTGTCTTCCGACTTGGCCGCAGCTTTTTTAGCCGGATATTTCTTTTCCCGGGGCGGGAATTCAAAGCCGATCTTGCCCGTCTTCGCATTGAAGACCAGATAAGCGTCAAACGGGCGCTTGGTGCGCTGGGAGATGAAGCCCTTCATCAGGTCGGACTTTCCTTCCGCCAGAATCTTCAACACCTGGTCCAGCGGAATTTCACGGCCCAGGATGGTCCGGGAAACGGAGACGGCGGCATTTTCCTTTCCAATGGCCAGGGAAGGGACTTTCCAGGCCTTGGCCGTTTCCATCACATCGTGTTCCCCCATGTCCGGGATGGTGACGGAGGCCACTTTCACGGCTTCCTCCGTCCCGGCGGCTTCGTCCTCCTCCCGTGCCGGGAAGTAGAGCGTGGCGCGGAACTTGTCGTTGAGCTCCAGCCCCGCTTCAAAGGGTTTGCCGAACCGGGAGGTGAATCCGTGGAGGATTCCCGTCTTGCCGTCCACAATGAGGGTTTTCAGCTCTTCATCCGTCATGTCGCGGCCGGAGATGACCTTGCGGATGCTGAACTTGCAGGAACGGCAGGAAACGGCGTCCAGCGTGTTTTTCAGGCCGTGGGCATGGCAGGACGGGCAGTCCAGTTCCATTTCCGGCAGTTCCACCTGCTGCTGGGCTTCCCGGAAGTCTTTCACTCTCTTTACGATTTCCCCGGTCAGAGTCTTGATGCCTTCCATGAAGGAGTCCCTCGGCAGGGCGGCCTGCTCCATCTGCTTGAGCTTGTATTCCCATTCCCCGGTGAGGCTGGGGGAGGTAAGCGTTTTCAGCCCGATGCGTTCCAGCAGGGCGATCAGTTCAATCCCGCGGCGCGTCGCCAGAAGCTCGCGGCCGTCCCGGACAATGTATTCCTGGGAAATCAGGCCTTCAATGATGGAGGCGCGGGTGGCGGGAGTGCCCAGGCCGCGTTCGCTCATGGCGGCGGCCAGTTCTTCGTCATGCACCAGCTTTCCGGCGCCTTCCATGGCGGCCAGCAGCGTGGCTTCATTGTACCGTGCGGGCGGCTTGGTCATGGCGTTGCGGATTTCAATTTCACGCACGGCAGCCTGTTCCCCGTCATGGACGGGCACCAGCTCTTCCTTGGAAGAACTGCCCGCCTTGCGTCCGTAGACGGCCTGCCAGCCCGGTTCCACCAGCACGCGCCCCGTGGTTAGGAAGGCGTCCGTCACGCCGCCCTGGTGGGCAATGAGCGTGGTTCTGCGCGTGTCCTCAAACACGGCGGGGGGGAAAAAGACGGCCAGGAAGCGGGCCATGACCATTTCAAAGAGTTTCTGCGCGTCTCCGGTAAGCTTTTCCATCTTGCCGGTCGGGATGATGGCGAAGTGGTCGCTTACCTTTTTCGTGTCAAACACGCGCCGGTTGGGCTTGATGCGCTTGTTGTCCAGGATGTCCTTCGCAAAAGTGGCGAATTCCGGGTCCTGCTCCGCCACCGTGCCCACGATGCCGTAGACCTTGCCCAGATAGTCCTCCGGCAGGTAGCGGGAGTCCGTACGGGGATAGGTGAGCACCTTGTGCTTTTCATAGCACTCCTGGGCCAGCTGCAGCGTGCGCTTGGCGGAAAAGCCGTAGCGGTTGGCGGCTTCCCTCTGGAGGGAGGTCAGGTCATACAACAGCGGGGCGATGGTTGTGACGGGTTTCTTTTCCTCCGTCACCGTGCCGGATTTGCCGCGGCAGCGGTCGCGGATGACGGTCGCCTGTTCCGGGTCCCAGATGCGTTCCGCGCGGGACTGCGGGTTGTCGTCCTTTTTCCAGTCCCGGTCAATCCAGCGGCCGGAGTAGGAGCCGGACTGCACGCCGAATTCCGCCCACACTTCCGAATAGGGCACCGGTTCAAACGCCTGGATTTCCAGTTCCCTCTGCGTCAGAATGGCCAGCGTGGGGGTCTGCACGCGTCCGGCGGGGGTGACGTTGAAGCCTCCGCGGGATTGCAGGATGGTAAGGGCGCGGGTGCTGTTCAGGCCCACCAGCCAGTCTGATTCGGAACGGCACACGGCGGCGTTCGTCAGGGGCTGCATGTCGGCCTCGCTCCGCATGCTGTGCCACGCATTCAGGATGGCTTCATCCGTCATGGACTGCATCCACAGGCGGCGCGCAGGCTTGGTCCATTTTCCGTAACGCACCAGGTTGTGGAAAATGAGCTCCCCTTCGCGCCCGGCATCGCATGCGTTGACGATTTCCGTCACGTCCTTGCTTTTGGCGAGCTGGAGAACCTTTTTCAGGCGGTCTTCCGACTGTTTGATGGGTTCCAGTTCAAACGTCCTGGGGATGACGGGCAGATAGTCGAACTTCCATGGCAGGGACTTGCCGCCCTCCGTCATGGGCTTCTTCTGTTCCAGCAGGTGGCCCACGGCGGACGTGATGATGGCCCGGTCATTCTGGTAAAACGCGCCGGATTTGTCCCGGGTGAATTTCCCAAGCTCCTTGCCGAGGACTCTCGCCAGATCAGTGGCGACGCTCGGCTTTTCTGCTATAATTAACGTTTTGGACATATCGGCGGCTCGGAAAAATAGAAGTGGTAAACAGTGGCGGCAACCTTTCCCGCATCTGCGGCGCGTTGCATTTGGAGGTGAATTCCTACTCCCCTACCCCCCATGCTTGTCAATAACCAATTATGTATTTACGGGAAAAGCGAGCTTTTATGTCAGAATAACGGATTTTCCCGCCTCCATTTTCCGGAAAAGCCGCGCTGGCACCTTGCCAGCCATCTTACGCCATGCTATTTGTGGGATGATGAAAACGAGCCTTCCTTTCGTCCTGCTTCCCGCCTGCCTCGCGCTGCTGGGGGCCTGTTCCCCCACGCCGTCCGACCGCATCGCGAAGAATATGCAGGCCTATGAACAGCTTCCGAAGGAGCAGCAGGCCAAAGTGGCGCGCGGAGAGCTGGAAAAGGGCATGTCCCCCATGGCGGTCCTGCTGGCATGGGGGGAACCTGAACAGAAGATGGCAGGCCGGATGAACGGGAAGAATACGGAACGGTGGATTTACACGCGGAGCGGCACGGGCTGGTCCGTGGGCCTGGGCGGAGGCGGATTCCGCAGCAGGGATTCCGGGGTAGGCACCGGGATAGGCGTCACGATGCCCCTGGGCAGCCGTCCGCCCGTTTCCTATAATGTCCTGTTTGAAAATGGAAAGGTCATCGGCTGGGAAGCCGTCAATGGCTTTTAAACGGCATTTCCCCGGATAACGCTTTTCCATCCGTTCCGCCCCGGCATCTCCCGCGGGGCGCACCGTTTTTCCTATTTGCCGGCGGCCTTGACGATGGCCTCCACCAGGCCGTTGATGTCGTGCGTTTTCGCGGTAATCGAGGGTGCGCGCCCCAGCTCCTTGAGGGTTGCCGTGGTCACGGGCCCGATGCTGGCGGCCTTGCAGCCGTCCGGCCACGGAAGCCCCAGCTTGAAAAAGTTTTCCGCCGTGGAGGAGCTGGTGAACGTCACGATATCCGCCCCCCGCTCCCGGAAAGCCGCCTGGGCTCCCGCCACGTCCTCCGTTTCCGCTTCCGTCCTGTAGGCGATGCATTCGTCCACAATAGCTCCCAGAGCGGTCAGGCCGTCGTAAATCACGCGCCGCGCTTCCTCCCCGCGCACCCACAGGAACGTGCTGTGCTCAATGGTTCCGATTTCCTCGCGGGCGTCCTTGAAGGCCTTGACGAGTCCTTCCGCCACGAATTTTTTAGGCATGATATCCACGGCCAGCCCGTATTCCCGGAGCTTCGCCTCCGTTCCGGGCCCGATGGCCGCAATCCTGGCGCCTCCGATGCTCCGGATGTCCTGGTACACGGCAAAAAACGCCTGGAAGAAGCGTTCCACCCCGTTGGGGCTGGAGAACACCAGCCAGTCATAGGTATGGGCGTGCACCACGCCTTCCGCAAATTCCCGCTTGTTGGAGGGGGGGGCCATGCGGATAGTGGGCATTTCCAGCACTTCCGCACCCAGACGGCGCAGGCGCACGCTCAGTTCCCCGGCCTGGGCGCGGGTGCGCGTCACCACGATGCGCTTGCCGAACAGGGGCAGTTTTTCAAACCAGGCCAGGCTGTCGCGTTCCTTCACCACATCCCCGATCACGACTACCGCAGGGGCGCCCAGCCCGGCCTTTTGAACCTTGGCGGGCAGCGTCCGGACAGTGCCCGTAACCGTGCGCTGAATGCCCGTGGTGGCCCACTGGATGGCGGCGGCCGGCGTGGACGGCTCCTGCCCGTATCCGGTCAGGGCTTCGCAGACGTCCGCGAGCTTCTGCATGCCCATCAGCATGATTTTCGTGCCCTGCGCTCCGGCGATTCCTTTCAGGTCCAGGGAAGATTCCTTCTTGTTCACGTCTTCATGGCCCGTGAAGACGGTAAATTGCGTGCAGTACTTGCGGTGCGTCACCGGAATGCCCGCATAGGCCGGCCCCGCAATGGCGGAGGTAATGCCCGGAATGACTTCAAACGGCACGCCCGCTTCATGCAGGGCGTCCGCTTCCTCCCCCCCGCGCCCGAAGACGTAGGGATCGCCGCCTTTCAGGCGCACCACTTTTTTCCCGGCGCGTCCCAGTTTGACCAGCAGGGCATTGATTTCCTCCTGCGGCAGGGCGTGGCGGGAAGCCCGCTTGCCCACAAAAATCCTTTCACATGCGGCAGGAGCCCAGTTCAGCAGTTCCGCCGAGCTCAGCGCATCATATACCAGCACTTCCGCCGCTTCCACCAGTTCCCGCCCGCGGACGGTCATCAGGCCGGGATCCCCCGGACCCGCTCCAAGCAAATAAACAATACCCTGTTGCATGCTGTCATTCAACTCCATCACCCGCTTTTTGGCGACAATAAACCCCGCCATGCCCGGATTCATTCCATTGATGGCAGAATTGTCACAAGACATTCACAAAAGATTCTTGTTTTTTGAATAAATACAATTATCACGTATTTATGAATATTTCACGTATACTTACGACCACTCTCGCTGCCGCATTCACCCTTCCGGCTTTGGCGGATATTCCGGCCTCCCGAGTTCCTGCCCCCGTGAAGGAACAGGTGCAGAAGCAGTATCCGAACGCCGGCGCCATCGAATGGGATTTCGACAACGACGAAGACGTTTACGAGGCGGAATTCCACCTCAACGGCCTGGAATACGACGTCAAGCTTTATCCGGACGGCACCGTCTGCCTGATTAAGGCGGACATGCGCCTTCAGGATCTGCCCGCCCCCGTTACGGCGGCCATCGCCCGCGATTTCCCGGGGTACGCTCCCCGCCGCGCCAAGCAGATCACCGCCAGGGGAGCCCTGAAGTACCGGGTGGACTGCCGGTCAGAAACCGCCGCCGTCCGCAAACTGGAGCTTTACTATGCCCCGGACGGCAAACTTCTTTCCCAGAAGGCGGACGATTGAATGCACCGTTCTTCCGCATGTTTCCGTATGACAGAAGCCGGGGGAACCTCTCCCGGCGGCTGACACGGCGCCCTCTGGATTCAACAAAGCCTTATGATATAAGGTCAAACTTGCAATGATTGAATTATTCAATATCGACTTCCTTTCCTACACGGCCCAGGCGGCGGAAACCGCCCCGCAGCATTCCTATACCATTTACTGGATGATTCTGCTGGGCTCCATGCTTCTGAGCTGGCTGGTCAGCGCGCGCATGAAGAGCCGTTTCAGCGAATATTCCCAGATTCCCATTCCGGTGACCGGGCGGGAAGTGGCGGAACAGATGCTGAAGGACAACCACATCACGGACGTGAAGGTGATTTCCACCCCCGGCCACCTGACGGACCATTACAATCCGGCGGACAAGACCGTCAACCTGAGCGAGTCCGTTTACAATTCCAACAGCATTGCCGCCGCGGCCGTGGCGGCCCATGAAGTGGGGCATGCCGTACAGCACGCCCAGGCCTATCACTGGCTGGGCCTGCGGTCCGCGCTGGTTCCCATCGTCCAGTTCTCCTCCAATCTGGTGAGCATCGTGCTGATCATCGGCATTATCCTGCTGGCCATGGGCGGTTCCCCGTGGGTGCTGGGGCTGGGCATCGGCCTGTTTGCCATGACCACCATCTTCGCCTTCATCACGCTTCCGGTGGAGTTTGACGCTTCCTCCAGAGCCCTGAAATGGCTGGACCGTTCCCACCTGATGAATTACTTCGACCACGGAAAGGCCAAGAGTGCCCTGTTCTGGGCGGCCATGACCTATGTGGTGGGCGCGCTTTCCTCCCTGGCCATGCTGCTGTATTACGTGTTCATTTTCCTGAACGCGCGCGGCAGGGAATAATCCCAAGCACGGGCGCAGCGGCATACGGGGTTCCAGCCCATGCGGATAACGAGGCTTTTCAGGCCCTCCCTCCGCAGGAAAACCTCTTTCAGCCTTTTTCCCGAAAGACGGGGAGCACGGAAACGTGCTCCCCTTTTTTAACGCATCAGGCGCGGGCAGCGGTCCCATGCAGGGTTCTGTCTTCCCGCGCCTTCCGCGGCAGGGGCTATTCCAGGCGTTTCCGTTCCAGCCTCGTGCCCTATGCTTCTTCCGGGTGTTCCTGTTTCCTCTTTCCGGCTGTCAGGCGGAAGAAGAGGGGAACCAGGAAGATCGCCAGCAGGGTGGCCGTAATGATGCCGCCCAGCACCCCCGTGCCTACGGCGCGCTGCGCGCCCGCCGCCGCCCCGTGGGCGAAGGCCAGCGGAACCACCCCGGCGCCGAACGCCAGGGAGGTCATCAGGATGGGCCTCAGGCGCAGTTTGGCGGCGGCAACGGCAGCTTCCATCACATCCATGCCTTCCCGGTAGAATTCCTTGGCCACTTCCACAATCAGGATGGCATTCTTGGCGGAAAGGCCGATGGTCGTAATCAGGCCCACCTTGAAGTAGATGTCGTTGGGCATGTCGCGCAGGAAGACGGCCAGCAGGGCTCCGAGCAGGCCCAGGGGCACCACCAGGATGACCGCCAGCGGAATGGACCAGCTTTCATACAGGGCCGCCAGCACCAGGAAGACGATCAGGATGGACAGGCCGAAGAGCAGCGTGGCCTGGGACCCGGCAAGCTTTTCTTCATAGGACTGTCCCGTCCATTCAAATCCCACGCCCTGCGGCAGGGTGGCGGTAATCTGCTCCAGGGCGTTCATGGCGTCCCCGCTGCTCTTGCCGGGCGCGGAGGAGCCGTTGATGGTGAAGGAGGGGTAGTTGTTGTAGCGCGTGAGCTGCGGGGGGCCGGCCGTCCAGTCCAGCCGGACGAAGGAGGAGAGGGGCAGAAGCTTCCCCTGGTCATTACGGACATGCAGGTCTTCAATGTCATTGCCGTTCAGGCGGCTTTTTCCGTCCGCCTGCACAATGATGCGGCGCACCTGGCTGTCATGCATGAAGTCCCCCACATAGCTGGACCCGAACATGACCGCCAGCGAATTGCTGATTTCCGTAATGGGCACTCCCATGGAGAAGGCTTTTTCCCGGTCAATGGAGACGTGCAGCCGCGGCGTGTCCGCCTGTCCGGAGAAGTAGACGCCCGTCAGGTTGGGGTCCGCATTGGCGCGGGCCAGGAGTTCGTCCCGGGCTTCCACCATGCGGGCATACCCCAGGCCGCCCTTGTCCTGGAGCCGGAAGTCGAAGCCGGACGTGCTGCCCAGTTCCGGCAGGGACGGCATGTTCAGGGCCATGACCATCATCTGGCGGTCCCCGCCAAAACGGGCGTTGACCCGGTCAATGATCGCCTGGGCGGAGTTGTCCTCTCCGGAACGCTCGTCCCAGTTTTTCAGGCCGACAAACAGCATCGCCATGTTGGTGCCGGTGCCCATGAAGCTGAAGCCGCCCACGGAGTAGGCGTATTCCACCGGTTCATGCTGCATCAGGTAATCCTCCACCTCCCGCAGCCGGGTGCTGGTTTCCTCCTGCAAGGTCCCGGCAGGCAGGGCAACCATCGCCATGAAGTTGCCCTGGTCTTCTTCCGGAAGGAAGGAGGTGGGAAGCGTGAGGTACAGGTAGCCGGCCCCCGCAATGATGAGCACATACAGGAACAGGGAGCGTACGGGGCGGCGGATGATTCCGGATACGGCATTGCCGTACCGGTCCGTGGACCGGTGGATGGTCCTGTTGAACCATCCGAAGAATCCTTTCTTTTCCTGATGCTCCACGGAGGAGGCTTTAAGCATGGCGGCGCACAGAGCCGGAGTCAGGGAAAGGGCCAGAAACGCGGAGAAGGAGATGGATACAATGAGGGTCACGGCAAATTGCCGGTAGATGTTCCCCACCGCTCCGCTGAAAAAGGCCATGGGCACGAACACGGCCACGAGCACGGCGGTGATGCCCACGATGGCGCCTCCGATCTGCTTCATGGCTTTTACCGTAGCGCGCCGGGCGTCCAGCCCCTCCTCCATCATGATGCGTTCCACATTTTCCACCACCACAATGGCGTCGTCCACCAGAATGCCGATGCTGAGCACCATGGCGAACATGGTGAGCATGTTGATGGAGAACCCGGAGAGCCACATCACCGCAAAGGTGCCCAGCAGGGCCACGGGGACGACGAGCGTGGGAATCAGGGTGGCCCGGAAGTTCTGCAGGAACAGGAACATGACCAGGAATACCAGCAGAATGGCTTCCAGCAGGGTGGAGATGACCTTCTGGATGGAGATTTCCACGAAATGGGTGGTTTCATACGGAATCTGGTAGGTGACGCCGGGCGGGAAGTCCCTGGCCAGCTCATCCATCTTGGCCTTGAGCAGGCCCATGGTTTCCACGGCGTTGGAGCCGGGAGCCATCTTGATAGCCATGCCGGTGGCGGTCTGCCCGTTGCAGCGGGAGAAGAACGCGTAGCTGTTGGAGCCCAGCTCCACCCGCGCCACGTCCCCCAGCTTGACGGAGGAACCGTCTGAAAGCGTTCTCAGCGCAATGGAGGCGAATTCCTCCGGCGTGCGGAAGGCTTCCTCCGCCACCACGCTGGCGTTGATGGGGGCGGATTTGGAAACGGCCGCCCCCCCGATGTCACCGATGATGATGCGCTCGCTCTGGGCGGCCACGGCATTCACGATGTCCGTGGGCGTCAGCCCCAGCGCTTCCAGCTTTTCCGGATCGGGCCAGATGCGCATGGACGTTTCCGCGCCGAAGAGCTCCACGCGCCCGACGCCTTTCACGCGCTTCAATTCAGGGATGATGCGCGCGGAAGCCCATTCCCCCAGTTCCGTATCATTCAGGTTCCCCGTGGAGGAAAGGGAGATCATCGCCTGAATGTTGTTGGAGGATTTTTCCACGAACACTCCTTCCTTCCGGACAGATTCCGGCAGGCGGGATTCCACGATTTTCAGCCTGTTCTGCACTTCCACGGCGGCAATGTCCGGGTCCGTGCCCTGCGTGAACGTGGCGGCGATTTCCACCGCGCCGTCGGAACTGCTGGTGGCGGACATGTACATCAGGCCGGGAGCTCCGTTGATTTCCTTTTCAATCACGGCGGCTTCCTCCGTATCCTGGGCGGAGGCGCCCGGATACGTAGTGCGCAGGGTAATGACCGGCGGAGCGATGTCCGGGTACTGGGCAATAGGCAGGCTGGGAATGGCCAGCAGCCCGATCAGGGAAATCAGCAGGGCGACTACCCAGGCAAAAATGGGGCGGCGTATAAAGAAATCAGGCATAACGGGTTATTGCTGGGCGTTGGATTGCGGCTGGGGCG
>OHQF01001187.1_pt1 | contig 13908 bp, 13 predicted proteins | sample 1578001 | NCBI WGS metagenome assembly OHQF01 (sample SAMEA3879538, study PRJEB24766) | human gut metagenome | biome: human-associated habitat; feature: feces | place: USA | collected 1985/1987 | reverse complement strand
AAAAATGCTGTGAATTTTAGTATACTCATGCCGAGAGCAACATATATTTCCTGTGCTGTCACCAATTTTTTGAAATTGGTTTCAAGCGAGTCTAATCTTAATATAAACATAAAAGAAACGAATTCCATAGAGGTTATAAACTCAATTACTGTCGGAGAGTACAATCTTGGGATAATACGTTTTGAAAACAACTATGATCAGTTTTATATGTCGCTTGTAAATGAAAAGAATTTAAGGTCAGAGGTCTTGTGGGAGTTCGATTACAAGGCTTTGCTTTCTGCGGACAATAAATTTTCCAAAAGAGAAGAAGTGACTAAAAACGAACTTGACGAGCTTATAGAGATTGTGCATGGTGATATTTCCGTTCCGTACCTTTCTAGTGCATATTACAACAAGACTAACAAAAGATCTGTAAGACAAATTTCAGTTTATGAGCGGGGAAGTCAGTTTGATATTCTTTCAAGTATTCCTAATGCTTATATGTGGGTATCGCCTATACCGGACGAAGTAGTATCTGCAAGAGGGCTTAAGCAGATCGATTGTATCGACTCAAAAAGAAGAATAAAGGATGTTGTTATTTACCGTCAGGATTATAAACTAAGTCAGTATGACAAAAGCTTTTTGAAGGAACTTTCGGAGCTTATTGATACAATTGACAAAAAATGATTTAACTTAGTCGATTGAAAACGATCGGCGGAATAAAAAAATATAAACTAAGATGTATATACCTGTTTTTGACAGCAAAAATGCTTAAAATAATGTTGCACAGGCTAAATGTGACAATAAATCAACGAAATGACAGGAAAATGTCGGCTTTGCCGACCGATTATATAAAACTTAATATGACGCATATGGATAATATATTTTATTAATTCAACCAAACGGTGTATAATTTCAAATGAATCAAACTTGAAATACGTTGAATTATAGGGCAGATGCCTAATACTTAAGGAGGTAATCTTTAGATGTATAAGATTTTGAGAAAAAAAGTTTTAAATCCAACAGTAACTTTGATGGAGATTGACGCTCCGCTTATTGCAAAAAAAGCTGAGCCGGGTCAGTTTATTATTTTGCGTGTTGACGAAAACGGTGAGAGAATTCCGCTTACGGTTGCTGATTTTGACAGAGAAAAGGGAACAATTACAATAATTTTCCAAGTTGTCGGCGGTGCAACTGAAAAGCTTAATCACAAAAATGAGGGAGAGTACATTCACGACTTTGTAGGACCTCTCGGAGTGGCTTCGCACACGGACGGACTTAAAAAGGTTGCTGTTGTAGGCGGAGGTGTAGGCTGTGCTATTGCGTATCCTATTGCAAAAAAGCTTCACAGTTTAGGATGTGAGGTTCATTCTGTTGTAGGTTTTAGAAATAAGGATTTGGTTATTCTTGAAGATGAGTTTAAAGCCGTTTCGGATAAGCTCTGCGTCATGACAGACGATGGAAGCTATGGCGAAAAAGGTCTTGTTACAAACGCATTAAAAGCACTTATCGAGTCGGGTGAGAAATATGATGAGGTAATAGCAATAGGTCCGCTTGTAATGATGAAATTCGTCTGTGCACTCACTAAAGAGTATGGAATCAAAACTATTGTTTCAATGAATCCTATTATGATTGACGGAACGGGAATGTGCGGAGGATGCCGTCTTACTGTTGGTGGTAAAACAAAGTTTGCGTGCGTTGACGGACCTGATTTTGACGGACATGAGGTGGATTTTGACGAGGCAATCGAGAGATCGAATATGTATAAGGATTTTGAGAGAAGAAAGCACGAAGAAGCATGTAATCTCTTTAAAAAGGAGGTAAAGTAACAATGGCTAATATGAGCTTGGTTAAAAATGAAATGCCTGTACAGGATCCTCTTGTAAGAAACAAGAATTTCAAAGAAGTTGCTTTGGGATATACAGAAGAGCAGGCAATAGATGAGGCAAACAGATGCCTTGGATGTAAGAATCGTCCGTGTGTAAGTGGATGTCCGGTAGCTATTGATATTCCTGACTTTATCGCAAAGGTAAAAGAGGGAGATTTTGAGGGAGCGTATCAGATTATTTCAAAGTCATCAGCACTTCCTGCCGTATGCGGAAGGGTTTGTCCTCAGGAAACACAGTGCGAGAGCAAATGTGTAAGAGGAATTAAGGGAGAGCCTGTCGCAATAGGCAGACTTGAAAGGTTTGTTGCCGATTGGCATATGGCAAACTGCAAGGAGGCTCCGGCTGTTCCTGAGCAAAACGGACACAAGGTTGCGATAATCGGTGCAGGACCTTCGGGACTCACCTGTGCCGGCGATTTGGCGAGAATGGGATACAAGGTAACGGTTTTTGAAGCCCTACATCTTGCAGGAGGAGTTTTGGTATACGGAATTCCTGAATTCAGACTTCCTAAGGCTATTGTTCAAAAGGAAATTGAAAACCTTAAAGCACTCGGAGTTGAAGTCAACACAAATGTTGTTATCGGAAGAACAATTACAATTGACGAGCTTTTTGAACAGGGATACGAATCTGTATTTATCGGTTCGGGCGCAGGACTTCCGAGATTTATGAACATACCGGGCGAGAATTTAAAGGGTGTTTATTCAGCAAACGAATACTTAACAAGAACAAATCTTATGAAAGCGTATCTGCCTGACAGCGACACACCTATAATGAATGCTAAGAACGTAGCAGTTGTAGGCGGAGGAAATGTTGCTATGGACGCTGCAAGATGTGCAAAGCGTCTGGGAGCTGAAAACGTTTATATCGTTTATCGAAGAGGCAAAGAAGAAATGCCTGCGAGAAACGAAGAGATAGAACACGCAGAGGAAGAGGAGATCATCTTTAAAACCTTGACAAATCCGATTGAAATCCTCGGCGACGAGCATAAGTGCGTAAAGGGCATGAAGTGTGTTGAAATGGAGCTTGGCGAGCCTGACGAATCGGGCAGACGCCGTCCTGTCGTAAAAGAGGGAAGCGAGTTTGTTTTAGATGTTGACTGTGTTATTATGTCGATAGGAACATCTCCGAATCCGCTTATCCGCAATACGACCGAGGGACTTGATACTCAAAAGTGGGGCGGAATTATAGCTGATGACAACGGACTTACATCCCGTGAGGGAGTATATGCAGGCGGTGACGCTGTAACCGGAGCGGCAACCGTAATTCTCGCAATGGGTGCAGGAAAAACTGCTGCAAAGGCAATGGACGAATATATCAAGAGCAAAAATTAAATATTCTTGGGGCAGGCTTTTAGAGCTTGCCCTTTATTTTTGGCTTCATCTTAAAAAAGTTATTAAATTGTAGATAAATCAATGATAGGTAACACTTTTCTCAAAAAAATAAGATGGAAGTGTATTTGAAAAGAATTTGTTGTGTTGTGAGGAGCCGTAGACGACGAACAACACAACAAATTTGGTGCTCGTTACATTACTGCCAGATAATCAGCAAGCACTGAATTTGGACTTCTGTATTTTAGACAGCTCTTTGAAATGTTGTTCGAGATTTTGTTGTATTTAGCTAGTTGTTTTCTGCCATCTTCAAGGCTAAACATCCGCATTTTACTGTAAAATCTTTGTTCATCCAGTCGGTGCTGACGTTCTACCTTTCCATTGTGTCTCGGGGTTGCCACTCGTATCCTGTGATACTTAATTCCACATTCTTCTAAATATTCCTCAAACAAAGTTTTGTGTGTGGATTTCTTTACTAATAGCGCATTCGTCCATTCTGTTCCGTTATCGGTCTGTACCTCTCTTATTGCAAATGGAAACTTTTCTATTAACTTCTTCAAAAAATCTAATGAACTGTATGTGCTGTGCTCGTCATACATTTCTCTAAAACAAAGCCTTGTACACTCATCAATCGCTGTATATTGGTAGTATTTCTGAGCATTTGCAATGCAATACACAGGTACATGCTTAACGTCTATCTGCACCTTTTGTCCCGGGTATTCCGCTCTTTGGTATGGCTTTGGTTTGTAGCCTTTGCGTTTTTCCGGCGTTTCTTCTAATTTGAGCCTTTTTATTGCTCTAAGCAGACTATTGTAGCACCTTGTATATCCGTTCTCACGAAGCTTATCCCAAAGCATAAGCTTATCCTTGGTTCTGCGGTAATATCTTTCAATCATCGCATATTCTTCTGCTGTTTGCTGTCTTGGATGACTGTGAGGACGGTGCGAACGGTCTATTAAACTCTGCCATCTTCCGTCATAACGTTTCTTCCATTCATATATTGCTTTTCGACATACTCGATAACGAATACTTGCTGCTGTTACTCCTCTTTTTTCTGAATATTTTATTACCACTTGACGAAAGTGGGCTCTTGGTGATATACTTTTCATCGGAAAAACAACTCCTTTGTGTCGGTGTTTTGTTTGGTCACTTAACATCTTAACACATTTGAGTTGTTTTTTCTATTTTTTCTGTTACCTATCTATTGTATCATAACAAAAAAGTTATTAAATATACTTGATTTTTTTGGAATAGAGTGGTATACTAAGTACAATAGTTTTTTATTAAAGACTGGAGCTTGACTTCCGGTCTTTCGTTTTTGTTAGGAGGAATTGGTTGTATGGCAGAGAGAAAGGGCATGAATACAGCGGACTCAATCAAAGAGCTTGCTATGCCGCTTTGTAAACAGCTCGGACTTTCCCTTTGGGATGTCAGGTATGAAAAAGAGGGTGCGACATGGTATCTTCGGGTTTTCATTGACAAAGAGGGGGGACTTGATATGGATTCCTGCGAGGAGTTTTCAAGACGGTTTAACAAGATTCTGGACGATGTTGATCCAATAAGCGATTCTTATGTTTTTGAAGCAGGTTCTCCCGGACTGGGAAGAGAGCTTAGAACACCTGAGCATTTTGATGCTTTTATCGGCGAAAATGTAAGAATAAAGTTTTATAAGGCTGTGGACGGCGAAAAGGAAATATCGGCAAAGCTTTTGTCATACGACAAAGACAGTAAGAAAATAACTGTCCTTGACGGCGGTGAAAAGGAATTTGCGCTTTCTCAGTGCGCTTTTGTAAAAGCTGACGATACGGACGATTTGTTTGATTAAATTTTAGGAGGAATTAAAGGAAAATGAGCAAGGAATTTTTTGAAGCGCTTTCTCTTCTCGGCGCTGAGAACAAGATTGATACGGGTGATTTAGTTGAAAAGATCGCAGACGGAATTACAAAGGCGATTAAAAAAGACTATCCTAATGTTTTAGAAGAGAATATCATAGTAAATATAGACGCAGAAAAAGGAAAATTTGAGGTTAAGCTCAATAAAACAGTAGTAGAAGAGGTAGAGGACCCTGACAATGAGATCTCTCTTGAAGGTGCTCTTGAAATTTCAAAGAGAGCCAAGGTCGGAGGTCAGGTTTCCGTAAAGCTTAATCCGATGAAATTCGGAAGAGTTGCGGCTCAGTCGGCAAAGCAGTCTATTAAACACGACATCAAGGAAATCGAGAGAGAAAGAATTTTGGCAGCTTATGAGGGCAAGGAGCATGAATGTGTATCGGCTACGGTTTTAAAGGTCGAGCCGGGAACAAAGAATGCAGTTTTAACAATAGACAAAAACGAAGCGTATCTTATAAGAAGCGAACAGATTCCGGGCGAGGAGCTTAAAGAGGGCGATATAATAAAGGTTTATGTTGTGGGAATAGTAAATCCCGAAAGACGCCCGTCTGTTAAAATTTCAAGAACTCACAGAGATTTGGTAAAAAGACTGTTTGAGCTTGAGGTTCCGGAAATTTACGACGGAACGGTAGAGGTTAAAGCTATCTCAAGAGAAGCAGGCTCTAGAACTAAGATTGCCGTTTGGTCAAAGGATGAGAATGTTGATGCAGTCGGAGCTTGTATAGGTGCAAGAAGAAGCCGTATTCAAGCGATAGTAAAGGAGCTTAAGGGAGAAAAGATCGATATTATCCCATATAGCGAGGACGATGCGGAGTTTATTGCGGCAGCCCTTTCCCCGGCAGATGTAATAAGCGTAACGCTTGCAGAGGACGGAAGTCATTCCTGTACGGTAGTAGTTCCTGATAATCAGCTTTCGCTTGCTATCGGAAACAAGGGACAAAACGCTAAGCTTGCGGCAAGGCTTACAGGATACAAAATTGATATAGGTCCTGAACATACAATAGAGATTGACTGATAAGAAGGTTTTATATGAAAACAAAGAAAATTCCGATGCGTTTATGTCTTGGCTGTGGCGAGGCAAAGCCAAAGCGGGAAATGATAAGAGTGGTAAAATCAAAGGACGGTGAAATATCGCTTGACCTTACGGGTAAAATGCAAGGAAGAGGAGCGTATATTTGCCACAGCCTTAAATGTTTTAACGAAGCTAGAAAGAAGCATAGATTTGAAAAAAGCTTTTCGTGTATGATTGACGAGGACGTATACAACAGGATGGAGAGTGAGCTTTCGGATGAATAAAATAATGGGGCTTTTGACAATGGCGAGAAGAGCGTCTAAGCTTGCACTTGGAATGGATATGGCAAAGGACGCTTGCAGGTCGAAGGAAGCAAGATGTGTTTGCGTGGCGGACGACATCTCACAGAAAAGTCTTAAAGAAGTTAAATTTTTCTGCTCACTTGACAATGTTCCGCTTTATTCTCTCGCAATGACTATGGATGAGGTCGGAGAACAGCTTGGAAAAAAAGTCGGCATAATAGCCGTTTTGGATTCGGGCTTTTATAAAAAAGCAAAAACGCTTATCGAAGAAATTTCTTTAGACGATATTACTTATTAAGGAGGTAGTAAATTACCTATGGCGACAAAATATAAATTAAACGAACTTGCAAAGGATTTGAAATTGAGCAATGCGGAGGTTGTTAAGTGCCTTGAAGATGCATTCGGCGAAACAAAGAAAACAGTGAGTGTTCTTGAGGACAAGGAGATAAACTTCGTTTTGGAGTATTTTTCTCAGAAGAATACCGTGACGAGCTTTAATGATTATTTTAACAGTGCAAATGAACCGAAGAAAACGGAAGAGAAAAAGCCCGTTGAAGCTCCGAAGAAAAAGCCTGCTGAAAAGCCAAAGAAAGCGGCAGAGAAAAAAGAAAAGGCTGCGGCTGACATAAAGCCTGACACTGCACAAAAGGAAAAGAAGAAAACCGAAGAAAAGCCTGTACAGGAAGCACCTAAGCATCAGCCTAAGAAGAAAGAACCTGCAAAGAAAAAGGAAAAAGGTGAGCGACTAAAGCTCAATACCGGAGGAAATGAAACCAAAGGTTCGTATACTGTTTCCGAGCAAAAGTCCGGCGCAAACGTAAGAACAATAGACACAAGAGGTTCTTATGTAGAGCTTGATAAATACAATGAAAAATACGATACACTTGCTGATTCCCGTCAGGGCAGAGGCAAGGATAACTATTCTAAAAAGCAAAAGCTTACACAGAAATCTCAGCAGCACAAAAAGCAGAAGTATTCCACAAAAAGAGAAACCGAGCAGCAGAAGCTTCAGCGCTTGGAGCTTGAAAGAGCAAGAAAGATGAAGCTCAAGGTAAAGATTCCGGATGAAATAAGTGTATCGGATCTTGCTGCAAGACTTAAGGTTGTTGCAACTGAGGTTATCAAAAAGCTTATGGGGCTTGGAATTTTTGCATCAATCAATGAAGTGATTGACTTCGACACGGCATCTCTTGTTGCTGAAGAGCTTGGAGCAAAGGTTGAAAAAGAGGTTGTAGTAACTATCGAGGAAAGACTTATCGTTGACGAGGAGGACAAAGAAGAGGATCTTGTTGAAAGATGCCCTGTTGTCGTTGTTATGGGACACGTTGACCACGGTAAGACATCTATTCTTGACAGAATAAGAAACTCAAACGTAACCGAGGGAGAAGCTGGAGGAATCACTCAGCATATAGGCGCATATCAGGTTGATGTCAGCGGAAAGAAGATTACCTTCCTCGATACTCCGGGACATGAGGCATTCACCGCAATGCGGTTAAGAGGAGCACAGGCTACCGACATTGCTATACTGGTTGTTGCGGCGGACGACGGAATTATGCCTCAGACGGTTGAAGCTATAAACCACGCTAAAGCTGCGGGAGTAACAATTATCGTCGCAATAAATAAAATGGATAAAGAGGGGGCAAACCCTGAAAGAATTAAACAGGAGCTTACCGAGCATGACCTTTTGGTTGAAGACTGGGGAGGAGATGTTATATGCGTTCCCGTATCAGCATTAACCGGAATGGGTATAAATGATCTTTTGGAAAGCGTACTGCTTGTCGCTGAAGTAAAGGAGCTTAAGGCTAATCCTAACAGATTTGCAAAGGGAACTGTAATAGAAGCACGTCTTGATAAGGGAAGAGGACCTATTGCAACGCTCTTGGTTCAAAACGGAACGCTTAAGCACGGCGATGCAATAATTGCAGGAACAAGCGTCGGAAGAGTAAGAACCATGAAAAACGACAAGGGAATGGATATTACCGAAGCAGGACCGAGTACACCGGTTGAGATTACAGGACTGGGAGAAGTTCCTGACGCAGGAGATACCTTTAATGCCGTAGCTGACGAAAAGCTTGCAAGAGAGCTTGTCGAGCAGAGAAAGCATCAGGCTAAAGAAGAAATATTCAGCCAGCAGACAAAGGTTACTCTTGACAATCTCTTCAGCCAGATTTCCGAGGGAGAGAGAAAAGAGCTTCCTATTATTGTAAAGGCAGACGTACAGGGTTCTGTAGAAGCGGTTAAGCAATCTCTTGAAAAGCTTTCAAACGAAGAAGTAAGAGTTAAGGTTATTCACGGCGCAGTTGGAGCTGTTTCGGAGGGAGATGTAATGCTAGCTTCTGCTTCAAACGCTATAATTGTCGGCTTTAACGTAAGACCTGATCCGATCGCTAAGGCAAATGCTGAGCATGACGGAGTTGATATTCGCCTTTACAGAATTATTTATGATGCAATCGAAGAAATCGGTGACGCTATGAAGGGAATGCTTGCGCCGAAGTTCAGAGAGATTGAAACGGCAAGAGTTGAGGTAAGACAGGTTATGAAGCTTTCAAGCGTCGGTCAGGTTGCCGGAAGCTATGTGTTAAGCGGTAAGGTCGGAAGAAATAACCAGATTAGAGTAGTTCGTGACGGTATTGTTGTCGCAGAGGACAAAATGTCATCGCTTAGACGTTTTAAGGACGATGTCAAGGAAGTTTCAGAGGGCTATGAATGCGGAATTACGCTTGAGAAATTCTCCGATATTAAAGAGGGCGACATCTTAGAAGCGTTTTATATGGAAGAATACAGAGATTAGTTGTTGAGAGGTTTATTTATGGCAGGATTAAAGGCATATAGAATGGGCGAGGATATTAAAAGAATTATATCCTCAAAGATCCGTGATTTAAAAGATCCCAGAATTTCAGGAGCTATGATGCTGACAATAGTCAGATGCGAGGTTTCTTCTGACGGATCTTATTGCAAAGTTTTTGTATCGTCTATTGAGGGATATGAACAGGCAAAGGAAGCCGTAAAAGGCTTTGAAAGTGCGAAGGGAATTATCAAAAGGGATATTTCAAACGCACTTCATTTAAAAAAATGCCCGGAGCTGAAATTTTATGCGGACAATTCTATGGAGCACAGTGCGAGAATAAATGAACTGTTGAAAGACGAATGATTCTAGGGGGCGGAAATAATGGATACACAAGAGGTATTACAGGCATTAAGAAATAATGACAATTTTACAATTTTGACACATAAAAGCCCGGACGGAGATACCTTGGGAAGCGGATTTGCTCTTTGTGCGTTTTTGAGAAATTCGGGAAAGCACGCAAATGTTATAAATACAGAAGAACTGCCCCAAAGATATGATTTTTTATATGATTGGTATACACCTGAAGAGTTCGATGAAAAGTTTGTAATAGCGGTTGATATTGCGGACACAAAGCTAATGGGTGACAACCTTAAAAAATATCAGCAGCCGGGAGCGGTTGATATTTGTATTGACCACCATGTTTCCAACAAAAAATATGCAAAAGAAACCTGTCTTGATTCAACAGCCGGAGCTGCGGCGATGATTATGTATGAGATAATAAGCGAAGCCGGCGGAATGACAAAGCAGATTGCATCTTTTCTTTATACGGGAATTGCAACAGATACGGGCTGTTTTAAATTTCAAAATACCGATTCCAGAGCGCATATGTATGCTGCAAAGCTTATTGAAGCGGGAGCGGATTTTTATCACATCAACAGAAAGATGTTTGAAGTAAAGAGCAAAAATGTTGTTGCGGCAGAACGTGCGATAACCTCTGAGATGAAGTATTTCTGTCAGGAACGTGTAGCGGTAAACGTCATAAGCCTTAGTATTCTGCAAAAGTACGGAGTGGATCTTTCTGAAATTGAATCTATATCGTCTTTCCCTCTGACAATCGAGGGAGTATGTGCAGGAGTTACCGTTAAGGAGAAGGCAACGGGAGTTTATAAGATTTCTCTGAGAACTACAAACGAGCTTAACGCTTCTGAAATATGCGCTTCATTCGGCGGCGGCGGACATATCCGTGCAGCAGGATGCGAAATTAACGGCGAGCTTTATGAGGTTATCGAAAAGGTCATAAACAAAATTTCGGAGTATCTTTAACGGTGGACGGAATAGTTGTTGTAGATAAGCCTGCGGACTTTACATCGTTTGATGTGTGCGCAAAGCTTAGAGGGATTTTTGAAACGAAAAGAATAGGGCACGCAGGAACTCTTGATCCGATGGCGACAGGGGTTCTGCCGGTATTCATCGGAAAGGCGACAAAAGCCTGCGACATTTTACCGAACGGAAAAAAAGCGTATACCGCTTCGTTTAAGCTGGGAATAAAAACCGATACGGAGGATATTTGGGGAGAGGTTTTAAAAAGACAGGAAAGCTTTGTCAGTCAAAATGAATTTGTCGCAGCGGCAAAGGGTTTTCTGGGTGATATAAAGCAGATCCCTCCGATGTATTCGGCTATAAAAATAAACGGACAAAAGCTCTACTCGCTTGCGAGAAAGGGAATTGAGGTTGAGCGTCCCGAAAGAGAAGCGCATATTTATCAGCTTGACATATTAAACTTTGATGAAAAGAATCAAAGCGGGGATATTTATGTTATCTGTTCAAAGGGAACATACATAAGAACGCTTATTAGTGATATTGCAAGTAAGCTTAATACGATAGGAACGATGACGGCGCTTAGGCGTGATGCTTCGGGCGGATTTTCGCTAAGCGAGGCTTTTAAAATTGATGAGCTTCAACGGCTTAAGGAAAAGGGAGAGCTTCAAAACGCTTTGATTTCAACCGACAAAGCTTTTGAATGTTTTGAAAGCATAACGCTTGATGAAAAGCGAACGTGGCTTTATAAAAACGGAGTAATGCTACGGGCTGATCAGATAGGCGCTAAGGACGACACATATCGGGTATACGGCTTTAACAGTGAGTTTTTAGGACTTTTGCAAACGGATGTAAAAGAGAACAAAACAAAAAGAATAAAGAATTTTTATTGACTGTATTTGATTAAAAGAGGGTGAGCGCAGGAGTGGAGAATATTACAAACGGTGAACCGACAGCGGTTTCTCTTGGGATTTTTGACGGTGTTCATATAGGACACAGAGCAGTATTAAATTCGGCAATGAAAAGCGGACTTAAAACAGCGGTGTTTACTTTTTTAAGTGAAACAGTCACAACAAAAGGAAATAAAGGGGTGATTTACCCCGATGAGAAAAAGCTTGAAATTTTAAAAGGTCTTAACATTGATTATGTGCTTTCGCCGAGTTTTTTGGATTTTAAGGATATGTCGGCAGAGGACTTTGTAAAGGATATTTTGGTTGAAGCGTTTAATGCGAAATGGGTTTTTTGCGGTGAGGATTTTCGCTTCGGTAAGGGAGCGGAGGCAGGAGTGCCGAAGCTTTTGGATCTGTGCCGCAAATACGGCGTTAAACTAAGCGTTACGCCGCCTGTTATGTATAAAGGACAAGCAGTTTCCTCCACGAGAATCAAAAACGCTTTGATAAGCGGAGACATCTCTTCGGCAAACGATATGCTTTATGAGAAATTCGGGTATTTTGAAAAGGTTATCCACGGGAATGAAATAGGAAGAACTCTTAATTTTCCGACCATCAATCAGCCTATTCCGAAAAAAACGGTTTTGCCGAAATTCGGCGTATATCTTACCGAGGTTTTAATCAACGGAGAAATATACAAGGGCGTTTCTAATGTCGGAGTAAAGCCGACCGTTCAAAATAAAGAGCCTTTGATAGAAACTCATATTTTAGGCTACAGCGGAAATTTATACGGCGAAAAGCTAAGCGTAAGACTTGTTAAATTTTTAAGAGAAGAAAAAAGGTTTTCCTCGCTCGAAAAGCTTAAAGAGCAGGTTGACCGTGATATACAAAATGCAGGAAGGGAAGTTTTATAATGAACAAGGTACGAACACGATTTGCTCCGTCACCGACGGGCTATATGCACATAGGTAATTTAAGAACTGCGCTTTTTACCTATATTATCGCAAAGAAAAACGGCGGAGATTTTATTTTGAGGATCGAAGATACCGACCGTGAAAGATATATTGAGGGCGCAACTCAGGTTATCTATGACACTCTTCGTGAATGCGGTCTTAACTGGGACGAGGGACCTGATATAGGCGGACCTGTTGGACCTTATATTCAGTCTGAGAGAATGGGTATGTTTAAAAAATATGCCGAGGAGCTTGTTGAAAAGGGAGAGGCATATTACTGCTTCTGTGACAAGGAGCGCCTTGACGAGCTTAAGGCTGTTCAGGAAGCAAGCGGAGTTATGCCGATGTATGACCGTCATTGCAGAAATCTTTCAAAGGAAGAGGTAGAAAAAAAGCTTGCCGAGGGAACACCATATGTTATAAGACAAAAGGTTCCTTTAGAGGGAACAACAACGTTTCACGATGAGCTTTACGGAGATATAACGGTTGAGAACTCAACGCTTGACGATCAGATTTTAATTAAGACTGACGGACTTCCGACATATAACTTCGCAAATGTTGTTGACGATCATCTTATGGGAATAACTCATGTTGTAAGGGGAAACGAGTATCTTTCAAGCGCACCGAAATACAATCTTTTGTATAAAGCTTTTGGATGGGAAGTACCTGTATATATCCATGTTGAGCATATCATGAAGGACAAGCAGCACAAGCTTTCAAAGAGAGATGGCGACGCATCTTATCAAGACCTTATGAAAAAGGGATATTTAAAAGAGGCTGTGTTAAACTACATTGCACTATTGGGCTGGGCGCCTAAGGGTGAAAACGAGATATTTACTCTTGATGAGCTCATAGATGAATTTGACATTTCGGGAATTTCAAAATCCCCTGCAATCTTTGACCCTGTGAAGCTAAGAGCTATGAACGGAGTATACATTAAAAAGATGAGCGATGAGGATTTTGCAAAAGCCGCAGAGCCTTATATCAGAGAAACGGTTAAAAGAGAAGACGCTGATATTGCATTTATCGCATCGCTTTTGAAGCCGAGAACGGAGCTGTTTACAGAGATCCCGGAACAGGTTGATTTTATCGACAAGCTTCCTGACTACGATACTTCTCTTTACTGTCACAAGAAAATGAAAACAAATGAGGAAAATTCTCTTGAATCATTAAAGGAAATTTTGCCGGTACTAAGGGCAGTTGACGAATGGACAGAAGAAAATGTCCACGAGGCGCTTTTTGGACTTATTGAAAAGCTCGGCGTTAAAAACGGAATTGTTTTGTGGCCGCTTAGAGTTGCTCTGTCGGGAAAAAGCTTTACGCCCGGCGGTGGAATAGAGATTTGCCGAATTTTAGGTAAAGAGGAGTCTTTAAGAAGAATAGAAGCAGGCATTGAAAAGCTTTCATAATACTATCACAAATGTACTTTACAATTAATTGGTATAAGACATAACCGTGAACGGATGTCCCCCGCCTCTTAGGCGGCGGTCATCTACGTCTTTCAGTAGGGGACATAAATCCCCTACTGAAACCCTAAGGGGCTTCGCCCCTCGTTCACTTG
>OHQF01001173.1_pt1 | contig 14025 bp, 10 predicted proteins | sample 1578001 | NCBI WGS metagenome assembly OHQF01 (sample SAMEA3879538, study PRJEB24766) | human gut metagenome | biome: human-associated habitat; feature: feces | place: USA | collected 1985/1987 | reverse complement strand
TACGAGGGAGTGGATTGAAATATCGGCAAGCTTTAAAAGGTCGTTGGGTATTGCCAAGTTCTCCCTCTTACGAGGGAGTGGATTGAAATAATAGGCTTATTGCGCAGGATATGGGCGAGGCACGTTCTCCCTCTTACGAGGGAGTGGATTGAAATGGCTGAAGCTGGTACAAATGCAGGTTCGGTTAATGTTCTCCCTCTTACGAGGGAGTGGATTGAAATCTCGACAAGGTTTGCGAAACGGTGAAGCTCCCCTGTTCTCCCTCTTACGAGGGAGTGGATTGAAATATCGGCAAGCTTTAAAAGGTCGTTGGGTATTGCCGTTCTCCCTCTTACGAGGGAGTGGATTGAAATAAGCAGCTTCCGGAAAACGTTAGTCTTCTGTGCCGTTCTCCCTCTTACGAGGGAGTGGATTGAAATGTATGCTCGACGTAGCCGCCCCAAGTATCAGAAAGTTCTCCCTCTTACGAGGGAGTGGATTGAAATAATTGACAAAATGTAGATATTGACACCAGTATTTGTTCTCCCTCTTACGAGGGAGTGGATTGAAATCCTCGGCTGATTTGCTTTCACAAGCTACTACAAAAGTTCTCCCTCTTACGAGGGAGTGGATTGAAATGTCACCGATCGTAACAGTTCCGTCACCGTTTACGTTCTCCCTCTTACGAGGGAGTGGATTGAAATGATTAAATCGTCTGTATCAGTTTTAGTATCGTCGTTCTCCCTCTTACGAGGGAGTGGATTGAAATTCGATGAATGTGTAGCTATATTCTCGCCCACGGTGTTCTCCCTCTTACGAGGGAGTGGATTGAAATAGAAAGCACCGTCATATAGGCTTTGAAGTTGTCCTGTTCTCCCTCTTACGAGGGAGTGGATTGAAATACACCACCTTCACCACTATAATTTACTTTCAATTCAGGTTCTCCCTCTTACGAGGGAGTGGATTGAAATATCGTCTGGGTTGGTCTTTTCTATGCTTTGTGTAACGTTCTCCCTCTTACGAGGGAGTGGATTGAAATGCTTTGAGATGCTATATTTAAGCTTAAAAGGCAGCGTTCTCCCTCTTACGAGGGAGTGGATTGAAATTCCGAGGTCTGCAAAAAGTGCGGCATTTTTGAGGTTCTCCCTCTTACGAGGGAGTGGATTGAAATTTGTCGTAGCATCTCATATATATATCAGATGCTTGTTCTCCCTCTTACGAGGGAGTGGATTGAAATAACCCATACACCATCATTAACTATAGAATTAAAGCGTTCTCCCTCTTACGAGGGAGTGGATTGAAATATTTTGCTTATCTTTGCTATTAAATTCGGCAAGGTTCTCCCTCTTACGAGGGAGTGGATTGAAATCTTATGATTTTTGCAGGTATCGGATTTGGCGCTCTTGTTCTCCCTCTTACGAGGGAGTGGATTGAAATATCAAGCACAAGCGTTGTCTGATGTTCCTTACCGGTTCTCCCTCTTACGAGGGAGTGGATTGAAATGGATATTACGATGAATGGAGCGAGAATTATTAATGGTTCTCCCTCTTACGAGGGAGTGGATTGAAATCGCATCTGCGTATATTTGGCGTTTGTGGGTGCTTTGTTCTCCCTCTTACGAGGGAGTGGATTGAAATTCTGCCTGGTTCGCCTATTGTATGGCTTGAAGCGTTCTCCCTCTTACGAGGGAGTGGATTGAAATTAATCTTTTTGGTTATGTTAATAATCAGCTTAGCGGGTTCTCCCTCTTACGAGGGAGTGGATTGAAATTTCTGCGGCGTTTTATGATGAAAAAGAAAAGCAGGTTCTCCCTCTTACGAGGGAGTGGATTGAAATTTGTTATACTTCTGTACAGCTTTATTAGTTGCTTGTTCTCCCTCTTACGAGGGAGTGGATTGAAATTTCTTGGTCAAGATGTTGGAGAGGTACGGGCGAAGTTCTCCCTCTTACGAGGGAGTGGATTGAAATCATATTTTCATCACACGCAAGCAAAGGCATACAGTTCTCCCTCTTACGAGGGAGTGGATTGAAATCCTTTCACTATATACATTATATCACATTACACACGGTTCTCCCTCTTACGAGGGAGTGGATTGAAATTTGTATGCCTTTGCTTGCGTGTGATGAAAATATGGTTCTCCCTCTTACGAGGGAGTGGATTGAAATATTGTTTAAATAACCACAAACAGCAGGGGAATCAGGTTCTCCCTCTTACGAGGGAGTGGATTGAAATTTTTCAGTATCTTTTGAACGAGCGTGACAGGCTCGTTCTCCCTCTTACGAGGGAGTGGATTGAAATCAAAGGAATTTACCCGAATAGCATAGGATAGTAAGGTTCTCCCTCTTACGAGGGAGTGGATTGAAATTTTATTTGCAGATACAATTAAGCAGATGCCTAATAGTTCTCCCTCTTACGAGGGAGTGGATTGAAATATATCACGGATTTGCGCTTGCGTACAAGTTCCCGGTTCTCCCTCTTACGAGGGAGTGGATTGAAATGGCTCTAATCAGACACTCGCAGACCAGGAAAAGGTTCTCCCTCTTACGAGGGAGTGGATTGAAATCTGACCTCGTTATAGCAGTTGTCGAGGCAGTAGCTGTTCTCCCTCTTACGAGGGAGTGGATTGAAATAACACAGGCCTTGAAATGAAAGCCATAAAACAGCAGTTCTCCCTCTTACGAGGGAGTGGATTGAAATCAAAATGGAACCCACAAAAAAGAACGTTGCGAATGGTTCTCCCTCTTACGAGGGAGTGGATTGAAATTTTTTTCTTATCGTAACAACGCATATAAATATCGTTCTCCCTCTTACGAGGGAGTGGATTGAAATGGCTTATAAGGCGTTTGCTCTGAGGAATAATAATCGTTCTCCCTCTTACGAGGGAGTGGATTGAAATCTAACAAAATCCGAAGGCAAACAAAAAGGAAAAGTTCTCCCTCTTACGAGGGAGTGGATTGAAATGTCAACAAAGGTCAACATATCAGTTGCTGTTGTGTTCTCCCTCTTACGAGGGAGTGGATTGAAATTGTTTATCTATATATTCAATGTATAAATCATATGGTTCTCCCTCTTACGAGGGAGTGGATTGAAATGCAGCTCTTTTGCCGAGCTCTCCGATGAACCTGCAGTTCTCCCTCTTACGAGGGAGTGGATTGAAATATTTTCCCGGCGCGGACATAAAATGCACGATGACAAGTTCTCCCTCTTACGAGGGAGTGGATTGAAATATATTTTCAACATTTTGCCGCCTGCTGTCTGCAGTTCTCCCTCTTACGAGGGAGTGGATTGAAATACCGTCCTTGATAACAGGCTCTGTAATAATAAGGTTCTCCCTCTTACGAGGGAGTGGATTGAAATGTTTGCGATATCTTCTCTTGTGATTTTTGTCTTGTCGTTCTCCCTCTTACGAGGGAGTGGATTGAAATAATCTGCTCTTGTACCTCAGTCGAGTAGACATTGAGCGTTCTCCCTCTTACGAGGGAGTGGATTGAAATTGACAACAGCGTTAAGCTCTCTGACTATATCTGGTTCTCCCTCTTACGAGGGAGTGGATTGAAATCGATCGAGGAGATAACGCCCGCTTATCTTTATGGGTTCTCCCTCTTACGAGGGAGTGGATTGAAATGCGAGGGTATATTGTCCTGAGGCTTTAATGGGCGCGGTTCTCCCTCTTACGAGGGAGTGGATTGAAATACCGAGACCCGACTTTAATCTTCCCCATTCGGCAGGTTCTCCCTCTTACGAGGGAGTGGATTGAAATACTTGTAAATTCGCTTGCAACGACAACGGAGAAGGGGTTCTCCCTCTTACGAGGGAGTGGATTGAAATCGCAATGGATTCTGCAGCAGAAAAAACCAGTGCTGGTTCTCCCTCTTACGAGGGAGTGGATTGAAATATTGTCAACGATATTATCATTGACAGAAGCGATGAGGTTCTCCCTCTTACGAGGGAGTGGATTGAAATCTGAAAGCCTGCATCTTCGCCTGCAGTTCTGCCGGGTTCTCCCTCTTACGAGGGAGTGGATTGAAATAGTATTGAAAATTTAGTTCTAAAGTGGTACTATAATAGGTTCTCCCTCTTACGAGGGAGTGGATTGAAATGCACCACCTTTTTATTTTATAAGCTATGTAGGAGGTTCTCCCTCTTACGAGGGAGTGGATTGAAATCTGAAAAGGCTGTTAAGTAATGGTTACTGATGCAAGGTTCTCCCTCTTACGAGGGAGTGGATTGAAATAATGCTTTCGATCGATTCGGGCAGCTTGCCGTAGGTTCTCCCTCTTACGAGGGAGTGGATTGAAATCCAAGCTCAAACCCGAGGTCAAGGGGAGCGGCAATGCGGTTCTCCCTCTTACGAGGGAGTGGATTGAAATGCAAAACTATCGGGAGATATTTCCGATATGTACAGGTTCTCCCTCTTACGAGGGAGTGGATTGAAATAGAATGCATTCAATGGCATTATGAAAAGTAATTTGGTTCTCCCTCTTACGAGGGAGTGGATTGAAATATTGTGCAGAAAAGTTAACCCCTTAAACAAGACAGGTTCTCCCTCTTACGAGGGAGTGGATTGAAATAAAACCAACTCATTTAAAAGCAATATTTCAAAATGGTTCTCCCTCTTACGAGGGAGTGGATTGAAATAAAACATCGAAATAATTCTTGCGAATATCGTTAGGTTCTCCCTCTTACGAGGGAGTGGATTGAAATGCTGTCTGTGATAGCCAATTACAAAGAGCTTACCGGTTCTCCCTCTTACGAGGGAGTGGATTGAAATACTCAGAGCAAACGCCTTATAAGCCGTAAGGTAATGTTCTCCCTCTTACGAGGGAGTGGATTGAAATCCATACGGTGGATTACAGAAAACAGCGCCGTCAGTTCTCCCTCTTACGAGGGAGTGGATTGAAATACAAATTCCGCTGTCTTCCGCCAAGCAACAACAGAGTTCTCCCTCTTACGAGGGAGTGGATTGAAATATCCCGTCGGCGTATGCCCTGCGCACCTCTCGCCAAGTTCTCCCTCTTACGAGGGAGTGGATTGAAATTGTAAAAGCCGCCGAAACGCCGTCGGCATCGTCAGGTTCTCCCTCTTACGAGGGAGTGGATTGAAATCGAGAGGTTGTAACTTAACGCTCTCGGTTAAAAACGTTCTCCCTCTTACGAGGGAGTGGATTGAAATTTCTGGTATTTTTGGTCGAGGTGCGTGTAAATCTGCGTTCTCCCTCTTACGAGGGAGTGGATTGAAATCAAACAATTCTGAAGAACCTTCTCGGGACTACTGTTCTCCCTCTTACGAGGGAGTGGATTGAAATTGTTGATACGATTATCTGCTACAATTGTTAAGGGGTTCTCCCTCTTACGAGGGAGTGGATTGAAATATGTTTTGCATAAACTGCGTTACGCCCAAGACATCGTTCTCCCTCTTACGAGGGAGTGGATTGAAATGCATATATGATAAAAAAATGGAACGTGGGCGTGGTTCTCCCTCTTACGAGGGAGTGGATTGAAATAACAGATGAAAGGCAGATACTGTTATCAAGACCGTTCTCCCTCTTACGAGGGAGTGGATTGAAATGCGAGCTTAATCGAGACGGTGTAAACAAAATCGTTGTTCTCCCTCTTACGAGGGAGTGGATTGAAATACGAGGCCTCTGAGCGTTCAGAATCATCGCTGACAAGTTCTCCCTCTTACGAGGGAGTGGATTGAAATTTTGAATTCGTATGAACTATTATACGTAATATACAAGTTCTCCCTCTTACGAGGGAGTGGATTGAAATAACTCGGGGTTAACAGTTGGAAGATCGGAAATGTGGTTCTCCCTCTTACGAGGGAGTGGATTGAAATCGATCGGTGAACTCTTTAAAAAGCTTATCAATCAGTTCTCCCTCTTACGAGGGAGTGGATTGAAATAATATCTTTATGTGATATAATAAGATCACAGGGGTTCTCCCTCTTACGAGGGAGTGGATTGAAATCGAAACTTATAAAATCAATAAAAAATAAAAATAAAGGTTCTCCCTCTTACGAGGGAGTGGATTGAAATCGTGAGATACCGCAGCGTAGCGGAGGAGAGGCTCGTTCTCCCTCTTACGAGGGAGTGGATTGAAATCACCTGTCGTGTATAATCTTTTTGCAAAAATCTATCGTTCTCCCTCTTACGAGGGAGTGGATTGAAATTCGTCAGTCCGTAGACCTCGTAGGCATCGGAATAGTTCTCCCTCTTACGAGGGAGTGGATTGAAATGCCGTGATAAAAAATCTTTTCTCGAGGTTTTGTGCGTTCTCCCTCTTACGAGGGAGTGGATTGAAATTCACACAAAAGCGCTGTGTGAGATGTTCCGAGCCGTTCTCCCTCTTACGAGGGAGTGGATTGAAATACAGAGATGCAGAAACGAGCATTACAGCGGCTTTGTTCTCCCTCTTACGAGGGAGTGGATTGAAATCGTATTTACGGGAGAAAGCAGCCTTGCTCTGACACCGTTCTCCCTCTTACGAGGGAGTGGATTGAAATAAGCTGTATTTCTCCGAAAGCTTATTCAGCCAGCCGTTCTCCCTCTTACGAGGGAGTGGATTGAAATTCGGCAAAGCAAGCGGAAATCTTAAAGTTTGCGTAGTTCTCCCTCTTACGAGGGAGTGGATTGAAATCGCGCAATAATGAATAACTTGCAGCACAACGTCTGTTCTCCCTCTTACGAGGGAGTGGATTGAAATTTGTATATTATTGTACACTTTAAGTGCACAAAAGGTTCTCCCTCTTACGAGGGAGTGGATTGAAATGAGTATACTTGGATTTTTAAGTAGTTAAGAACCGTTCTCCCTCCTGAACATTGCATAATTTTTTGTTTTGCTTGACAAACATTGCTGTGCAGTGGTAAAATATAAATATAAGATGTACATTTTGTTTCAAATCAGTCACCGGATATAAAGGAGAACTTATGGCAAAGCTCAGACAATCGGGCGAGGACTACCTCGAAACGATATATATTTTAAGCAAAAACGGAGATGTCCGTTCAATTGATATCGCGAATGAAATGAATGTATCGAAGCCGAGCGTCTGCCGCGCGGTGGGGCTTCTCAAGGACGGCGGATTTATAAAAATGGACAAAGACGGCTATATAACCTTTACCGAAGAGGGCAGAGCTGCCGCTGCGAGTGTTTATGAGCGTCACACTGTTCTTACCGACTGGCTCGTTGGCATCGGCGTAAACGAAAAGACAGCTGCCGAGGACGCTTGCCGCCTTGAACATAACTTCAGTCAGGAATCCTTTGAACATCTGAAAAATCATATCGAAACATGCCATAAAAAGAACTGACCTTTTCTTTGACTTTGCGAAAAAATTGCGGTACAGTAAATGTTATGCTTGACAAACAATGCTGTGCCGTGTTATACTGTGTATAGGTTAGCAAATGCTAACTGAAAATCGATGCGATAAAAATTCAACGGAAATCAATTTTTGGTGTTTTTATCGTTCGGTGAAATGCAAATGGCATGAAATTCTCGCACAAACGAATTTTTTTTGACGATGTGAGCATAATAATCAGGGAAAAGCATTGCTGATACTCGACGTAAGGCTTTTTACGGCTCATTGTAGGGAAATTTGAGAAGTGAGCAGGTCGATTTGCACAATTTGTACAATGCGGTTAGCTATAGCTAATTTAGGGTGAGGTGATAGAATGTCAAAAGCGGAGTATAACAGCTTTGGGCGAAAGCTCGCGTTCCATACAGCGCCGACTTTGCTCGGGATAAAGTGTGCAAGCCTTTTTTCACTTTCTTCTTCGGAATTTGACCTTGAATTTCACTCTCGGTATTTCAACCGCAGAACTGCGGCGCTCGGACTTGCGAGCAGGATATTGTGCAGCTGCAAAAACCGTTCACTCATACTTGTTTACAGCAGTGAGCAGCTTGCTAAACGTCTTGCGGACAGATCGGCAAAAGCGATACTCGAACGTTACGGCTACACCTCGGATATGACGGTCGATGAATGTCTTGACCGACTTTCGGAACGCATCGGTGAAAGTGAAAGCTTTCCACACGAGATCGGCGTTTTTCTTGGCTATCCCGTTGAAGATGTTATCGGTTTCATCGAGAACAAGGGTGAAAATTTCAAGCTCTGCGGTGCTTGGAAGGTTTACGGAAGTGTCGAGAATGCTCGGCGTACATTTGCGGATTACGATAGGTGCAGAAATTTTCTGTGCAATAAATTAAACGGGGGAGCTGACATTTATCAGACCCTTGTGAACTTATCAGATTGATCAGGAGGACAAAGTTTATGAAAACAGCAGTAATTTATTGGAGCGGCACGGGCAATACCGAGGCTATGGCAAAGGCAGTCGCAGAGGGCGCGGGCGCAGAACTCTTCACAGTTTCCGAGTTTTCTGGCAGTGTTGATGATTATGACGCTGTCGCATTCGGCTGTCCTGCAATGGGTGCTGAAATGCTCGAAGAGGACGAGTTTGAACCGTTCTTCACAGAGATCGAGGGCAGACTCAGCGGCAAAAAAGTCGGACTTTTCGGTTCTTACGGCTGGGGCGACGGCGAATGGATGAGAAACTGGGAAACCAGAGTTGGGTCCGACGGTGCTGTTCTCGCTGGAGGCGAGGGTGTTATTGCAAATGATGCTCCGTCCGATGATGACCTTGAAAAGTGCAGGGCTTTGGGCAAGGCTCTTACGGAATAATCATACTAATTTTTAATCAACCTATAGACAAACTCTCGGCTATAATAAGTTCATTCTGCGTCGAGCACCCTTGTCAGGCAACAGCCTGCCTGCGGTTGTTCTCCTTGACTGAACTTATTCTATCTGTCGATTTTGTCTATAGAACAATTAAAAATTAGTATTACTTGGTTTTTACCCAAATATGAACGGTTATCAAAGGCTAACAAAGTTACCTAAAACTAACTGCGTGAGTTTGTGCAGATATACAAATCTGCGAAAAACTATTGACAACGGAGTAAAATGATAGTATTATTAAGTACGGTTAGTAAAAGCTAACATAGTTAGCAGCTACTGACCGTACTTAAAGTTCAAGGGTTAGCAAAAGCTAATGTAGGGTCGGAGTTTGCGGAAATATCATCGCAAAAGTCGGATTCGGACAGTTTGCGGGATTTTTCCGAAAATTTTTGGCTGCAGGGTTAGCAAATTCTAACGATAAAAAGGAGTGAAGCTATGATGCCGCTTACGCTTGCCAATACCGGTGAAGAAAACATCATCAAAAAGGTCGGAGGAAACCCCGATACGAGAAAATTTCTCGAAAATCTCGGATTCGTTGCAGGTGGAACGGTAACAGTCGTCAGTGAGATCGGCGGAAATGTTATCGTCAATGTAAAGGAATCAAGAGTTGCCGTTTCAAAGGAAATGGCTTGCAAGATCATGGTATGATCTTTTTGAATTCGGAATTCGGAATGCGGAATTCGGAATTATCGGGTGTTGTGAATTTGCATCAGGATATGTAAGAAACGGTTCTTTTCTTGATGCGTAACATAATTTGAAATGAAAAGGAGAGAATGGAAATGACACTGAAAAACGCTGCGATCGGTTCAACTGTCACTGTAAAGAAGCTTAACGGTGAGGGCGCTGTAAAGCGCAGGATCATGGACATGGGGATTACAAAGGGTACTGAAATTTATATCCGCAAGGTAGCTCCTCTTGGCGACCCCGTTGAAGTAACTGTCAGAGGCTATGAGCTTTCGCTTCGTAAAGCTGATGCTGAAATGATCGAGATCGCTTAAATTTTATTTATTTTGCATATTGGTTAGCAATGACTAATAAAGTTAGTCTGAACTAACATCAAGAAAGGATAAATTGGATATGGAAATTAAAATCGCGCTTGCGGGAAATCCGAACTCAGGCAAAACAACGCTTTTTAATGCCCTCACAGGTTCCAACCAGTTCGTCGGCAACTGGCCCGGCGTAACCGTTGAAAAAAAAGAGGGTAAGCTAAAGGGTCACAAAGATGTTATCATCACTGACCTTCCGGGTATCTACTCGCTTTCACCTTACACACTTGAAGAAGTTGTTGCGAGAAACTACCTCATCGGTGAGCGTCCGAATGCGATCCTCAACATCATCGACGGTACAAACCTTGAAAGAAACCTTTACCTTACAACACAGCTCGTTGAGCTTGGAATCCCTGTTGTATGCGCTATCAATATGATGGATATCGTCCGCAAGAACGGCGATACGATCAATATCGAACAGCTCTCAAAGGAACTCGGCTGCAAGGTAGTTGAAATTTCCGCTCTTAAGGGAACCGGCGTAAATGAGGCTGCCGAAGCTGCTATTGCTGCTGCAAAGGCAAAAGAACCGATGATCCCACAGCACAAGTTCTGCGGTTGCGTTGAACACGCTATCGCACATATCGAAGAAGCTGTTCTTCACGATGTTCCCGAACAGAACCAGCGTTGGTACGCTATCAAGGTATTTGAGCGTGATGAAAAAGTCCTTGAAATGCTCAGGATCGACAGCGCAACAATGGCTCATATCACCCAGGATATTGAAGCTGCCGAAAAGGAAATGGACGACGATGCAGAGAGCATCATCACCAATGAGCGTTACATTTACATCGGCACTATTATTAAGGAATGTTATAAAAAGAAAAACAAGGGTGGACTTACGACTTCCGATAAGATCGATAAGATCGTTACAAACAGAATCCTCGGTCTTCCTATTTTCGCCTGCGTAATGTTCCTTGTTTATTACATAGCAATGGTCACAGTCGGTGCTTCCGCAACTGACTGGGCAAACGACGGACTTTTCGGCGATGGCTGGCATCTTCTCGGAATCGGCACAAGTGCTTACGAAGAGGCTGCTGAGGAATACGGTGATGCTCCTGCGATTATTGAAGCATTTATCGAAAAGGCTCAGGAAAACGGCATTGATACAGCAGCTGTTGAAGAAGCTATCGACAGCGGATCCGAAACATTCAATGTTGATACAGCCAAGACAGAGCTTGACGCTCTTGCTGCAAACTTCACAGATGCAGACACAGTAACATACACCGTTGAAGATGAAGAAACTCTCGCAACGGAAGATGTTGAAGCAACGGGTGCAGACCTTGCAGATGCAGTTGATGCATTCGTTAAGTATGATTGTGCAGACCCCGATCCTGCTGCTTACGGCGTATGGGTCCCCGGTGTTCCCGTACTTATCGGAAATCTGCTTGAATCCGTAAACTGCGCTGATTGGCTCAGCGGACTTATCCTTGACGGTATCGTAGCAGGTGTTGGTGCAGTCCTCGGCTTCGTACCTCAGATGCTCGTACTCTTCCTTCTCCTCGCATTCCTCGAGGCCTGCGGTTATATGTCCCGTATCGCATTCGTAATGGACAGAATTTTCAGAAAGTTCGGTCTTTCGGGTAAATCCTTTATTCCTATGCTTGTCGGCGTAGGCTGCGGCGTTCCTGGTATCATGGCTTCAAGAACCATTGAAAACGAACGTGACAGAAGAATGACAGTTATGACAACAACATTTATCCCCTGCGGCGCTAAGGTACCTTTCATCGCAATGATCGCAGGTGCTATCTTCGGCGGTTCTCCTATCGTTGCAACCTCCGCATACTTCATCGGTGCGGCTGCAATCATCGTTTCGGGTATCATGCTCAAGAAGACAAAGATGTTCGCAGGCGACCCTGCTCCGTTCGTAATGGAACTTCCTGCATACCACCTTCCTACTGTCGGAAATCTTCTCCGTTCAATGTGGGAAAGAGGCTGGTCATTCATTAAAAAGGCAGGTACGGTTATCCTCCTTTCTACGATCTTTGTATGGTTCACAACCTACTTCGGTGTAGTTGACGGAACATTCCGTATGCTTTCCGAAGAAGAGATCGACTCCAGTATCCTTGCTGCTATCGGCGGAGTACTTGCCTGGATCTTCAAGCCGCTCGGCTGGGGCAACTGGCAGGCAACTGTCGCATCTATCACAGGTCTTGTTGCAAAGGAAAACATCGTTGGTACAATGGGTATCCTCTACGGCGGCGGAGAGGGCAGCGTTTATGACGCGATCGGCGCTGCATTCACAGGCGTTACAGGTTACTCGTTCCTCGTATTCAACCTCCTCTGCGCACCTTGCTTCGCTGCAATGGGTGCTATCAAGAGAGAGATGAACAATGGCAAGTGGACAGCATTCGCTATCGGCTACCAGTGCGGATTTGCTTATGTAGTTGCACTCTGCATCAACCAGTTCGGCAATCTCTTCACGGGCAACGTAAATGTTATCGGTCTTATTGCAGCCCTCATCTGCCTTGCAGGCATCATCTATATGCTTGTAAGACCTTACAAGGAGAGCAACAGACTTACAGCAAACGTTAAGGTAAAATCATAAAGCAATAAACCAAATTCACCTGCGCTCCCGATAAACTCACGGGAGCGCAGAAGTTTATAAAGGTCACCTCAAAACTTAAGAAAGGTCGTGGCAATATGTCTACTTTGATAGTCGGTCTTATAGTTGCAGGTGTTGTCTTTCTGGCAGCAAGGCAGATATATAAGGATAAGAAAAAAGGAAAGTCTTTCTGCGGCGGAAAATGTTCCTGCTGTCCTAACGGATGCGCTTGCGGAAGCAGTTGTCACGGGGAGAAGAAAAAGTGAACGGACTTACATATTCCCAGAAAAAATATCTCTTCGCAATATATAAGCTCGGTCAGAACGGCGGCGAGGTGAAATCCTCCGACGTTGCAAAGATAGTCGGCGTGAGCAAAGCAAGCACCGCCGCAATGACCGCAAAGCTCTGCGAGAGCGGATATATCGAAAAAGAGCATTACGGTCAGATAAATCTGACAGAAAGCGGCATCAAAGCTGCGAACCCGATCTTCACAAGCTGCATAATCATTCGTGATTTCCTCGAAAATGTTCTCGGACTTGATCCAAAAGCGGCTGACGATGATTCGGTAAAGATAGTCAGCCACGTTTCGGAAAAAACAGTCGAAAGGCTTGCCGAATACTTTTTGGGGAAAAAATAAAACTTCGGTATTTGTACATCACATCGGGAAAGGGTGAAATACGAAAATGGCAACGGGAATAATAATCGCTGTGCTTATCGTTGTATGCGTAACGGCGATAAAGAGCTATATGAACAAGCTTGCGCACGGCTGCTGCGGAGCAGGCTCGGACGATGTTAAGGCTGTCGAAAAAAAGACCGATCTTTCGGAATATAAATATAAGACGACCGTTCACATCGGCGGAATGTCCTGCAAAAACTGCGCAGAGAGGATAGCGAACGCCCTCAACAGACAGGGCTTGTATGCGGAAGCAGACTATAAAAGCGGCATCGCTGAGATTTATTCGGCTTCACCCGTTTCCGATTTCACTATCCGTCAGACTGTGATAGGACTTGGCTACACTGTGGAAAGGACAGAAGAAAATGAGCTGTGACTGCGAACTGAATTTTGAGTATCATGAGTTCGTCGAGTGCATAACCTCGGCACTCGATGCACGTGACCCGTACACGGGCGATCATTCGCGGCGCGTGAGCGATATGGCTTGCTTTATCTGCTGCAAAATGGGCATTCCGCACCACGAAACGCAGGAAATACATATCGCGGGACATCTTCACGATATCGGAAAAATAGGCGTTCCCGACCGTGTTCTGCTCAAACCCGAGCGTCTCAACGATGAGGAGTGGGCGCTGATGAAAAAGCACCCCGAAATAGGTGCGGAGATACTTTCAAAATCGGAGCATTTTTCAAGAATAGCCGCCATAATCCTCCACCACCACGAACGCTGGGACGGAAAAGGCTACCCGTTCGGCGCAAAGGGCGAGGAGATACCCCTCGGGGCGAGAATAATCGCCGTCTGCGACTCGATCGATGCTATGGCATCGGCAAGAGCGTACAGAAAAGCACTTCCGCTCGATATCTGCCACAGCGAGATAGAGAAAAACGTCGGTCTTATGTATGACCCAAAGGTTGCGGAGACAGCTTTGCGGAATTGGGACGAATTAACGTCCGAGTACAGAAAAAGTTAATTCGATCTAACTTAAAAGTTAATTAAAACTAACTTGATAAATACAAAAAAGTCTGTTCATTTGGACAGATTTTTTTGTAAGATTTTTCATAAAA
>OHQF01001166.1_pt1 | contig 14136 bp, 12 predicted proteins | sample 1578001 | NCBI WGS metagenome assembly OHQF01 (sample SAMEA3879538, study PRJEB24766) | human gut metagenome | biome: human-associated habitat; feature: feces | place: USA | collected 1985/1987 | reverse complement strand
ATATGTTTATTCGGGCTTTGCTGTGTTGAATTTGAAAACGTCTGCGACTTCGGAGATGGTGACATAAGCTTTTGGGTCGCAGTTCTGGACGATAGTTCTCATTCGTGTTATCTGGAAGCGGTTGACAACGATGTAAAGCACGGTCTTGGGTGATTTTGAGTAGTAACCCTGTGCGCCGATGAGCGTTATTCCGCAGCCGAATTCCTCGGAGAGAGCTTTGCTGACTTCCTCGGCTTTGTCTGTAATGACGAAAGCGGATTTTGAACGGTCGATACCTTCGACGATGAAGTCAACGGCTTTGAGTGCGGCTGTATAAGCAACGACCGAGTAGAGCGGCAGTATCCAGCTTTTGAGGATAATTCCGCAGACTATGTAAAGAATGATATTATATCCCATAACGAAAGTGCCTACCGTGATGCCGATACGCTTTGCAAAGATAACAGCCATTATTTCAATGCCGTCCATTGCACCGCCGAAGCGAATGGCAAGTCCGCTGCCGATTCCCGAGATAAGTCCGCCGAAGAGCGAGCAGAGGAGCAGGTCCGAGCCTGCGAGCGGCGAAACAAAGCTGACATCAACGGGAAGAACATCGGTTATCAGCCACGCGGAGAGCGAATATATCATAACAGCATATATCGCAGATACAGTGAAAGTAATGCCCTGCTTTTTCATTCCGTAGAGGAAAAGCGGAACATTCAGGACTATAAGGAAAAACGAGAGTGAGAGCGGCGTTATGCCCGAGAGCAGTATCGATGTGCCCGAAATTCCGCTGTCGTAGAGTTTCACGGGGGCGAGAAACATCGTTATTCCGATGGCATTTATAATTCCTGCGGCGGTAAGACCGAGAAATTTTTTTAAGCCGATCTTTTTCAGTTCGTTCAGCAGCTTTGACATATTGATTCCTCCGATTAAAAAGTTATAACAATTATATCATATTTTTGATGATAATTCAATACGCAAAAGCAAATTTGTGTCATATTTATGTGTGGGAAAATCATCCGGTCCGCTTGACATTATTATTCACAAATGGTATAATAAACGGTAATAAACAACGGCATAAAACAGCCGATAAATTCGGCGGAAATTTGATGTTTGGGGGCAGGAAAATGAAAAGATTCATCAAAATGTTCAGCTCGCTCATGCTTGCGCTTATGATAGCTGTTTCGGCAGTAATTATCCCGTCGTCTGCGGCTTCGGTCAAGCTCAGCAAGAAGTCGATAACGCTCATCACGGGCACTTCGACGACGTTGAAGCTTACGGGAACGAAAAAGACCGTAAAATGGTCGTCAATGGCAGATGATGTCGCGACCGTTTCAAGCAAGGGCAAGGTCACTGCAAAGTCAACGGGTTCGACCTACATCGTTGCAAAGGTCGGAAAAACAAGCTACAAATGCAAGGTCAAGGTCATCAACGGAAAGATAACGGTCGGCAAATCGGAGGTTTCGCTCAAATCGAATGAAACTGTCAAGGTGAAGATCAAAGCGCTCGGAGGACACTCGATAGCTGCCGAATCGATGAACGAGAACATCGCGACGGTAAGCTTCAAGGGTTCAAAGTGGAACGGCGACATCATCAACCTTAAAATAAAGGGTGTTTACGCAGGTGAGACAACTGTAAAGGTATATTCAAAGAAATATCCGAAATCGGTTTATAAATATATTGATGTAAATGTTGAAAGCGTTAAGGAAAATGAGTTCGCAAATGTAGCTTCCGTTTCCATGGATTCCGCATCGGAAAATGAGAGCGACAACGCTACGGACGGTATGAGCTTTGCGGAAGAGGTGCTATACTACTGCAATATCGAGCGCGAAAAGGCAGGAGTTTCTCCGCTTGTGCTTGATGATACGCTTTGCTCCGCTGCTGCAGTGAGAGCGGAGGAGATCACGGGATCCTTTGAACACACCCGTCCCGATGGAAGAAAATGCTTCACGGCGATGGACGATATAGGATATTCCTACAGTGCAGCGGGTGAGAATATCGCATGGGGATACCGCACGGCTGAAGAGGTCGTTGACGGCTGGATGAATTCCGCAGGACACAGAGCAAATATCCTCAGCTCGAATTTCAATCGCCTTGGCGTTGGAAAATCGGGAACTTACTGGGTGCAGATGTTCGCATATTCAAACTAATTCGATAAAATGCCGATCAAAGTCCTGCTTTGAACGGCGTTTTTGCAAAGGGAGGTCTTGATAATGAGCAAAAGATCGGTGAGAACCTTTCTCGGACTGCTTATGGCTGTTATAATGATGCTGTCGCTGGCTGTCATACCGTCATCGGCGGCTAATGCAGAGCTTAACAAAAGCTCGGTTTCAATCGTAAAAGGATATTCCGTTTTGCTGGAAGTTATGGGAACAAACAAAAAAATCAAATGGTCGTCCGCTGACACGTCTGTTGCGGAGGTGTCAAAAAGGGGCAGGGTAACGGGTGTTGAAGTCGGAACGACTACTGTAAGCGCTTCGTTCGGGGACAGAGTTCTCAAATGCAGTGTGACGGTCAAGGCAGGAAGCATTTCTGCCAATGCGAACAGCATTTCGATCGATGTGAAAAAAAAGGCCATTGTTTCCGTAAAGGCTGTAGGCATACACGAGCTTGCCGTTAAAAGCTCGGACAGCTCGGTTGCAAAGGCATCACTTTCGGGCAAATTCGACGGAGATGTCACTTCGGTGACTGTTCAGGGTGTTGCTGACGGAGCGGCAAAGATAAAGATATACGCAAAGGGCTATGAAAAGAGCATTTACAGATATATCAATGTCAAGGTCGGAAAAGGAAAGCCGACGGAAAAGGTCACTATGGACGGAGTGACGGTTTCCGCCGACTCGGTCGAGGTCAATGAAAATCTCACCGCGGAGGTAAAGGTAACAGCTTCGTCATCGGTGATAGGCAGACTGAGGATAATTTCTACCGCCAAGCATAAATTTGATGTTGAAACAAATATCGGGAACAATTCTGCGACCGTAAAGATAAACGGTTTTGTTGAGGGCGGCGGAAATCTCAGGATATATGACCCCGAAAACAAAAAAGTGAACATTTATATCCCTGTTACAGTCACGAACAACACATATGATGTCGTTGTATGGAACAGAGAGCCGAAAAAGCGCACAAACACGGATATCGTCTATGAAGCGGACAACGGCAGAGGGACAAAGTATTATATCCTCGAACCACAGGACGCTGACCCTGCACACGCCGCTTCGCGCCTCGCAAAGGAAGCGGAAAAATACGAATACTGGACGGTATATGAGAGCAAGCCTGTAAAGGAACTTGCGAACGATACTATCATTTCCAAATCGGAAAAGTATAACGGCAAAAGGGTAACAAGATACCTGCTTGTTCCTTACAGATATGATGAAGCATACTCAAATTCACATTTCGGTATGTATTTCGGCGTTTATGATTACAACAAGGTCTATGCCAATATGCCGACTGCCACAAAGTACGGCGACACGACATATACCTACGAATGCACATTCACGGGCAACGGCACTTCCGAGTTCAGGTTTATCCTCACAGAAGGCAGAAACGATTTCGCCGCCGCAGAAAAGGTCTGGAAGGCTTATATCAAAAAATACAATATAACAATATATAAATTCAAGGGTTAAAATGTAACCGTATTGTAATTCTATTGTATTTCCTTTTTAATTGACTTTTATTATCTCCGATGGTAAAATAGACTTAAAGTAAGATCCCACAATAAAAACAATACAGGAGGTATGGATTATGAGTAAAAACTTTTTTAGATCATTCCTTAGCACACTCCTTGCTCTTATGATGATAGTTACGGTCGCAGTCGTTCCTGCGTCCGCAGCTTCGGTAAAGCTCAACAGATCGTCGATATCGCTCACAAAGGGCTATTCGACAACGCTTTCCGTGAGCGGCACAACAAGCAAGGTAACATGGACAACGGGCAATAAGAATGTTGCCACCGTTTCAAGCAAGGGCAAGGTAGTCGGCAAAAAGGTCGGCTCGACCTACATTTACGCAAAGGTAAATTCTTCTACGCTCAAATGCAAGGTCAATGTCGTTGCAGGCAAGATCGCTGTCGGACAAAGCAGTGTTGAGCTTGAACCCGGCGACACAACAAAGATCCGCATCAAGGCTCTCGGAACGCACAGCCTTTCCGTACGCACTACAGATTCAAGCGTTGTAAAGGCGACATGGTCCGGTGCGAAGTTCAGCGGAAACTACATCAACCTTACGCTCAAGGCTGTCGGCTCAGGCTCGGCAAGAGTTAAGGTATATGCAAAGAATTATCCCAAGTCGGTCTACAAGTACATCGATGTTGATGTTATCGGTGAAGACGATGATGATATCATCGATGACGGAACAGGCGACAATGACAATACGACCGTAAGCGGAAATATCCAGTCAAGCGTTTCTTCGGTAAGCGTTGCAGAGGGTTCTTCACAGTCGTTCACAGTCTATGCTTCTTCCGCAAGCGTTCTTTCCGGTCTTAAAGTCAATTCTTCGAGTTTCTTCGGCTTCGGCGTAAAGACAACGACCGATACTTCGAGAAATGCACTCGTTATCACGGTTTACGGCTACAGCGCAGAAACAGGCACTATCAAGGTATATTCGACGGCTGACAGCAAGCTTTCCGTTACGATCCCCGTAACGGTAACGGCTGATACACAGTATTATAAGCTTCTCACAGTAAAGCCGACAACAAAGATACTCCAGACAGATACAGTCATTGCTTTCCAGAACGGAACAACAGCTTACTATATGCTTGTTCCTTACGGATATGACCCTGCTTACGCAAACTCTGTTGCCGCAAAGGCACTTAACTCCTACAGCTACAACCTCGTTTACGATACAACTCCTCAGAAGAAGCTCGCAAACGATCAGGTAATTCCTAAGAATGTTGTATTCAACGGAACAACTCAGGCAAGATATGTTCTTGCGCCTTACGGCTACGACACCGCATTCGTTGACACTATATTCGCAAAGTATTCGGGAAAATACGATTATTACACCGTTTATACCGAAAAGCCCGCAACAACATCATTCTCGGACGAGATACTTTCATGGACGGTTTCAAAGTCCAATGCCACAACAGGCAAGGTCGAAACAACAGCAAGATATATGCTCGTTCCTTTCGGATATGACGAAACAAAGGCAAACGACATCAAGACAAAGGATATGAACAGCAATACGAGCGCTCTGACCTACACAGTCTACAGCACACTTCCATCTGTTGATTCTGTCAACTTCAGAGTTATCCAGTGGATAAGAGGAAACAACGAGAACCGTTATATGGTTATCCCGACAAACGGCTGTGACTATGTAAAGAGAAACGATGTTGTCCGCAAAGACGTAGGATATTTCAGCTACTATGTTGTATATTCAGAAAAACCGACTGTTACAAATTCCGAAACAGAAGCAATTTATCCACTCACACTTCAGGATACAGACGGAACATTGGACGATGTTTATATCCTCTATAATCCTAAGGATACCGACTATCAGTCGAAGATCAACGCTGCTATCGGCGGAAGCTCCGCATACATCGGTGTTCGTCAGGGTACTGTAAAGTAAACTAAAATGGGGCGTTCCGAAAGGGACGCTCCTTTTTTGCGGTTTATCGGAAAGCGTACCTTTTTTGTGAATTTTTATGATTTGCTATTGACTTGAAGCTTTTTATATGATATAATGTAGAAAACTTATCAAGAGTGGCGGAGGAACTGGTCCTGTGAAGCCCGGCAACCTAATTGCAGAAGTTATTCTGACAGGAAAGGTGCTAAATCCTGCGGTGAAAAGCCGAGAGATGAGTAAGATTTGTCTTTAACGTCTGCGCTTGAAAAGTTTTTTCAGGTGCTTTTTTTATTTTAAAGGAGGAATTTAAATGTCAAAGAAGTTTTTTACATCGGAGTCCGTAACTGAAGGTCACCCCGACAAAATATGCGACCAGATCTCGGACGCTGTTCTCGATGCTATTCTTAAAGAAGATCCAATGGGCAGAGTTGCCTGCGAAACAGCCACTACAACGGGTATGATACTCTGTATGGGCGAAATTTCCACAGAATGTTATGTTGATATCCCGAAGATCGCACGTCAGGTCGTTATCGATATCGGTTATGACCGTGCAAAGTTCGGTTTTGACGGTCATACCTGCTCCGTACTTACAGCAATTGACGAGCAGTCCGCAGATATCGCACTCGGTGTTGACGAAGCTCTCGAACACAAGGAGGGCGAAAAGTCCGACCGCTTTATGACGGGCGCAGGCGATCAGGGTATGATGTTCGGATTTGCCTGCAACGAAACACCCGAGCTTATGCCTATGCCTATCTCACTTGCACATAAGCTTGCAAAGAAGCTTACGGAAGTAAGAAAGAACGGCACTATTCCTTATCTTCGTCCTGACGGAAAAACTCAGGTAACCGTTGAATATGATGACAACAAGCCTGTTCGTGTAGATACGGTCGTTGTTTCAACTCAGCACTCCGAGGCTGTTTCGCTCGAACAGATCCGCGCTGACATTATCGAAAAGGTAATAAAGCCGATCATTCCCGAGGAACTCCTCGTTGATACAAAGTATTATGTAAACCCGACAGGACGCTTCGTTATCGGCGGACCTCAGGGCGACAGCGGTCTTACGGGCAGAAAGATCATCGTTGATACCTACGGCGGATATTCCCGTCACGGCGGCGGAGCTTTCAGTGGAAAAGACCCGACAAAGGTAGACAGAAGCGCAGCTTATGCGGCAAGATATGTCGCAAAGAATATCGTAGCGGCAGGACTTGCCGATAAGTGCGAGATAGAGATCGCTTATGCTATCGGTAAGGCAGAACCTGTTTCCGTACTCGTTGACAGCTTCGGCACAGGCAAGGTTTCCGACGATAAGCTTTCCGAAGCAGTAAGTAAAGTGTTCGATCTCCGTCCCGCAGCAATAATTGAGGCACTTGACCTCCGCAAGCCACAGTACAGACAGCTCGCAGCATACGGACACATGGGAAGAGAAGACCTCGGCGTGGCATGGGAAAAGACAGATAAGGTTGAAGAACTCAAAGCGGCAGTAAAGTAAAAATTACGGCAAAGCTTTGATAAAAAGCGAAACAGCCAATAGATCCAAAGGCGCAATTCACATCAAAAAGGTAAAGCAAAACATAACAGTTTGGCGACCCGAAAATGTGAATTGCGCCTTTCTGTTTTCTTCGCGGAACTCGCGATTCGAGCGGTGATGTAATATCGAGCAAAAAAATTTTTTGGTACTATATCCGTCACTACGGTTTCAGCCAAAATTTGTACACCATAATAATTATACTAATTCCAGACCAACCTATAGACAAATACTCGGATATAATAATCCGATTCTGCGTCAGACTCCCTTGACAGGCGGCAGCCTGCCTGCGGTCGTCTTCCTTGACTTGGATTATTCTATCTGTCGTCTTTGTCTATAGAACGGTTTGGAATTAGTATAAAATAATTCCAGTTAGCGTATTCTCATTTTTTCCCCTATCGGTTGACAAAATTTAAGCGGAATGGTAAAATTATTATGGATATAAAACGAAAGGGGAGTGCCGATGAAAAAAAGAATACATAACGCTTCGGCGCTCCTGCTTTGTGCGGCATTGCTTGGCACTTTGACGCTTTTGGCTTGCTCGAAAAACGAAACGGGAGTGGTTGAAAACGAGGTCACGGCTGATACAAGCATAGCAAGTGCCGTTTTGACGGACATAACCGAAACAACGCCTGACAAAACGGAAGAAACGACTTTGCTGACCTCTTCGGAAGTGCGAAGCGAAACGGAAATATCTTTGGAAACCGAAATTTCAGCGGAAGCATCAGCCGAAACAGAGGAAACCGCTGAAAATACCGTTGTTACAACGACTTCGCCGAGCCTGACAGAGGAAACCATAACTTTTTCGGGAAATGCGGAAAAAACGGAAACGAACGCCGCCCCGAAAGCGAATATCAAGCCGTTTGTTATAAAAATGCCGTTGTCGAACGGTAAAAAAGCCGTAAAAACGGACTCTGCGCTCATCGACTACAGCAACGCCGATGACGGCTACATTGCCGCGGCTTACAGCGGCAAGAGCGAAAAGGCGAAGCTTCGTGTTTTATGCGGAAAAACGCAGTACGACCATGACCTTTCGGGTGGCGGAACAACGGAATTCTTTCCGCTTATGGGCAGCGGAAGCTACACGGTAAGAGTGTACGAACAGCTTTCGGGAAAAAGCTACTCGCTCGCGGCGGAGGCCTCGTTTGACGTGAAAATAAAGAGCGAAACGGAGATGTATCTTTATCCGAACAAATACTCAGACTTCGACAAAAATTCCGACTGCGTAAAAAAAGCTTCGCAGCTGTGCTCGGACAAAAGCAGCACGGTCGATAAGATCGCCGCGATATTCGGCTATGTCACGGATAACATTTCCTACGACAAGGAGCTTGCGAAAAAGGTCAAGAACGGACTTACGGGATACACTCCCGACCCCGACCGAACGCTGAAAAACGGAAAGGGGATATGCTTCGACTATGCTTCGCTGATGACGGCGATGTGCCGTTCGCAGGGGATACCCTCACGCATCGTTGTCGGCTACGCAAAGGAGAACATTTACCACGCTTGGAACGAAATTTACACGGAGGAAACGGGTTGGATAACTCCCGAACTTTTCCTGAAAAATAAAGGCTATAACATTGCCGATGCGACATTCTATTCGGGACAAAAGGACAAAAAGAAGATCGGGGAATACATCTCCGACAGCAGCAATTATTCCGCAATGTACAGATATTGAGAGGAAAAATATATGAAACAGAAACCGCTTACAAACGAAGAGGTCGCGTATTTCTGCGAGCAGCTCGGAATGATGATCGAAGCAGGGATCCCGCTTGCGGACGGACTTGAAGCGCTTGCGCAGGAGGCTGACGATCAGCGGCTCAAAGAGGTCGCCGAGCAGCTTTGCACCGCGATGAACGATGATATCACGCTTGCGGCGGCAATGGAAAGGTCGGGTATTTTTCACGATTACGCCGTTAAAACCGTCAAGATAGGTCTTGTAACGGGACGGCTCGAAAACACGCTGAAAGGGCTTTCGGAGTATTACGAAAAGCGCGCTGACATACGAAGCACGGTGACGAACGCATTTTTGCACCCACTGCTTCTGCTTGCGATGATGACGGTCGTTGTCATTGTAATGGTGGTGAAGATAATCCCGATGTTCCGCGATATCTTTTTCCGCTTTGATGAAAGTGCGGCTGCGGCTACCGAGAGCAGCGTTGATTTCGCGTATAAGCTTGGCATCGTGCTTATGACAGTGCTGCTGGCAGTGCTTGTAATTGCCGCGGTGATGGCTCTTCTGTCGGCTTTTCCAAAGACGAGGAAAGCTCTTTACGGTGCAGGCACGAATTTTATTTTCACGAGAAAAATTTCCGAAGCAGTGGCAATGGCTGATGTGACGAGTGCGCTTTGCATGATGGCGGAGTGCGGTATTTCTTCCGAGGAGTCGCTTGAACTTGCGAAAGGACTTACCGGAAACAGGCGCATTTCTGCGAGATTGGACGAGTGCGAGAAGCTTGTGCTGGAGGGAGAAGGCTTCGCCGACGCTGTGAAAAAATCGGGATTTCTGAACCCTATGGACTCACATTCGCTTCGTTCGGCATACAAGGCAGGAACATTTGAAACGGCTTGGCGTAAGATAAGCGAACGCTGCCGTAACGAGTGTGACCGCCGAATTTACGGTGCAGTGTCGCTCATCGAGCCGATAATGATAGGAATTATAGCAGTGATGATAGGCTCGCTGCTTCTTGCGGTAATGCTGCCGATGACGGATATAATTTCTTCGCTTGGATAAGGAGCGTTTTATGAGGAAAAGCAGGACGGGCAACCCTGTAAAAATGTACATAATTTCTACTGTTCTTTTTGCATTAATAATAGTATGGTTTCTTATTTCGGTGGGAAACGCGGACGAAGCCGCCCATGAGAAGCAGTGCAGCTCGGTCGAGGACGAGATAATGAACGGTGCTGTGCTTTGCTACTCAATAGAGGGCGAATATCCGCCGAGCCTTTCCTACCTTGAAGAAAACTACGGGATAACGGTGAACAGCGATAAATACATCGTCGGCTACGACTATTTCGGGGCGAATATCCGTCCGACGATAACGGTCGTTGAGAGGGAATAACTATGATAAGACCACAAACAAGGCGGCTTGCGGAAACGGTAAGCTCTGCCGCAGGAATGACGCTGTTCCTTATTTTTGCGGTCTGCTGCCTGATAATGATAACGGTCGCAGCCTCCGCATACAAGCGCATTGACGACAGCTACAGCGAGGTATTCAACTCAACAGCGGCGGTGAGATATGTTTCCAACAAGCTTCACGCCTGCGAAAGCGCTGAACTTATTTCGGACAAAGAGCTTCTTATAAAAAACAGCGGCTTTTCAACGCTGATATACGAGCGTGACGGTGTGCTGTACGAGCGGCTTTTTCCCGAAGATGCGGAAATAAAAGCAGAAAGCGGCGAGCAGCTTTTCACGGTCGGGGACTTCTCCGTCAAAATGGACGGGGAATTGCTTGCGGTGAGCGTCCGCAGTGAAAACGGTGAATCCTTCCGAACGCTTTGCAGGATAAAATGATAAAGAAAAGAGGTACGGTATGAGCGTAAAAAAGAAAACACCAAACACTCCGTTCGGTCTGTTTTATATTGAAATGATAATCGTGCTGTTTTTCTTTATGGTCGCTTCTGCTGTGATCCTCAGAGCCTTTTCGGCGGCGGATGGCATTTCAAAGGAGAGCGATATGCTCGAACACATCAGCCTTTGCAGTCAGACTGCGGCGGAAAGCTTTGCACTTTCGGGTGATGCTTCCGAGGCGGTAAAAAATGCATTCGGCGCAGATTTCGGCGGCGATGCTGTCACGGTTATACCGCTTGACGAAAACTGCACCTATTCCGTATACGGCGGTTACGAAGCAGTGGTTAATGTCCGTGAAGAGGAACTTGTTCCCGTAATGGAGATAAGTTTTCGGAAAAAGGGCGGCGAAGAACTGTACAAAATTTGTTTTGCGGGACGTTCGGAGGGCTTGTTGCGATGAAAAACGAGAAAAACAAGTTTCCGAGCGGCATCGGAACGGGCTATCTTTCGATAATGATGATATTCGTTGTGCTGATAATGGCTCTGCTGGCGGCACTTTCGCTTTCGGCGGCGAAAAAAGAGCATAATTACAGCCTTAAGGGTGCGGAGTACACGGCAGCTTACTATGAAGCCGACCTAAAGGCTCGGCAGACGGCAGCGAGGTACAAAGCCTTATCGGACGAATATTTCAGTCCGAGCGAACCCGAATTTTTAACCCTGCTTGACGAAGAAAACGCTGAATACACGCTCACGCCGAACGGCATAGAGATAAGCTTTTTCACTCCCGTCAGCGACAGGCAGGAGATACTTATGAAAATTTCGATACGTGACGGTCAATACGAGATAACAAGCAGCAGGACAATTCCCTCGGGCGGTGAGGAAGAAACGGACGGCTTCACGCTTTGGGACGGAGATCTTTTTTCGGAGGAATAATATGGATATTGAAAAGATTCTTACAGAATCAGTCGGAAAAAACGCTTCCGATATATTTCTTGTTTCGGGTGCGGCTCTCGCGTTCAAGGTTGACGGAAAGATCATTTCCGCGGGCGGCGATGTGCTTATGCCCGAGGACACAAAGGACGCTGTTATGCAGATCTTCCGCATTGCGCACATTGAGATAAACAGTCCCGACGACCTTCGGAACGAGATGGATTTTTCCTTTTCGATAAAGGGAACGGGCAGATTCAGGGCGAATATTTATCACCAGAGAGGTTCGTTCTCGGCTGTGCTGCGATGCGTTCCGTTCGAGCTTCCCGATGCGGTGAAGCTTCACATTCCCGAAAGTGTAATGGAGCTTACCGAGAACAAGAACGGCATCGTGCTTGTAACTGGTGCGGCAGGAAACGGCAAGTCCACAACGCTTTCGTGTATGATAGAAAAGATCAACTCCACACGTTCGGGGCATATAATTACAATAGAAGACCCGATCGAGTTTTTGTACAAGCATGAAAAATGCATCGTCAGCCAGCGTGAGATAGGCATTGACACGGAAAGCTACGTTGACGCGCTCCGTGCGGCACTTCGTCAAGCGCCGAATGTTATTCTTGTCGGCGAAATGCGTGACTTTGAAACAATAAATATTGCAATGACGGCTGCGGAAACGGGTCAGCTCGTACTTTCAACGCTCCATACGAACGGTGCGGCTAACACGATCGACCGTATCATCGACGTTTTCCCGACAAATCAGCAGCACCAGATACGAATTCAGCTTTCAATGGTACTTCGTGCAGTCGTTACGCAGCAGCTTGTTCCGTCGATAAGCGGCGAGCTTGTTCCTGCGTTCGAGATAATGAGGGTGAACAGCGCGGTCAAGACGATGATACGCGAGCAGAAAACTCACCAGATCGACACCGTTCTCCAGTCCGAACCCGATATGCAGACGATGGACAGTGCGCTGATGAAGCTTTTCACGGACGGCGTTATTTCGGCGGAAACAGCGGTCGAATATGCGTTCAATCAGGACATTATGGCGAAGAGAGTTCGCAGATAAAATTTTTATATAAAACAATATACAATTATGGTAGTTTTTAAGGAAAATCTCTTGACAATTGTAAATGTATATGTTAAAATAACCTAAATAAAGCGCATATACTTGTATAAATTTCATTAGCATAAATCAAAGCAAACGTCATTTATAAAGGTATTCGGAGGTATTTGTATGTTTGCAGATAAAAATTCCAAGACAAAAGCAATAATGAGATCGGTCGCTTCACTCGCTTTTGCGGCAAGCCTTTTTGCAGGCGGTTCAGCTGCTCAGGCTAACGCTGCCGAGGTCGAAGATGCTGTGGGTTCGGCATATCATGTTGACAGCAACAGTGACGGTATCGGCGAGGTCGAAAACGGTGATACCGATAAGAATAATGATACGACCAGAGATGTACATACAAATGAAAATGCACAGCTTGATGTGCAGACTGCCGCAAAAATGGTTTCCGCTCTCGGTGATGCAGGCGGATACAACGTCTTTGTAAAGGGCAACTATACCAATAATCATGGAAATGTTGATATTGGCTATGGCAGCAGAAAGGGCAATATTGCTGTTGGCGGTGATGTCAACCTTGCAGGAAACTGCCACGCAGGCACAGCGGTTGTCGGCGGAAATATCAACGGTTCGTTTGACAATGGCTACTCCGACAACTCCGATAATGCTGTTGATTTTGATGCCACATTCGATCAGATCGGGCAGACTTCAAAAAGCCTTGCCGGTCTTACGCCTAACGGAACCGTTTCGGTGGGCAGTTGGTCTGCCGAGATCTTAATGACAGGCAGCGACCCGACACTTAATGTTTTTACGCTTACTGTTGAAGAATACAACGCTCTGCGCGCAGGCAATACACAGCTTTGCTTCAACTTCGATGTTCCCGAAGGTTCAAAGTGCCTTATCAATATCGTTGGCGAGGGCAGCATAAGCCTCAACAACAATGCACAGTCGAAGATAAACGGTGCAAACCTCGAAAACGGCAGCGCCGCAAATAAGGACATTATCTTTAATGTTCCCGATGCCTCAGATATTGAGATCGGAAGCAACATGGGTTCGCTCATTGCTGCAAATGCCGACGTTACGAACGGTTCAAACGGCGGCGGCAACCACTTTGAGGGTACACTCATCTGCAATAATTACAATGGCTATAACGAATTTGGATCAACACCTATCGACGAAGAACTTGTCAATAATATAGTTCCCCCTGCATCGGAAGATGATAAGGATACTGACAATGATAATGACAAGGACGACGATAAAGACGGTGACAAGGATAACGACAAAGATGACGGCGACAATGAAGATGGCAGCAAGGATAATGGTGATGATGAAGATAAAGATAACAGCGGCGACGATGGAGATAAAGACAGCGGCGGAGATAATGGCGGTAACGATGGCGACAATGGTAATGTAACACCCGATCAGCCGAGCAACCCTGATCAGCCGACAAATCCCAATCAGCCAAGCAATCCTGATCAGCCGTCTAACCCCGATCAGCCTAGCAATCCCGATCAGCCGAGCAACCCTGATCAGCCGACAAACCCCGATCAGCCGACAAATCCTGATCAACCGACAAACCCCGATCAGCCG
>OHQF01001158.1_pt1 | contig 14234 bp, 16 predicted proteins | sample 1578001 | NCBI WGS metagenome assembly OHQF01 (sample SAMEA3879538, study PRJEB24766) | human gut metagenome | biome: human-associated habitat; feature: feces | place: USA | collected 1985/1987 | reverse complement strand
CAATCAAACTATATATGAAATAGGAAATAGCAACTGCTTTTCAAATGAATTTATAAAACAATATCAGGCAATCTGTTCAGAAATAGATGTCATTCTTAAAAACATTTGTGCTGAAATTAACACAAATTCTACTGCTGATAAAATGCCAAAATATACAGATGAGATTTTATCTCAATTTCCTAACCTTCCTATGCAAAAAGTACAATTAAAGGATTATGAATTACAACCATTTATCAATTGGTCTTCAAGCCCTAATTATAATGCCCCTGATTGGTGGAGTCCTTACAATAAAGTCAAACACGAAAGGCTCCTTAATTATAAACAAGCCAATCTAAAAAATACACTCAATGCATTAGCAGCATTATATATTTTAGAGCAGTATTTTGTTAAATTTATAGGGGATAGAGACAATTGTAACGACGTTCCAAATAATATTTCCCAAATGTTCACAATGATTGATTTCACTACCAAAGAAACTGTTATTGGAAAGGATTCATATCTTGCAACCGATGACGATATTCAACAATTATTTGCAACATCACCTAATTAGTGTGTCACTCCACATAAACCCCGACAATATCCTTAAGCCGCTCTCCTACCTCATAAGGCACATCTTCCATAAGGTCAATAGGCGGAACAACGATTTTATTATCGCTTGTGACATATCCGATCTCAATGGTTTCAGCGCTGTCATAATCATCATCGTAAAATTCGGTAAGGTCGATAATTTCCGTTTCTTCCTCGGTAAAAATATGCTCCTCAAGGTAGTATGTATTATGCTTCTTGTCAGCTTCATCAAGCATATTGTATCGAGGGTGATTTGTTATGTCAAACTTTGCCGTCAGGAATGGATGCAGACCTCTTACCATTACGATACAGTCGTTGTTATCCATTGTGGAAAGCTCATCAATGGTCGCAAGCTCTCTGCCGAGGATTGCGTTATTGTATGACGAACTACCCTGCTTCCCCTTTGTCTGATTTATGCTCTGCTGGTCAATGGTTTCCTTGCCAAGCTCTTTGGAAAGATATTCGTTCGTAAATTGGTCCTTCCCTCCAAGATAAATCATAGTATCACAGTTACCTGGCAGCTCCTCCCACGACTTTTCATAAAGCCTTTTCAACTGTGAGAGATTCTGTAAGATTACAACCGCAGATATTTCAAACTTATGGCAGGTTGCAAGAATTTTCTCAAACTCCGGTATCTTTCCAACGTTCGCAAACTCATCAAGGAGAAAGCGAACGTGCTCTTTCAACCTTCCATGATAATATGTTATCGCTCTGTCATACAGCGTATCAAAAAGCTGTGTGTACATCATCGCCGCCAAGAAATTATATGTTGTATCCGTTGACGGAATTATGATAAATAACGCTGCCTTTTCATCACCCATTGTTTCAAGATGAATGTTATCGGTACAGGTCAGATTTCGCACATCCTCCAGCTTGAAGTGTTGAAGCTTGGTTGTGGTGGAAATGAGGATAGACTGCATTGTTTTTCCCGCTGCCTGCTTAAACTCCTCATAATATTGTACCGACAAAGCCTTTGGCGCAACCTTTTTTCGCTCGTCAAACATAACATCAAGCTCTGATTTTTCTTCTTCCTTACCTTCAATTACCTTCGCCTTATGAATAAGGTCAAGCACCATTGCAAAGTTCTGTTCCTCCTCCGTACCCGTTTCTATCAACAAAAAACAGAGCGCAGAAAGTAAAAGCCTTGTCGCATCGTCCCAGAACTGGTCACCGCCCGATGTTCCCTCAACCTTGGTATTCATCATAAATACGTTTATCATTTTAATTACATTATTGCTGTTGATTTCGCCGCTGCTGTCACGAAGATAATGGAAGGGATTGTAGTTAGACGAGTGCTTCATATCATTTATATTAAACACCTTTATCTTATATCCCCTTCGTATCAGCATCATTCCGCAGGACTGTACCAGCTCCCCCGATGGGTCTGTAACAACAAATGATGTATTACACTGCATCAGATTCGGCTTAACATAAAATCGCGATTTACCTGTACCCGAACCACCGAGAATAATTTTATTCAAATTAAGCATCGGCTTTATTTTTATATGTGCCTTTTTCATTTCTGCAACCTTTTTAAGTGTCATTTTTTCATTTTCAAAGTTCTGCTCGGTTGCAGCTTCTTCATCAAAATCACTATCAATACTATTGACATCAAACCTTTCAGCCGTTTCTTTCTTTTTCTTCGTTTTCTTGCCTGCATTTTCATTCTGCTCACGTTTTTTCGGTCAAGCACAAGGAATACATCAGATGCACAGATTACATTATTATAAAAATCCTTGGTATCAGCAATTATATTTTTCTCCTGCTTATTGCCCCAACGTGCTGAGCCGTGTTCGGAACCCTTTCTGTGATAACGTTTGCCACCGCTTGAAAGCTTGTACAGCACAATGAGAACTGCTCCCATTATTCCTATAATAAAGCCTTTTTTGGTGGTTCCGTCACCGATAAAAATCTGTCCGATAGCTCGGATAAAGGACTGCGGGTTCATATAATTATTTATCTCGCTTATAGCTGTCATTATCTGTAAGCCTTTTTCCGGAGATGATGTCATTTCAAACACATATCCTCCCCAAGTGCAGACAACAAGCATGGCTATTATTGCTACCGCATATATGGCTATCATAGTGTAGTCGGTTTTCTTTTCCTTTACTCCCATATTACTTGCCATAACAATAACCACTCCTCTCTGAGTTTTGTGCTTTTGCTTGCAAAATTTCGAACGGTAGTCCGAAAAACAAAACTCGCAATTGAAAATGTATTTTCAATTTATCACCTACTCTGTCCAACTTTGGCTTTCTCGATTGGCTTGTCATTCAACGCTGTATTCTTTGCAACCTCTTTGCTTGCAGCTTTTTCAAGCTGTTTCAAGGTCTGTCCGCCTGATTTGTCCTTTACTCTTTCAGCTGATCTAATGGACTTCTGTATAGCGGATATGGTCTTATTTGATACACCCATTTCCGACAGTTTTTCCTTATCCAGCTTATTTTTCGGCATAATAGCGGAACTGTTACCCTTTGTAATTTCAACATAATTGGTTGATAACTGTTGAATTGAAACATCTGCAATCTTTTTAGGCTCGGCAGTTTCAACGATACCGTCCTTCGCAAGCTGCTTCATTATTTCCACCGCCGATTTTTCATCCTTGACATCAAAGCTTTTAAGAATAGCCTTTTCAACATCTGCCATTGGAGTTCCCTTGTCAATATCCATATACTTAAACTGATCTCCCGATTCCTGAACGATAAGCATACCATACTCAGAATTATGGAACATCATATTTGAAAGTTCAGGATTATTGCTGTCAAAATGCTTCGGATCAAAAGCAATATTCTCTCTTGTTTCCGCTTTTGAGGCAGAAATATCAAGTTTTTCGCAGAGTATTTTAGCCGTCATACCCGTATATCCCATTTCGGTCAGTACCGATTCGATTTCTTCCCTCGGAAGTGACGGAAGGACTGTATATTTATTTGCCGCACTATCAAACAGACAAACCTTTGAGCCTTTATCCGTTGGCAGCTCTCCGAAACATTCAGCCTTACCCACTACCTGCTGCGAAAGCTGACACTGTGCAATCAGATTACCGATATTCGGAACATCAGCATAGACAATTTCTGCTTTTTCCTCGGTATAATTGAACCTTTCCTTGTATTTATCGGGGAGCTTGCTGTTTATATCCTTAAGCAACATCTCCGCCGCCTTTACGGATAATCCCTGTGCAATTAAATTTGTGCGTATTTTGTCTGCACGGTCAATCGCAATACTTATGAGCTTATTCTGTTTTTGATTATACAGCTCAATGCGTTCAATCCCACTGCCGTATCTTGCGATTTTGGTGTCCTTATCGGCTCTCAAGCTCTTTGTATTATATGATTTTGAGAGTTCAGCACCGGTCTTTTCTGTTTTGAGGTTTCGGTTTGCATCGAAAATATTATACTGCTTTGACATATCCAGCTTCATAGATAAGGTCTTACCACCATTGATAACCTCAACATCGGATTTATCAAGAATCAAATAGTCACGCCCACCTGTATTTGGCACTCTTACAAAATATGTTGATTCATTCTCGTCTTTTACAAGCTTTTCAACATCCATTGTAATGGTGCTGTCCTTAATATCTATGAGATATTCTTCGGACTCCCCCAGTTCATTCTTGAAATTCTCTTGGAATTTCTGTACCTCTGCTGCAACATCTTTTGAGAAAACTGCAATGTCAGCTCCGTTATGCTTTGCAAACTTTATATCTGTGCCACTAAACTTAGCAGCCGCATACAGCGCCTTTGCTGGAGAAAGCTTCACCGCAAATACATCAAGACTGTCAAGAGGAGAAGTTTGCTCATACCCTGTAATCTCAATATTTTTAAGCTGTTCCGATACCTCTCTCACTTCCTTCATCGCCGCTTCATACTGTCCATTAAATTCATCGGGAACGACATTCATATATTTACCGTCAGCAGATTTAAAGGAATACACGGGAATGTCATAATTGCGGAGAACATCAGCCGTAAGCTCCATATCCGCTTCATCCACCTTATCGGTACCGTCCTTGATTTTAAGTGCTTCGGGGTTCTCAGCCATTACATCTGCCACAATATGCTTTATTGCAGTTTCCGCAAAATTGAGATACTGTGTCGGAACAGACACTATTGCATTGTTTCCGTTTTCAATCTTCGCCGCAAAGAATGAACCACCCAGATTTTTCATAGACTTCTCAAATTCTGCAAGCTTTTCCGTCGGCAGCGTTACACACTTAAAATCCGTACCACTGTTGCGGAGCTTGCTAAACTCGGCTTTGGAAAGCTTGCCTACCTTTATCTTCGGCTTTTTGGGCTCTTTTTTCTTCATACCGCTATTTCTGTAATGTCCATCCGAAATAGTTTTCACTATTTCAAGCAGCCTCTTAATAAGTTCCATAAAAACTACATTTGCATCATCGCCAAGCATTATTCAACTACCTCCCTTTCAATGGGTAACGTGATTATTTCTTCTCTTGTACAGCCATAAGCATGCGAAGATCTATTTATAATAACCGTAATATCCATATCAACAGCATCCTTAAATGCATTAGGAACCGCCAGCGAAAGAACACAATGCGACAGATTTTAACTTCATTGCATTTCAACTCCTTTTTTGTTTTCTGATTTTATTATATCACATTGAAAATTTGCACAAGATGACTTGAAATGACCTATAAAATTTTTGAAATACATAAAAATGATTTTAAATTGCTTTAGATTACGTTAGATTTTGTTCAAATTAATACGCCATCTATATATAGAGTGTGCTAAAACATTCTGTAAATATTTTGTTAAACGAGCATATATAAAAAGAGCCTCCGATAACTCGGAAGCTCCTATGAATACGGTTCTGAAAAATAAACCGTGTAAACGCAATAATCGCCAAAAAATTGACCATATTAAAATTGCAGCCAAATAGGGCAACGCTGAGGAGCGCCTCGACGCAGACTGCGGAATAAAACGGTGAAGAGCAGTGACAGAAATGTTGCTGCTTTTCTTCATCTTCACCGGATATTCCTAAAGCGGATAAACCTCAGGGGTTTGGGGACGGAGTCCCCAACAGCCGTCAGGCTGCAAACCTGTCCTCAAAGAAAATCGCAAACTGTGAGTACGCAAGTCCCCAGTCCCTGACTGGCATTGTCCACTTCTTTGAGATTTCCACTACGCTCATATAAATGACCTTGCGAATGGAATCGTCAGTTGGAAAAATCGCCTTGGATTTTGTGAATTTTCTTACCATTCGATGATAGCTCTCAACTGCATTTGTAGTATATATTATCTTCCGAATCTCCTGCGGATATTCGAAAAAAGTTGTAAGCTCAGACCAATTTTTATCCCAGGATTTAAGAATGTTCGGATACCTCTTATCCCACTTCTCACGGAACTCTTCCTTTGCATATTCGGCATCATCAAGATTAACCGCGCCATAGATTTTCTTAAGGTCCGCGCATACCGCTTTTCTGTCCTTGTAAGGCACAAATTTGCAGCTGTTTCTTATCTGATGAACGATACAGAGCTGATTTTTGGTCTTTGGAAATATCGCATTTATTGCATCACAAAGTCCAGTCAGATTATCGTGGCAAGCGATAAAAATATCCGTAACACCGCGGTTTTTCATGTCTGAGCATATGCTTGCATAGAAGCTGGCAGACTCATTTTCGGATATCCAAGTTCCGAGGATCTCTTTCTGTCCCTCCATGTTGATTCCTAAAACAGAGTACACACACTTGCTTATGATTTTGTTGTCCTTGCGTGAATTGAACACGATACCGTCAAAGAAAACTACGGGGTAGATTTTGTCAAGAGGACGGTTCTGCCAGTCATTTACTTCGGGAAGAATTTTGTCGGTTATTCGTGAAATCAAGCCCTGTGAAATATCAGAACCGTAAATCTCACGAAGGGTATCTTCAATGTCACGCTGGGACATTCATTTTGCATACATAGCAAGGATTTTCTGTTCAATTTCATCAGTGTGAGTCTGCCTTTTTTCGATGACTTTCGGTTCAAATTCACCATTGCGGTCACGGGGAACGGATATTTCGCATTCGCCGTAATCGCTTGAAATTGTTTTCTTGCCGTAGCCGTTTCTGCTGTTGCCGGAGTTGTTTCCCAGGGCAGAATTTTTCTCATAACCGAGATGCTCGTCCATCTCTGCTTCAAGCATCTGCTCGATCGTTCCTGCGAATAACCGCTTTAATTTTGCCTGAATATCTCCTGTTGTTTCACAGTCTGACATCAGAAGCTGAACAAGTTCCATTTCCTTTTCGCTTAATCCGTGATTTCTGTTTGCCATAATACTTTACCTCCACTTTCATTTGTGGTTATTATTGGCATTTACACGGTTTGATATTCAGACTCATGAATACTCTTATTCAGTTGTTGATTAAAATGTGCCTTTTGATTGTCATTGCCTGAAAGATTTTTTATTTTATCTTTTAGCTGTCTTGGCGATTTAATCATAACATTACCTCCGTATATGTTCTGACCTTTGATGTGATCTTCAAAGCCTCCGCATATTTCATAAGATTATTCAAATTTTTTTCTTTGCTTCTCATATATTCTTTTAGTGCAGTTTGAAAGGTCTGAATTTCAAAATCATCTTTAGCCTTGATAACATCACAAATGGTTCTGTCAATATCATATACAAATACCTTATTTTCAAAACTGTTTTCTTTTTCTATTTGCCCCATTTTCAAAATCTCTCTTGGAACAGTATATACTTTATAGCCTTGCTTGCGCAAATGTGTTGCATTATATCCTGTCGGAATCGTAAGTGTTACAGATGAAGGCTCGCTGTCCATCAATCCGTGAATATACAGTGCCGATTCGTGAGAAAAAACCGCTTTGCTATTACGCAAACGTACAATATACATTTCGTCAAGCCACGCACCTTCTGACATGTATACTCCCTGCGCAACACGCTCCATATTTCGTTTCTTTACATACTCGCTTAAAAAAGTTTTTGAAAAACCTGCTTTTGTTACATCCGATGTAATCAGATAGCCATTATTCTTCTCTGTCATAATATCAAGTGTTTCCGATGCTGACATGCAATCACCTTACTTTCTCGCTTCCATTTTAGCATATTTGAGCGAGAAAGCCAAGCATCAAATGAAAAGCAGGCTATAATTTCTTACAGCCTGCCATCAATAACCATTATACATTCTGACTTGCAAAATACATCTCAATTGCCTTTTCAACAATATCATCGATTTCCTTTTTCGAAACATCAACAAAATATTTTGTATATGCCGCCTGCGAAACCGTAACCTTATATGTCTTTGCCTTAACCGTCTGTTCCTCCTGCTTGCCCAAGAGAGCTTCTCTCAAAAGCTCCCTTGACGGATTGCTGTATCCCTCGGATAACTCTCGGAGCAGCTTTGCCGCTTTCATATCAACGGTTTCTATACCATTCTTATTTATAATAGTATAGATTTTCTCTTGCAGCTCTTTTGATAAGAACGACAGCTCCACCGCAGGACGTATCTTTATGCTGCCCTCATCAACCATTTTCTTTAGGTTGTCGGTAAGCTCATTGATGCGGAGAAGCCTTGCAACGGTATTTCTACCTAAACCGTATTCCTCTGCCGTTCGGCTCATCTTATCTGTCTTGCCTTGTTCAGTCCCCACTGGGGACTGAAGCTTGTTTTTACCCTCAAGCAATAAAAGTTCCTCGTTTATTGCTTTCATTGTATCGCTGTCAAACAGCTTCTTGTACCTTAATGCAATAGCAAAAGCCTGTTCGGAGATTTTAAGGTCCTTAAAACCACGCTGGATAACGTTTGTTTCAATTACATATACCTCTGCTTCATCATCAGGCAGATTTTCTTTGACAATGGCAGGAATATTCTTTTTTCCTGCCATACCTGCGGCGTATACTCTGTTATGCCCGGAAAGAATCTCAAATTTATCGCTGTTCTGAATATTTCTCACAATAATCGGAACCATTACTCCGTTGTTCTGTATGCTCTTAACCATATCATCAAGGCGTTCTCCGTTGTACAAAGTAAAGCAATGGGATTTGTATGGAACAAGCATCGCAATATCAATCAGATGCACTATTTTTTCAAAACTAGTGGGTAAACATTTCTTGTCACCCATAACCTCACTCCTCCACACTCATATTCTCAACTATTTCAAGCTCTTTTTTTAGTATCGCAACCACATCCGCAGTATCGGTATCAGCTTCATACTCCTCGTCCTCATCATCTTTATTAATGACGAGAGCTTCAAAGTCGATAGTTTCAAGCATTTCACGGATTGCCATTGCAAGAGCTGTTTTAACGCCCATTGCCATATTGAGGTCCGTTTCCGCTGTTTCATTGATGTACTCTCTGAAAGCAGCACAGGTCATTTCAAGCTGAACATCGTTAAGCGCTTCGATGAAAGCTCCGATTGAAGAAGCCGCAATGTCCTCCCACTCTGTATAGTCATCTTCCGTTGCACAACAATAGCCAATATCCTCAATAGCACTCTGAACTCTCTCATATGATTCGTTACTGATTTCCTTATACATAATTGTACCTCCTGTTATCTTTTTTGTTTATGGCTTCGATAAGGTCACTATTTTTCGGCATCACCTCCCTTACCTTTGCCGATAAGCTCTCTGAATTTCCTTCGATGTTCAGCCTTTTCCTCCTCGGTGGGAGGATTCTCACTACGCCATTTTTCATAGGCTGCTCTGTTTTCGTTAGCCGCCCTGCGTTTTTTTGCCGCCTCTGCCGCCTGCACTTTTCTCCGCTTGCTGCGTTCCTCTCCGTTCTGCTTGACCTCATTAACCGCTTTTAGGAATGCCATTGAAACATCAAGCTCTCGTTCAATCTTTTCAATATCCATTTTGTACCTCCATTTTTTCAAGTTTTGTGTTCAAATATATTATATTACTGTTGACAGTATTATTCAATACCTATACTAACCAAACTTTTTTATTTGGATTTGTTTATTTTGTACTGTTGACAGTAAATATATATTTGTGCTATACTATCTTGAAGGAGTTGATACGCTATGCCAACAGAGAAAAAACGCCAATCCCAGCTCAAATGGGATAAGGATAATATGCGATCCGTAAGCTGCCGCCTGCGTACCTCAGAAGCAGAGCTTTTCAAGGAATACTGCGCCGCCAATAAGACCACTCCCGGTGCTGTTCTCAAAAACTACGTTCACAAGCTTCTTGATGAATACTGTGAAAATAAGGAGAAATAAAAACTAACTGTTAAATCGGATTTAATGCTCTTTATATATCTCCGTACCCGACCATATCAGGTACGGAGATTTTTTTACCTGTAATTTCTTTTTCTCTGTTCAATTTGCTCTTGTTCGTAAAACTCCGCAGCCTGTTCCATTTCTTCTTTCTCACGCTTGGCTTTTTCAAGTATGCGGTCATAATCGCTCTGCATCTGTTTCAGATAAGTGCTGTAATAACTGCCACACTCTTTTTTCTCTGCTGTTGCTACTGCAAGATTTTCCTCTGCAATGGAAAGTTCCGATTTAAGCTTGGACAGCTTTTGCTTACGAGCTTCAATATCCGCAGCACTCTCAATTCTATGCTTTGAGAGATATTCGTAATTTTCAAACTCTTTCATTTCCGCAGCAGTTGGATATTCTATCGACATTATCTCAAGATACCTTTTGCTGTCGGAAATAATTTTGCTTTCAAGCTCAATCTGCTTTTCAAGCTCCTTTTTCTTTTTATCAGCTTCATCGAAATTTTCAGCGGCTTCATTAACCGCATTTTCAAATTCCGACAGAGAGCTGATTTTTTTATCGCACAAGAAAGTCAGCAGGTCGGCGTTCTGCCGCAAGGTACTATAATCTGCCTGAACAGGATTTACCGCTTTTGTATAAACCATAATCTGAAGCTCACGAAGGCAAAGTGCATAATCTCTCTGTATTCCCTCATAACGCATTAACGTCGCAAGTGACATTTCCTTATCCTTGTTCTCAATGCGATATTTCAGTTCTTCAATTGCGTAACCATTGCCCAGCCTAAAGCTTCTTATGGATTTTCTGTTTTTTACTGCCTTTATGGAAATGTATTTACCGTGATTGACTTCATATCCGATTTTGCGCAGTTCTTTAACCAAATCATCTACCGATTGAACTGCATCGCTTAAAATCAGCTTGTCTATATCATCGCAGAGTTTTTGCTTCCACGATGTTCCGTTTTTGCCAGCCAGCCACTCACCGTACTTCTGATTAGCTCTGTACTGCGGCTTCTCAATAATACTCAACTTGTATTTCTCAGCAATACGGTCAGATATTTCACGGCAGCGTTTCAGCGATTTTTTGTTCCCATACCAGATTTTTCCCTCAAGGTCATATTCTGCTACTGCGAAATGATTATGCAGATGTCCTCTATCTATATGCGTCGTTACCATAACCTGACGATTTTTCCCGAAAACCTCTTGTGCCCATTCCACTCCGATTTTGTGTGCAAGCTTCGAGTCAGCTTCGCCAGGTGCAAAGGATTGTATGTAATGATGAAGTCGGATTCGCTCACGTTTGTTCTCTTCACCATTAAGCGACCTTTTGTAAAATCGCTCTCCCGAAGCATTTTCAAAAACCTCGGACATTTCCGTGTAGCAGTCCTGCACATTTTCGGTACAGTTCAGACCTGTAGCATATTTCAGAAAATCAGTCTTTCCACTTTGCATAATGTATTTGATAAATTTCAGCGGCGATTGGTGAACGGGAATGTATTTAACTATCGGCATCTTCGTCACCCGGAAGTATCTTTTCCGATTTCAGCGGAGCAAGGTAATCATGAAAAACATCCTTGAGATAAGCAAAACTCTCCTGCATTTCCTCGACATCTTTCTTAAATACAGACTGCGTACTGTTTACAACCTTGACAACCTGATTCAATACAGAACCGATTCGATGAAACGCAAGCAACAGATGATTAAGCTGCTGCAAATTCACTTTTCTGATTGAGCCTTTAACTGCAATTTTTCTGATATATGTTCCCGTACGCATATTAACTGCGGCGGCTTTTTTGCAAACTACACTCCACTCGTCTGCGTTAAATCTTACTTCTTTGCGAATATTACGCATAGGCATATCCTCCTATCTTATGTATTCTATCGGGGTTTCAGGGTCCGCTCCCTGACGTTGCAAATATGGCTTTGCAACCGAAAAAGTACGTACTTTTTCTACGCTTGCTATCCTACAACCACAAAATATTGTCCCATCAAAAAAATCCCCACCCTACCACCTCTGAATTGTACTTTAGAATGTCTTACCGGTTTTCAGATACTCAACAAATGGCTGCTTTGGTATCTTGTATATCCTTCCGATTTTAAGCACCGGAAACGGAAACTCGTGAATATGGTTATATAACGAATGAAGGCATATTCCCATAGCTCCGCACACCTCACTTGACGTTAAAAACTCTTTGGGAATTTCTTCAATCTCCTCAATCGTTAAGTGTTTCATAAAGCAAATTATCCTCCTTTCCTAAGAAAGTGCTGATTAAATCGTTTCTATCGTTTTTTGTCACCCTCTCAGTGACGGATTTTCGAGTGTTCCTCAAAACGATGAAACGATGCTAAACAACTAAAGTTGTTACACATTAATCAGCATCTTCCTAAATTTGCGACAGATTATGGCTGCTACCGTTACGATAAAACCTGCAACACCAACCAGGCCGGCAATAACCAGCTTATGCTTCTTTTTCATCTTTTGCTCTGCTTCAAGAATCCTAATTTCATCTTCAAGGTACGCAAGTTTGTCAAGCTCCGCGAAAAGCTCCTCATCTGCAATTTTATCATCAGCATCATAAGCTGCTATATCAAAAATGTCATCTGCATAATCCTCGGAATAATTCAGATTATCAGTATAACTTGAATTAGCGTTGTTAATAAACTTTCCCATAATAACAATTCCTTTCAATCATCATATTCTTCTTTGAGCAAATCATTCAGCTCAAAATCATCACCCATCGCTTCTCGGCTTTATGTACTCAATTTCAGCTTTCTGCTGTTCATAGCAGTTCATATTGAAGCCTCCTTTCTCAACTTTTGTTTATAAACGATATGCGGAGGAGGACGAATATGCAGCATATCATTAACCCACTTTATAACTCATTTCGAGTCCGGCAAGTTCGTTATAGCTTTCAAAGTTATAATCATTGAGCCAACTCCAGATACACGGCTTGATATACGACCTCTTATGTTTTATGTTATTGTTCGCAACAACTTCCTTCCACCTGTCCTCAAAACTGTAAAGCCAACTAATAAAATAATCAGTGCTGATAATCTCATTAAGGCGATCAATAACCTCATAGTACATTACCGTTCTGCCCTGAAGTATGCTTTTATCAAAATGAACCATTTCTGTGATTGCATCAATAACCGTCTTGAAAAAATCTCTGCGAATGGGGTCAGTTTTATCATTCAAATAATAACTGTATCCCGAAACATATTCAATTGCTGTTTTTATAGCCGATCTGTCCTCTTTAAGATAATACGGAATAACACATTTTCTTGTCCTGCGCATATCCTCGTCATATTCGGAAAGAGCATTTTCTGATTTTGGCTCTGTTAACATAAGATCTCGCCAATCAACACCGAGCATCTTAAGGACTTCCGAAAATTTATATCTTTTCGATATATGTTCAGTCAGTCGGTCATCATCAGCTTTGTTTCTTTGATTGACAGACTGATTATATACAGATTTATTTATCTTTGGTTTTATATCTTTAGTTTTATTGTTTGCAGGGGATAAACAAGTTTCAACCTTCCGGCGGGAACAAGCTTTAGCCGAGGGCGCAAACTGGAGTTTTCCCTCGACAATATCATTTTTTACTTCTTCCCTCTTATCAGGTACAGAAGATTTCGTATGTGAAGAAAATTTCTTTACGATTGCCTTGCCCTTTTCGATGAGTTGCTTAATCTTATTAACATCGGTGATAATACGGAAATACCTTTTAGCAGGCAGCCCCTTTGTTATGCATTCAATCAAACCAAATTCAACAAGATGCTTGATTGCTGTTGTCTGTGCTTTTACTCCAAATGTCGTACTTTCCTGCAAATCGTAAATCGTTGAATAAAACCAACCGCCTTCAGCAAGCATATTACACTTACTGTAAAAAGTCTGCTTTGAAATAAGGGCAGAGTATATAACAGTTTCCGTCATACCGATGGCGTGTGCAAGCAGCCTATGTGCGGAAATGGTGTTGTCGGGATTAAGAAGTGCTATGATGTTTTCAATATTATTTCTCATTTTTTACCTCCTGAAACAAACAAAAAAATCCACGGAACACTTTAAATCAAATAAAGTATCCCGTGGATTGATAATCTATGCTTTTTTAAGAAGTATAATTTGGTACTTATTAAGTACATGAACTATCCTTTTTCTTATGATTGAAAAGTCTGACTTTTTCTCGGTACTTAAATTGTACTTAATTGTCCCCAAAATCATATTGTTCAATCAAAACAAACAAAAGAAAAAAGTCCGTAACTGACGTAGTTACGGACTTTTTAATGGCAGGGGCAGTAAGAATCGAACTCACGACACGCGGTTTTGGAGGTGGTTATCCTTATTGCTTGGAATCGACGGATTTACACTATTATATACTTGTAAGATACTAAGAATACGACGAAAATACGACTAATATTTAGATATATGCACCTTAATAAACTATCACTATTCTAATGGCAAATCAATTATTTCTTTAATCACCTTAAATAGTTT
>OHQF01001155.1_pt1 | contig 14316 bp, 9 predicted proteins | sample 1578001 | NCBI WGS metagenome assembly OHQF01 (sample SAMEA3879538, study PRJEB24766) | human gut metagenome | biome: human-associated habitat; feature: feces | place: USA | collected 1985/1987 | reverse complement strand
GGAGATCAAATCGATACGCTTGGGAAAGGCGAGTCTGGTTGATACGTTTTGTATTGTGGAGAAGGGTGAATTGTGGGTGAAGAATATGTATGTGGCAGAATATTTCTACGGGACATACAATAACCATACGGCTCGCCGTGATCGCAAGCTGTTGCTGACTAAAATGGAATTGCGGAAGATTGAAAGCGCTGCCCGCAATAATGGCTTTACAATTATTCCGACACGTCTTTTTATTAATGATAAAGGATTGGCCAAAGTCGTTGTGGCTATTGCCAAAGGTAAGAAGGAATATGACAAACGCGACTCTATCAAGGAACGGGACGACCGCCGGGAGATGGATCGTGCATTTAAACGGTAACGAACCTTTATGGATAAAGAAATATTTTTGAATCTCCTGAAAGAACGCATTTTGATTCTGGACGGAGGAATGGGTACGATGGTCCAGGGATTTAAACTGACCGAGAAAGATTATCGCGGAAAACAGTTTGCTGATTGGACGAGCGACCTGAAAGGAAATAACGACCTGTTATGTATCACCCGGCCGGATGTGATCAAATCGATCCACCGTCAGTATCTGGATGCCGGTGCCGATATTTTTGCTACCAACACTTTCAATGCAAATGCTATCTCGATGGAGGATTACGGCATGCAAGGGCAGGTGAGAAATATCAATTTGGCTGCCGGAAAATTGGCGCGTGAGGTGGCCGATGGCTTTATGAAGGAACATCCGGATCGCACGATCTTTGTAGCTGGTTCTGTCGGCCCAACTAATAAGACTGCTTCGATGAGCCCTGACGTGAGCGATCCGGCTTACCGTGCTGTCACCTACTTGGATTTGTATAGTGCCTATAAAGAACAGGTAGACGCTTTGGTAGACGGGGGCGTGGATATCGTTTTGTTTGAGACGACTTTCGACACGCTGAATGTGAAAGCCGGACTGGAAGCCGCCGAGGCTGTGTTGAAGGAAAAAGGCAAGGATTTACCAATTATGCTTTCTCTGACGTTATCTGCCCAGGGAGGACGTACGTTTTCGGGGCAGACATTGCTTGCGTTTTTGGCTTCCGTGCAACATACCAATATTGTTAGTGTCGGTCTGAACTGCTCTTTCGGTGCTGCCGATATGAAGCCTTTTCTGGCTGAATTGGCAAAACATGCTCCCTATTATATAAGTGCTTATCCGAACGCCGGTCTGCCGAACAGTTTCGGTTCCTATGATGAGACGCCGGAAAAGATGGCTGTTCATGTAAAATCTTTTATTGACGAAGGGCTGGTGAATATATTGGGAGGCTGTTGTGGTACGACGCCGGCCCATATTGCCAAGCCGCATGTACCGGCTCCGAGGCCCGATTGTCTTTGGTTGTCCGGTCTGGAGTTGCTGGAAGTAAAGCCGGAAAATAATTTCGTGAATGTCGGCGAACGATGTAATGTGGCCGGTTCACGTAAGTTCTTGCGCTTGATCAAGGAAGAAAATTATGAAGAGGCTTTGACAATTGCCCGCAAGCAGGTGGAAGACGGCGCGCAGGTGATCGATATCAATATGGATGACGGAATGTTGGATGCCGTGAAGGAGATGACGACTTTCTTGAACTTGATCGCATCCGAACCTGATATTTCCCGTGTTCCCGTGATGATCGACTCTTCCAAATGGGAGGTGATCGAAAAAGGCTTGATGTGCGTGCAGGGTAAAAGCATCGTGAATTCGATTTCTTTAAAAGAAGGCGAAGAGGTATTCCTGCAACATGCCGCCCGCATCAAACAGTTGGGTGCAGCTACGGTCGTAATGGCTTTTGATGAAAAGGGGCAGGCAGACACGTTTGAACGGAAGATCGAGGTTTGCGGACGTGCTTACCGTCTCCTCCGGGAGAAAGTCGATTTCGATCCGAACGGAATTATTTTCGATCCGAATGTGCTGGCTATCGCTACCGGTATGGAAGAACATAACGGGTACGGACTTGACTTTATCCGTGCCGTGGAATGGATCAAGAAGAACCTGCCGGGGGCGAAGGTGAGCGGCGGTGTCAGCAATCTTTCCTTCTCTTTCCGTGGAAATAATTATGTGCGGGAGGCCATGCATTCCGTATTCCTGTATCATGCGATTAACAAAGGCATGGACATGGGGATCGTGAACCCGTCGTCGTCCGTACTCTATGAAGATATAGAACCTGCTTTCCGTATGTTGCTGGAAGACGTCATTTTGGCACGCCGTCCGGAAGCAGCTGAAGAACTGATTGCATATGCCCAGAACCTGCATGTAAAAGCGCAGGAGGGAGAAGGTGAAAAGCAGGATGTCTGGCGTGAATATCCGTTGAAGGAACGTTTGGAAAACGCTCTGATAAAAGGAGTCGGCGATCATTTGGAAGAAGATTTAAAGGAAGCCTTGAAGGAATATCCGCGTGCGGTGGATATTATCGACGGACCGCTGATGGGTGGGATGAATAAGGTAGGCGAATTGTTTGGTGCTGGAAAAATGTTCCTACCGCAGGTTGTCAAGACTGCCCGTACGATGAAAAAGGCAGTCGCCATCTTGCAACCGGCGATCGAGGCAGAAAAGGTCTCTTCCGATTCTGCTAAGGCAGGAAAGGTTCTGTTTGCGACAGTGAAAGGTGACGTGCATGACATTGGAAAGAATATTGTTTCGATCGTCCTGGCTTGCAATAATTATGAGGTGATCGATTTGGGAGTGATGGTTCCGGCAGACGTGATTGTAAAAAAGGCAATTGAAGAAAAGCCCGACCTGGTCTGTCTTTCCGGTCTGATCACGCCTTCGCTCGAAGAGATGGTGCATGTGACGGACGAGATGCAGAAAGCCGGCCTGAGCATTCCCATAATGGTGGGCGGCGCCACGACTTCGAAGTTGCATACGGCCATTAAGATCGCTCCGCATTATGACTATCCGGTCATTCATGTGCTGGACGCCTCGCAAAACCCGTTGATTGCGGCCAAACTGTTGAACCCGGATACGCGCGATGCTTATATCGCCCAGCTGAACAGTGAGTATGAAGCTCTGCGTGCCTCTGTGAATAAGAAAAAAGAGATACTGGTCCCGTTGGCGGAAGCCCGGACGAATCGTCCGGTGATCGATTGGGCTTCTTATAACCCGGTTGTCCCGGCTCGGAACGGGGTACAGGTGATTCCTTCTATTCCTTTGGAAGAAATAATTCCATATATTCATTGGACCTTCTTTTTTAGTGCCTGGAAACTGAATGGGCGTTTCTCGGAAATTGCGCAGATCCACGGCTGTGACGCTTGTCGTGCCGCCTGGCTGGCCGAATTCTCGGAAGCGGACCGGACGAAGGCGTCGGAGGCTATGCAGTTATACAAGGATGCAGTTAAGTTGTTGGATCGCTTGGTTGAGATGAAAGCCGAGTATTGTAAGGCGGTTTATGGTTTCTTCCCGGCAAATGGTGATGGGGATAATATCCGTGTGGGTGAAGTCTTGCTTCCAGTTTTGCGTCAACAGGCGAAAAAAGAGGAAGGAATCTATAAGTCGTTAGCCGATTATGTGATGCCAGTATCGGAAGGGCGTACGGATTATGTCGGCGCTTTCGTGGTGACGGCTGGTGTCGGTGCAGAATCTCTGAAAGAGCGATTTGAGCAGGAAGGTGACACCTATAATTCCATGTTGCTGCAAACCTTGACCGACCGTTTGGCCGAGGCTACGGCCGAATATCTCCATGAAAAGGTCCGTAAGGAATATTGGGGATATGCTCCGGATGAATCGCTTTCCATCTCCGACCTGTATAAAGTGAAATATCAGGGAATACGTCCGGCTATCGGTTATCCTTCATTGCCGGACCAGCTTTTGAACTACACGTTGGATAAGTTGTTAAATATGTCACAGATCGGTGTCCGGTTGACGGAAAACGGCGCTATGTATCCGACGGCGACGGTGAGCGGCATTTATATTGCACATCCGGATTCCCAATATTTCATGATTGGTAATATTGATGAAGAACAGATGAAAGATTATGCCTGTCGCCGGAATCTGTCGGAAGCGGAAGTGAAGAAGTTATTGAATAAAAACATTTCAAATTGAAATATATACGCTGGATAGTCTTGTCTCTCCTTCTGGCCGGTATCTGGTGCGCCATGCGTTCGCCGGATATGGGAGAGGCGTATGCCCGGAATGTATATCCTTATATATCGGGTGCTTTGTCCTGTTTTTCTTCTCTATTTTCTTTTTCGATAGGTGATTGCCTGATATACGGTAGTATGGCCGGTTTGCTTGCTTATCTGGTTTATGCCATTGTGAAGAAACGTTCCTGGCGGGCGACAGCCGGACGGATGATCGAATATTTGTTGTGGATATATGTCTGGTTTTATCTGGCTTGGGGATTGAATTATTTCAGGAAAGACTTTTTTACACGGACGGAAATCCCGTATGCGGCTTATTCAGCCGACGCTTTTCGTTCGTTCTTATCCACTTATACAGATTCGTTGAATGCGTCCTTTGTGCCTGTCGAAAAAATAGATAAGGCCCTCGTCGCAGAGGAAGTGAAAAAGGGATATCATGAAATTGCCGGGCGTTTCTCTTTAGTCAGTCCTGCCGGGTATTTGCATCCGAAGCCGATGTTAATACCCTTTTTGATGAGTGGAGTGGGGGTATTGGGGTATATGGGACCGTTTTTTACCGAATATAATCTGAACCCTGATCTGCTCCCGGTCCAGTATCCGTTTACTTATGCACATGAAATGGCGCATGTGTTAGGAATATCCAGCGAGGCGGAAGCGAATTTGTATGGTTTTCTCGTCTGTTCCCGTTCCGGAGTGCCGGAAATCCGGTTTTCGGCTTATTTTGCTTTGTTGCCTTATGTGTTGAGCAATGCCTACGGCTTATTGTCGGAAGAGGAGTTTAATGAATGGAAAGAGACGATCTCCCCCGAGGTAAAAGATCTTTACAACCGGAAAGTCGCTTACTGGGAGAATTTGTACAGCCCGTTTATAGGCGAGATCCAGAGTACCGTTTACAACTGGTTCTTGAAAGGAAACAACATTCCCTCCGGCCGGAAGAATTATTCGGAAGTGGTGGCATTATTGATGGCGCTGGGAAATACGTCCGGAGAGATTTGAGTCCTTGCTGTTTCCATATTGCCTAATTCGAATTAAATCACTACCTTTGCGGCAATTTTTGAGAAGATAGATAAATATAACGCATATGAGTAAGAAATTTGCCGAATACTCGAAACTTGACTTGTCGAACGTCAATAAAGAGGTGCTGAAGAAATGGCAGGATGGCGACATCTTCCATAAGAGTCTTGAAATCCGCGAAGGACATCCCTCGTTTGTCTTTTATGAAGGTCCTCCTTCTGCAAACGGTATGCCCGGTATTCACCATGTGATTGCCCGTTCGATTAAGGATATTTTCTGCCGTTATAAGACCATGAAAGGATATCTTGTCAACCGTAAGGCGGGATGGGATACACACGGACTTCCAGTAGAGCTGGGAGTTGAAAAAACATTGGGTATCACCAAAGAAGATATCGGCAAAAAGATCTCTGTGGCCGAATATAATGCCGCCTGCCGCCGCGACGTGATGAAGTTCACGAAGGAATGGACGGATCTGACACAGAAGATGGGATATTGGGTCGACCTTGAAAACCCGTATATCACTTACGACAATCGTTATATCGAAACATTGTGGTACCTGCTGAAGGAACTGTATAAGAAAGGATTGCTTTACAAAGGGTACACGATCCAGCCGTATTCGCCGGCTGCCGGAACGGGGCTTAGCTCGCATGAGTTGAACCAGCCGGGGTGTTATCGCGACGTGAAGGATACGACTTGTACGGCTCAGTTCCGCATTCTCGATCCGAAACCGGAGATGGCGGGATTTGGCGAACCGTTCTTCTTGGCATGGACCACTACTCCGTGGACTTTGCCTTCCAACACGGCTCTTTGTGTGGGTCCAAATTTCACTTATGTGGCTGTTCAGACCTATAATCCATATACAGGTATGCCGATGACGGCTGTTTTGGCTAAGGACTTGTTGAATGTGTATTTCAATCCGAAAGCCGCCGATCTGGCTCTGACCGATTATAAACCGGGCGATAAACTGGTGCCGTTCAAAGTGGTCGGCGAATGGAAAGGACCGGAACTGGCCGGCATGCATTACGAGCAGCTGATCCCGTGGGTCAATCCGGGAGAAGGTGCTTTCCGGGTAATCACCGGCGACTATGTGACGGTGGAAGATGGTACGGGTATCGTACATATCGCTCCGACTTTCGGTGCGGATGACGACCGTGTGGCAAAAGCAAGCGGCGTACCTCCTTTGATGATGATCGACAAAGATGGGAACCGCCGTCCGATGGTCGATATGACAGGTAAATTCTATCTGCTGGAAGACCTCGATCCCGAGTATGTTCAGGAGCATATGAATGCTGCCGACTATGATCCGTGGCAGGGCAAGTTCGTGAAGAACGCTTATGATGCGACCAAAGGCGAAAAAGACGAAACGCTGGATGTTGAAATCTGCATGATGCTGAAAGCACAGAACCGTGTGTTCCGCATCGAGAAGCATGTCCACAACTATCCGCATTGTTGGCGTACGGACAAGCCTGTGTTGTACTATCCGCTGGATAGCTGGTTTATCCGCACGACCGCTTGCCGCGAACGGATGATTGAACTGAACAATACGATCAACTGGAAACCGCAGAGCACCGGCACGGGACGTTTCGGCAAATGGTTGGAAAACCTTCAGGACTGGAACTTGAGCCGTAGTCGCTACTGGGGAACGCCGTTGCCTATCTGGCGTACCGAAGACGGGGCGGAAGAAATCTGCATCGGTTCGGTTGAAGAACTGTACAATGAAATTGAGAAATCCGTAAAAGCCGGGCTGATGGAGTCCAACCCGTATAAGGAATTGAAATTCCAGCCGGGCGAATATACGAAGGAGAACTACGAAAAGATCGACCTTCACCGTCCGTATGTGGATGATGTGATTCTGGTTTCCGAAAGCGGTAAGCCGATGAAGCGCGAGACCGACCTGATCGACGTATGGTTCGATTCCGGCGCGATGCCTTATGCTCAGATTCATTATCCGTTCGAGAACAAGGAAATCTTCGACGACCGCAAGGTTTATCCGGCCGATTTCATCGCCGAAGGTGTCGACCAGACACGCGGATGGTTCTTTACTTTGCATGCGATTGCTACGATGGTATTCGATAGCGTGTCGTATAAAGCCGTCGTTTCGAACGGCTTGGTGTTGGACAAGAATGGCAACAAAATGTCCAAACGTCTGGGTAATGCCGTCGATCCGTTCGCCACGATTGAGCAGTACGGTTCCGATCCTTTGCGCTGGTACATGATTACGAATGCCTCTCCGTGGGATAACATCAAGTTTGATATCGACGGTATCGAAGAAGTTCGCCGCAAGTTCTTCGGTACATTATATAATACATATTCGTTCTTCGCCTTGTATGCGAATGTGGACGGTTTCGATTATTCCGAACCGGATGTGGATTGGAAAGAACGTCCCGAAATCGACCGTTGGATTCTGTCGTTGCTGAATTCGTTGGTAAAGGATGTGGATGGATTCCTGGATACATACGAACCGACCCGTGCCGGACGTGCGATCTCTGATTTCGTAAACGATAACCTGAGTAACTGGTATGTGCGCCTGAACCGCCGCCGTTTCTGGGGTGGAGGTATGACGACCGACAAGTTGTCCGCTTACCAGACTTTGTACACCTGTCTGGAAACGGTCGCCAAGTTGATGGCTCCGATCGCGCCGTTCTATGCAGACCGGTTGTTCTGTGACCTGATCGCCGCTACCGGACGCGAAAAGGTTGAATCTGTCCACCTGTCCGAATTCCCGGTTTGCAATGAGGCAATGATCGACAAGGACCTGGAAGAACGTATGCAGATGGCTCAGGATGTGTCTTCTATGGTGCTGGCTTTGCGCCGTAAGGTGAACATCAAGGTGCGTCAGCCGCTTCAAACCATCATGGTCCCGGTTGTGGATGCTCACCAGCAGGAAAGCATCGAAGCCGTGAAAGCGCTGATCTTGAACGAGGTCAATGTGAAGGAACTGAAGTTTGTCGATAATGCCGCCGGTATTTTGGTGAAGAAGATCAAGCCGGACTTCAAGAAGCTGGGCCCGCGTTACGGCAAGATCATGAAGGCATTGGCCGCCGCTATCCAGGCGATGAGCCAGGACGAAATCAATGCGTTCGAGAAAGCCGGAACATTTACGCTGACCGTCGAAGGACAGGAGGCGATGATCGAACGTGCAGACGTCGAAATCATCTCCGAAGACATACCGGGCTGGTTGGTTGCGAACGAAGGCCGCTTGACGGTGGCGCTGGATATCACCGTGACGGAAAACCTCCGCAAGGAAGGGCTGGCGCGTGAGTTGGTAAACCGTATCCAGAACCTGCGTAAGAGCAGCGGTTACGACATTACTGACAAAATATCCGTCACTGTCCTTTCGAACGATGGGATGGACGAGGCGATCAAGGACTTCAATTCCTATATCGCAAACCAGGTGTTGGCTGTATCAGTGGAAATTACGGATGTGATCAGCGATGCGACCGAGATGGATTTCGAAGACTTCAAGCTTTCGGTCCGGATCGAAAAAGCATAAATATTCAATGAATAATGAATAATTAATAATGAACAATGGAAGAATTGCTTATATTTGTGGGCAAGAGAAAAGGAAATCTTTTTCATTGTTGAATTATTCATTATTCATTCTTGATTGTTAATTATTAATTTAAATGAACCATGGCAGAAAAGACAAGATATTCGGATGCCGAACTCGAGGAGTTCCGCGCCATAATATTGGAAAAGCTGGAAAAGGCGAAAAAAGATTATGACCTGTTGAGATCCGGTGTCACCAATTCTGACGGCAATGATGTCGCCGATACATCTCCTACGTTTAAAGTATTGGAGGAAGGTGCTGCGACTTTATCGAAGGAAGAGGCCGGTCGTTTGGCACAACGCCAGATGAAGTTTATCCAGAACTTGCAGGCGGCATTGATCCGGATTGAGAATAAGACATACGGTATTTGCCGCGAGACCGGTAAATTGATCCCGAAAGAAAGATTACGTGCAGTACCTCACGCTACGTTGAGTATCGAAGCTAAACAGGGAGGTGCCAAGTAAATGAGATATTCCAAAGGTTGGGGAGCAGCGTTGATTGTGATGCTGCTCCTTATTCTTGACCAGGCTCTTAAAATATGGATTAAAACTCACATGCAGCTGCATGAGAGTATCGAAATTACTCCGTGGTTTTATTTGTACTTCACCGAGAATCCGGGAATGGCTTTCGGGATAGAAGTGATCGGTAAGTTGTTTTTATCGGTATTCCGTATTATAGCTGTCGGCTTTATCGGTTATTACCTGTATAAGCTGGTGAAACAGAATTATGCCTTTGGCTTTATCGCCTGTATCTCGTTGATCTTTGCAGGGGCTATTGGGAACATCATCGACTCTATATTCTATGGGGTGGTGTTCGATCATAGTTTTGGACAGGTAGCCTCATTTATGCCGGAGGGTGGAGGCTATGCCAGTTGGTTGCACGGGAAAGTGGTCGATATGTTCTATTTTCCTTTGATACAGACGGTGTTGCCCGAATGGATTCCGGTGTGGGGAGGAGAGGAGTTCATCTTTTTCCGTCCGATCTTTAACTTGGCCGATTCGGCGATTTGCGTAGGCGTCTTTTTGTTGTTGCTGTTCTACCGTCATACATTGTCGACAAGTCTCTCAAAAGAAAAATAAAAGAATTGATGCGGAATAGGCTGCATAGATATAGATATAATGTCGTTTTGTTGCTGGCAACCTGGTTGGTTGCCTGTAGCAAAGTACCGGATGACATTCTTTCGGAAAAGAAAATGCAAGCTGTACAGGTGGATATGCAATTGGCAGAAGCTATGATTAACCTGGACAGCAAGGCGTTTTCCGATAATGCCCGTAAGGAGGCTCTATATCAGTCCATCTTCCGCAAATACGATATCACACAAGCCGAGTACGACAGTTCGCTCATTTGGTATGGACGGCATCTGGATATTTATATGAAGGTGTATGACCGTGTGCTGGCCGATTTGAATAAACGGCAGAAAGCGTTAGGCGACGTACAGGCTTTGGCTGCACCTGTTTCCAAACAGGATTCGGTGGATATCTGGCCTCGTCGCACCTCTTTAAGGTTGGAGCCCGATGCTCTGTTTAACGGTGTGACGTTCGACATCAAACCGGAAACGAACTATTCGTCCGGCAGCACGTTTGTGTTGGGGATGAATGTCTGGGGTATCAATAAAGGGATGGTCTATAAACCGGAAATACGCATAAGTGCTGATCAGGGCGATACGATCGTGACTGTCAATGACAAGGTGCTTCGTGATGGTTATCATGAAACCGTTTTGAAGACAGTTCCGACTAAACAGGTCAAACGTGTGTACGGTTATATCTTTATGAACAATGCCGATTCTTCCTACTACAAAGTTTATTTGGACAGCTTGAACCTTATGAAATATAATTACGGTCGTCTGACCGATATGGCAAAAGATTCGTCTGCCGTAAAAATATCCACAGCGGAATAAAAAGTGTTATGCGCCGGATCGCTTCCCATTATATCTATTGGAGACAGTTCTACCGGCTGCACTATGTCGAGTTGAATGATAACGGCGTATTGGCCGGAATTTTCCCTTTGGAAGGGGAAATTGCGGGTACGGAGTTCTATGACGGCATCTTGATCCTTGTACCTATTCCCGCGCTTGACGCAGGGGTGCAGGAGAACAAGCGGTGTCATCAGGATTCTTATTCTGACACATCTTTTGTAATTCCGAGTCAAGCGCGGGAACAGGGCACTTTTGACATGCTGCCGGGAGAACAGTTGGCAGATGCCTTGGAACGTCAAGGTTTTACAGGTATTGCTGAAGCGGGTTCGCCTGTTTGTGTGCTGTTATTGGGCGGCATTCCCCTGGCAACGGCGAAATTCGGCGCAGATGACAGCCGTAGCGATGGCTACATTCAAAGACTCTGATGTTTCTCTTTCGGGTGGAAAGCTTGGAATATAAAGTTTTTGATTAATCAACTTTTCTATTTGCGGACGTATTCCGTTCCCTTCGTTCCCCATCACGATGATTCCGTTTGCCGACAATTCCTTTGTGTACATGTTTTCTCCGTCGAGGAATGTACCGAACAACGGAATTTGTCTTGCCGCCTGGGCTTTCAGGTAGTCTTCCAGTTCCGTGTAATGGACTTTTACATGTGCCAGTGCGCCCATTGTGGCCTGCACAGTCTTCGGACTGAAGACATCTGCGGTGTCGGGGCTGCAAACGATATGTTCGATGCCGAACCAGTCGGCAAGGCGTATGATGGTTCCGAGATTTCCAGGGTCCTGTATGCCGTCTAAAGCTAAAACGAGCGAGGTAGAAGGATCGGCTTCGTCGAGCGACCAGTCCGGGCGCTTGAACACGGCAAGTACATCCTGCGGGTTTTTCAAGAAACTGGCTTTACGGATGTCATCCCCTTCCGCTTCCAATAGTTCTTTCGCCGGAATGTTTCCCTGCATCGCCATCCAGGATGGTTTGGCGAGAATCAGTTCGCATTCGAAAGCAAACATCATGTCGGCAACCAGTTTGTTTCCTTCGGCAACGAATGCATTCAGTTCGTTCCGATATTTCTTCATTTCCAATGAATGGATGTACTTTACTTTCCCCTTGCTTAGCATCTTTACTCTTTTTATGCGGCAAAGGTAATTGGTTTTTACGATTTATGATTTATGATTTGTGATTTATGTGTCGTTGATAAATCATAAATCATAAATCATAAACCACATTTTATTTTTACATTTGCGTGCGTAAAAACTTGAATGATGAAGGGAATCCAAACACTATATTTCATTTGTTTCCTATTGTTGTTAATCTCCTGTAGCTCGACAAAATATGTAGGCGAAGGAGAATACCTGTTGGACAAAGTGGAGATTGTGTCGGATGGCAAGACTTATAAAAACAGCGATTTGAAGCCTTATTTGCGCCAGCAACCCAACTTTAAAGCATTCGGGCTGATGAAATGGCAGTTGTTTGTGTACGATTGGTCGGGCCGGAACGAGAAGAAATGGATCAATAAACAGCTTCGCCGGATGGGAGAGGCTCCCGTCATTCTGGATACGACGCTGGTAACGCAGTCGGTTGACGAGTTGAAACGTTTCTTTATCAATAAAGGATATATGAATGCCGAAGTCTCGGCTTCTATTGATACTTCACGAGTCAAAAAGGCTGTCGTGACCTATAGGATCGTCCCTAACACTCCTTACCGGATTCATAATTATTCGATGGATTTGAGCGATCCTAAGATCGATAGCATTGCTAAGCTCAAACCGCCTCACCGTTCCGTGCTGGCTTCGGCTTTTCGTACTTATTCCGACGATTATACTTCTCTGATAAAAGACAGTGCCTTGTTTGACCGCGATGTGCTGGACAAGGAGAGGCAACGCATTACGACTTTGCTTCGTCGGCGTGGTTATTATGCTTTCAACCGGGATTACCTGTCTTATATTGCCGATAGCTCTTTGAATCGGAATATCGTAGATTTGGATATGCTTCTGAAACCGTACCGTTTGCAGAAGCCTGACGGGACGGTGGTCGACACGTTACATCGTCAGTATTACATTAAAGACGTTTCGATTGTGACCGATTATGACCCGTTGACGTTAGAGGAAAACAACGCTATGCCTTACGATACGGTTCGAACTGACGGTATTGATATCCTATACGGCAAGAACGGCAGAAGTATCCGTCCGGGAGTCTTGCGCAAGAGCAATTATATCATGCCGGGACGCTTGTATAACGAGCGGACGGTGGAGCAGACCTATTCTTCGTTTGCCACGCTGCGTGCTTTGCGTAATGTAAATATCCGTTTTTCGGAGGTCGAAGAGAACGACACGATGAAGCTTAATTGTACGATCTTGACTTCTCCCGCAAAACTGCAAGGTTTTGGGGTCGATCTGGAAGGGACGAATTCGGCAGGGGATTTTGGATTTGCTTCCAGTTTGAGTTATCAGCACCGAAACTTGTTCAAGGGCTCGGAGGTTTTTTCTGCTAAAGTACGCGGTGCATACGAGGCGTTGACCGGCAGCCAGTCGGAAGGAAACAACTTTTGGGAATTCGGTGCGGAAGCATCTGTTTTGTTTCCCCGTTTCCTGTTCCCCTTCTTGCATGAAAATTTCCGTCGTAAGATTCGTGCAACGACCGAACTGAAGGTGAACTACAGCATACAAACACGTCCGGAATTCAAAAGAGCCATCGTCTCTGCAGGATGGAATTATATCTGGCAGGAGCGGAGCAATATGCAGGCGCGCCATGTGTTCAAGTTGTTGGACATTGACTATGTGCACTTGCCGAAGATAAGTCAGTCGTTTAAAGATTCGTTGCCTGAATCTACTTTGCTTTACAATTTTACCGACCAGTTTATTGTCGGTTCCGGTTATACCTATTCTTTTAATAATTATGATCCTCAGAATCGTTTGAGAAATACGCATTCCGTTCGCTTCTCCTTCGAGATGGCAGGCAACTTGCTGTATGGGCTTTCCCGTCTGACTGGTGCGGATAAGGATGACGAAGGGCGCTATAAATTGTTTGGGATTAATTATGCCCAGTTTGTGAAAGGGGATATAGATTTCAGTAAAAGTATCGTGTTGGACAATCGTAACAAGTTGGCTTTCCACATTGGTATCGGAGTCGGTTATCCGTATGGTAACTCGAAGATGCTACCGTTCGAACGCAGCTATTTCTCTGGAGGTGCAAATAGTGTCCGCGGTTGGTCCGTACGTTCGCTCGGTCCCGGTAGCATGCCGCTCGATTCGGTCAAGTCCTTTGCCCAGCAGATCGGTGATATCCGTCTGGATCTGAATTTGGAATACCGAACGAAACTATTTTGGAAATTCGAGATGGCGGCCTTTATTGATGCCGGTAATATCTGGACTTTCCATAAGGATGAGAGCCGTCCGAACGGTAACTTCGATTTTTCCCGTTTCTACAAAGAGATTGCCGTCTCTTATGGATTAGGTCTCCGCCTCGATTTCGATTTCTTCCTGATCCGTTTCGATACCGGTATGAAAGCCTATAACCCGCAGGAAAGTGGCAGAAGGAAATGGGCTATCCTGCATCCGAACTTTGGCAGTAACTTCGCGTGGCATTTTGCGGTGGGATATCCGTTCTGATTTTATTTCCTTCTTTATGTAGTTCGACTACATATGAATTTAGGAGGAAAAATAACAAAAATATTTGCTTGTTAAAATAATATTACTACCTTTGCACCGCAAATAAGGATGGTTCCGTAGCTCAGCTGGATAGAGCAACGCCCTTCTAAGGCGTGGGT
>OHQF01001151.1_pt1 | contig 14350 bp, 10 predicted proteins | sample 1578001 | NCBI WGS metagenome assembly OHQF01 (sample SAMEA3879538, study PRJEB24766) | human gut metagenome | biome: human-associated habitat; feature: feces | place: USA | collected 1985/1987 | reverse complement strand
AGTGACGTGACCGGTACCAACATCATCGTAAAAGAAGAGCAAAAAAGTGCATTCCGGTTTGAAAAAGGACCGATTTTTGCCAATCTGGTGCTGGCGGATGAGATCAACCGTGCCACGCCAAAGACACAGTCAGCTCTCTTAGAGGCCATGCAGGAACACACCGTGACGATCGGAACGACCAGCCATCAGCTGCCGGAGCCATTTCTGGTGCTTGCCACACAAAATCCGATCGAAAACGAGGGAACTTATCCGCTGCCGGAAGCACAGCTGGACCGTTTTTTGTTTAAAGTGCTGGTAAAATTTCCGGACCGGCAGGAACTGCGGGAAATCGTGGAACTGACGGAGGGAAACCATCCGCCAAAGATCGCAAAGGTCATGGATAAGGAAAGCCTGCTTGCAGCGCGCGCATGCGTTGCACAGATTCCGATTGCGGATGCCGTCATGGATTATATTCTGGATCTGGTTATGGCAACTCATGCAGACAATCCGTATATCCGGGAGGGGGCAAGCCCGCGTGCGGCACAGGCACTGATCCGCACGGCCAGGGCACGCGCGTTTATGGAAAACCGCCTGAATGTCTCGTTTGAGGACGTCAAATGTGTCGCACTTCCGGTATTGCGGCACAGGATTCTGCTCAGTTTCGATGCAGTATCGGAGGGGATTACGGAAGATGCGGTGATTGGGCAGATCTTAACAGAAAAGGAACAGGGACTGTATGCTTGATGCGGGAATTTATGAACAGCTGTCGCGGCTTGTGATCGCGATGAAACAGAAAAGCAGCCAGAATATGGCAGGAAACCGCAGATCCGTACAGAAAGGGACTTCTGCGGAATTTTCCGATTTCCGGGAGTATATGCCGGGAGATGATCTGCGCAGGCTGGATTGGAATGTCTATGCGCGGTCGGAGCGCATGTATATCCGGGAATATTTCGAAGAAAAGGAAGCAGTGGTATCGGTTATTTTAGATACCAGTGCATCAATGCACTATGGAAAAAAGAGCAAGGCAGAACTAGCACAGGATCTGTGCGCGGTGATTGCCTTTCTGACTTTGCACCATATGGACCGGCTGGTGCTGTATGACAGCAGCCAGATGGGAACCCCGCTTGTGGTTTCCGGGGGAAAGAATGCACTGCCAAAAGTACTTGGATGGCTGCAGGCACGTACATTTTCGGGGACAGAGACGGATTCTTTTTCCGCGGTGCGCCAGATGCAGAGGCGTGGGGCGGGAGTTACCGTGATCGTCAGTGATTTCCTGACCGAAGCAGCGACAGATCCCACGCAGGATCGTCTGGAAAAAACGATGCAGTATCTGGACTTTACGAAACAAAGACCCGTGTTGCTTCAGACACTGTGTGCGGAAGAACTGCGTGTGACAATGGACGGTACGCGCAATCTGATAGATATGGAGTCCAAAGAAAAACTGCGCGTGACGATGCGTGCGGATGTGATTGCGCGTTATGAACAGGAACTGCAAAAGCTTTCTGTGCGGCTGAAAAAAAGTGCATCGGCTGCCGGAGGCACCTATATACTCTGTGATTCCGAAAAAGAGAGACGTGCGCTGATTTTAGAAGATTTAAGACCTTTGTTTGTCTGAGAAAAATTTGAGGATGGATTATGATATTTGAGAGTTTGTGGCCACTGGCATTTTTGCTGGCGGTTCCGGTTGTTGTGATTTTATATCTGCTTGTGCCAAAGGGGACAGACACACCAGTGTCTTCGAATCTGTTGTGGAAGAAGCTTTTTTATAATGAACAGTCTAAAACGTTCTGGGAAAAGTTTTTGCACAATCTGCTGATGTATCTGCAGATCGTGATCCTTTTGCTGCTTATTCTGGCACTGATGGCACCGTTTGTACAGCGTAAGGGTACAGGCAGTACGGACGTGGTGTATCTGATTGACACCAGCGGAAGCATGAAGCATCTCACCAAAGGGGGCAATACCCGCTTAGGGGAAGCCGTAAGTGAGATCAAAGAGCAGATTGCCGCTTCGGATGGGGCAAAGATATCCATTGTTACCTGTGACGGCACGGGAACCAATCTGCTTGCCGTCCATACTTCCGAGAAAAAAGCACTGTATCGGACGCTGGCAGACATCAAGGGCACGGACACAGCCGGATCGCTTTCCGATGCACTGGCAACCGTACAGACTGTGCAAAAAAAGGACAAAAAGAACGATCTGGCAGATGTCATCGTCTATACCGACGGCATAGGGGCAAAACAGACGAAAAATCTCAAAAGTCAGCTTCAGGCAACCATCCGCGTGGTGGGAAGTCCCGTTTCTAACGTGGCGAATACGTTTCTGTCCTGCACCAAAGACAGCCGTGGGGACACGTATACGGTTGCATCAGGCGTGACAAATTACAGCGATCATGCGGCAAATATGGAGATTACGCTGTATGAGGGAAAGAAAATTCTTGAAGTGCGTACACTTTCCCTTGCCGCAGACGAGACATATACCTGCCTGTTTAAACAGGTGAACTGGGGAAACCAGCCGCTGCATACCGAACTTTCCGCAGTGACATTTGCCGGCAGCAGCCAGAAGGATTCCTTACATGAGGATAACTGTGCCTATGCACTCAAAGACCAGGTTTCCACGAGCAAAGCCACACTGATCGGGGAAGGAAATACCTATATCGAAAAAGCGTATCTTGCCGTGACCGGAGAGAATCTTTCCAAGGCAAAAACAACGGATGCACTTGACCGTGACGATCCGGGGGTCTGTATTTTTGATGCGGATACGGCAGTACAGGAATCTAATCAGCAGAAGGCGCGGATGATTTTTGCCAAAGAGGGAAAGAACGAGGAAAAAAATGTCAGCCTGTCCGCCGGCGATACCGAACTGACTTCCGGAATCCGGGACTTTGCGCTCGGGGTAAATCAGACGTATGTGTATGATCTGCCGGTCTGGGCCACGGGCTTTCTGTGGAACGGAAAGCAGTGCGCCGCATACTACGGGGAGCATGACGGAATCCGGGAGGTCGTACTCGGATTTGATCTGCGGGAATCGGATTTTGCCCTGCAGCCGGAGTTTCCGGTATTTATGAACCATGCGCTGCACTATCTTGAGGATAGTTCCCTTCTTTCCCAAAACGTCTATGATGCCGGAGATATTGTGCAGTTTCATGCATTAAACGGTGTGGACGTGCAGCAGATTGCAGCACCTACCGGTCAGGCAGGACTGTTTACCGTAAAAGCGGGCGGCAGAAAGGAATCCTATATTGTAAAATTTGCATGCAGCAGCCAGTCGGATGGACGGATCACGGCAGGCGATTCCGGAAGCCGCAACACGATGCAGCGGCAGCTTGTGCGAAAGCAGATGCGCAATGTCATCCTTATCCTTGTGCTTCTTCTTATGATACTGGAGTGGATCTGTTATGTCCGGCAGATGCGTTACCGTGGGCGGTTTTATCTTGCGGTGCGTCTGGTGGGGCTTGCCCTTTTGGTGCTGGCTGTCTGTGGAATTTCGGTGCCGCTTTCCCACGCGAAAGACACAACCGTTTTTCTGGTTGATCTGTCGGAGAGCAATGCCGCAAATCTCACGCAGATGGAGCAGTATATGAGCCGGCAGGTTAAAGACATGCCAAAGAACAATCAGTATGCCATCGTAACGTTTGGAGCCAATGCGGTTGTGGAACAGTTTCTGACCAGTGAGAAACACAGTTTTCAGATTCTCTCGGCACCGGAGGCGGATGCAACCAACCTTGAGGAAGCTGTTTCCACAGGACTTTCCATGATCCCGGACAATGCGGCAGGACGGCTTGTGGTGCTTACGGATGGAAAGCAGACAAAGGGAAACATTGAGCATACGGCATCGGCACTGACGGCAAAAAACGTGCAGCTGTATTCGGTTCTCTATGAAGATACAAAGCAGGGGAACGATGCCTATATCGAAAACGTGGAAATGCCGGAGTATCTCTATCCGGGTGATTCCTATTCCATGACCGTAACTGTGGAAAGCAACTATGAGACCGAGGCGAAGCTGCAGCTTTTGCAGGGAACAGAGATGGTCAGTCAGACAAGCGTGCATTTAAACAAAGGCAGCAACCGTTTTGTTTTGAAACAGAAGGTAGTCGGTACCGATGCGCAGCAGTATACCGTGCGCGTGAAGGCACCGAAGGACACCTGTGAAAAAAACAATGATTATGGTACGTATGCGACGGTGGATTCCCTGCCAAAGATTCTGCTTGTATCTGGAATGGGAGAGGACAGCACACCGTTTTTAGGACTTTTGGATGCTGCCGGATGCAATTACCGGCAGGTATCCGCAGTCAGTGCACCGGATACTTTAAAAGAGATGCTGCAGTACAAGAGCATCATTCTGGAAAATGTGTACCGGACAGATCTGCCGGAGGGCTTTCTAAAAAATCTGAAAACTTATGTGAAAGACTACGGATGCGGTCTGGTGGCATGCGGCGGCGAGGACAGTTTTGCACTGGGCGGATATCAGGATACGGAACTGGAGAAACTTCTTCCGGTCGATATGCAGCTGCGTGGGGTGAATGAGAAACAGAATCTGGCAATGGTCATGGTGATTGATCATTCGGGCAGTATGTCGGAACAGACCGAAGGAGGCACCAATCTGGATCTGGCGATCGCGGCTGCCAAAGCGGCTGTGGATCAGCTGGATACGAAAGATGAAGTCGGTGTGGTAACCTTTGATGATGGTTACACCTGGCAGGTGCCGCTGGAAAAAGTGAAGGATAAAGACAAGATCCATCAAAGCATCGAGACGATCAGCGAAGGCGGTGGAACGACTATCAAACCGGCCGTGCGTGCGGCACTAAATGAAATCAAGAAGAGCAAGGCGCAGCTAAAGCATATTGTCCTTCTGACGGATGGACAGGGGGAAACCGGAAATTTTGAAGATATCATCAAGGACTGCAAGGATGCCGATATAACTCTTTCCACGGTAGCGGTTGGAGAGTCGTCTGACAGACTGCTTCTGGAACGACTGGCAACGCAGTGTAAGGGCCGCTATTATTATTCCGATATCTCAACCGATATCCCGAAAATCTTTGCACAGGAAGTATTTTTAAATGGAGATACGTATTTGCAGAACGGACAGTTTTCACTGAAAGGAAACAGCAGCAATGCCATCACGAAAAATCTCTTTGCCGATGGCTGGCCGCAGATCAAAGGGTACGTGAGTGCCTCTCCGAAAACCGGAGCCAATGTGCTGCTGGCATCTGCCGAAAAGGATGACCCGATTTTGTCTGTCATGCAGTATGGACTGGGGCATACGGTTGCGTGGAATACCGATGTGACAAACCGCTGGACCGCCGGGCTGGCACAGCAGAATGATTACGTGCAGCTGTGGAAGCGGATCATCGATTACAGTGCGGGAAATACAGCACTCGGCGAAGACCGTGTGGATGTAACTACTGTAAACGGAACAACGAAAGTTACCTATTATGCCAAAGACTACGCAGAGCAGACACAGGTGGAGGCTGTGTACACGGATCCGGATGGAAAAACGCATCAGGCGAAACTGACCGCAAGTGCACCGGGAACTTATGAGGCACAGCTGGATACGACAGTCTCCGGTGTCTACAATCTGAGCGTGCAGCGGAAAAACGGCAAAAAAATCGAAAATGCCCTGACCACCGCAGCCGTGGTACAGTATTCGCAGGAGTACAAATTTGCGCTGACAAACGACAGCTTTTGTGCGTTCATCAAACAGTATGGAAAGATGCTTTCCCCAAAGAAGAATGTATGGAAGAAGTTAAAAGCTTCCGGGCGGGCACGGGTTTGTCTGACCAATCCGCTTTTAATCCTTTTGCTTTTCGTATTTCTGGCAGATATCGCCATGCGGCGGTTTGCCTATGTTCCGCCAATGCCACACTGGACGAAGCCGGCAAAAAAAGCTATAATGACAGAAGAAAAAACAGCAGAAGACGGGCAGCCGGAGCCGGAAGCAGAAAAACCAAAGGAAAAGACAAAGAAAGCAAAACCGGAGGAAACGGCTTCCCAGGCACTCGATACTTCTGCGCTGTTAAAGAAAAAAGAAAAGCGGAACCATTCCGTTTAAAAGAAAACAGGAGTCATTATGCAATCAGACAGCAATTTACGAGAAACGTTACGGAGTATCGATCATAAAAGTTATCCGGCATACAAATCCCTGCGGGGAAGTTACCGGTTTGCAGACTATGTGTTATCCATCGATCATGTGCAGGGAGATCCTTTTGCGGCACCTTCCCATGTGCGCGTGACCGTGGATGCAAAGGCAGCGGCATTTCCGGAATATGCCATGAAAAATACACGGACGCGCACGGCACTGGCAGATGAACTTCTGCGCACGTTTGCCGCACAGATCAACCACTTTACATTTAAGGCGAAGGGATCGGGCAAGAGCGGCCTGATCTCGGTAACCCACTGCGGACAGGAGATTCTGACCCGGACAGCCTGTGAAGTGAACGAAAAAGAAATCACCGCGCGTTTTGCGGTAGGATTTCCGGCAAACGGACGGACGATCAATGCCAGGGAACTGGAGAAAATTCTGTTTACCTATCTGCCGGAATGTGTAAAGCACTCATTTTATTATAAAAATCTCGATGCTCGCAGAATCCGGGATGCCGTGGAACTGGCAGAAGACCAGCAGGCAGTCCGTGACCAGCTGAAAGAACAGGGGCTGGTTGCTTTTGTTGCCGATGATGCGGTACTGCCACGGGAAAGCGGGATTTCCTCCCGACCGATGAAACAGTCCGTAGCCTTTACCTCTCCGGAATCCCTTAGGGTGACGATGCAGCTTCCGCACAGGGGTGCGGTCACCGGTATGGGAATCCAGAAAGGAATCACACTGATCGTCGGTGGCGGCTATCATGGAAAATCCACACTTCTGACTGCACTCGAATTGGGCGTTTATAACCATATCGCAGGGGACGGCAGAGAGTTTGTGATCACGGATGAGACCGCCTTAAAACTTCGTTCGGAGGACGGACGGTTTATCAAAGATGTCGATATTTCCATGTTTATCAATGACCTGCCAAACGGAAACGATACCCATCATTTTTCAACGGAAGATGCCAGCGGAAGCACATCGCAGGCAGCCGGGATCGTGGAAGGCATGGAGGCGGGAAGCCGCCTGTTTCTGCTGGATGAGGATACGTCTGCGACGAACTTTATGGTAAGGGATGCATTTATGCAGAAAGTAGTCAGTCCGGACAAAGAGCCGATCACGCCGTTTCTTTCCCGTGCGCGCGATTTGTATGAGCAGGCAGGAATTTCTACCATCCTGGTAGCGGGCAGTTCCGGTGCCTTTTTCCATATTGCGGATACCGTGATCCAGATGGACCGTTACAAGCCGGTTGATATTACAAAAAAAGCAAAGGCATTGTGCAAAGAATTTCCGATTTCAGAAGAAAAGCCACATCCGTTCGCCCTGCCACACAGTCACCGGATCATGGAAAAAGATAAAAACGGTGCCACAAAACGCAGGGATTACCGGAGCGGAGCCGTGCGCAAAAATGAGCCGGAGCGGTTAAAATTAAAAACCATGGGAACGGATGGATTTGCCATCGGAAAGCAGACCGTGGATCTGCGGTATTTAGAACAGCTGATCGACAGCGAACAGACGGCGTGCCTTGGCATGCTCTTAAAATATGCGGTTGAACACCTGGTGGACGGCAAACGGACAATTGCCGAAGTCGTTGTACAGTTACAGAAAGAACTCGAAACGTCCGGCATGCGTTTTCTGGCAGAAAACGGTATCGTTTCCGGCGGTTATGCCATGCCGCGGGTGCAGGAGATGTATTCCTGTTTTAACCGTTATCGTGTATAGAAAAAGGGAAGCACAGGAGAGACTATGAAAAGAATATTAGTTGTCGTTGACATGCAAAACGATTTTACGACCGGACCGCTGGGCAATGCAGAGTGTGCAGCAGTCATTCCGAAGGTCGCGGAAGTGATAAAAACAGGCGTGTATGACAGAATCATTTTCACCCAAGACACGCACCAGGGTAATTATCTGGATACGCAGGAAGGAAAGCGGCTGCCCGTCGTGCATTGCATCGAAGGAACCGAAGGCTGGGAGATTGCGCCTGTGATCCGTAAGGCAGCATCCTTTTATTCCAAAGAACAGATCGAGACGATCTGTAAGCCGGCATTTGGCAGTGTGCAGCTTGGCGAGTGCTTAAAGCAGTACTGCGGTGATGCAGAGGCACAGATTGATTTCTGTGGTGTGTGCACGGGTATCTGTGTCATCAGCAATGTCATGATTGCCAAAGCCTTTGTTCCGGAAGCGCGCGTGTGCGTGATTGAAAAAGCATGCGCCTGCGTAACACCGGAGTCGCACCGCACGGCGATCGAAGCGATGAAAACCTGTCAGGTGGATATACAGTAATTGTATCTTATTTAGGTAAGAAGAAAAGAGAAGAATTATGAAGTTAAATCAGATCATCACCAGTCTGCTGGAAACAGACATGTACAAATTCAGTATGGGAGAGGCCATCTATCACCAGTTCTCCGACTATAAAACCACATGGACATTCAAGTGCCGCAATACCGATGTGCACTTTACGGCAGAGATGGTGCAGGAGATCAAAGAGCAGATTAAGGCGTACTGCAGTCTACGTTTTACAGAGGAAGAGCTGGAATATCTGAACCGCATTACATGGATCAAGGGAAGCTATATTGATTTCCTGCGCCTGTGGCAGCCGCGCTATGAGGATTTTAAGATTTCGGATGAGGCGGAATGCGGACTTTCCATCGAGACATTCGGTACCTGGCTGAATACGTCCTTGTATGAGATCCCGACACTGGCGATTGTCAACGAAGTGTATTTCCGTATGGCGTACGATTATGACAGGCTTTATGCCAGTTTCCGGGAACGTCTGGAACGGAAGATCAAAGATGCCAGCGGCAGATACGAGATCGGTTCGTTCAGTGAATTCGGACTGCGCCGCCGTCTTTCCGCAGAGGCACAGGAGCTTGCTGTCCGCAAGCTGAAAGAAGCAGAATTTCACGGGTCAGAATTTGTCGGAACGTCCAACGTCTATCTGGCAAAGAAATACAATCTGACACCGGTCGGAACCATGGCACATGAGTGGATCATGTGTGTCGGACAGGGAAATCACAAACATAACCCGGCATACTCCAACTGGTACGCGCTTGATGCCTGGGTACGCGAGTATGGCGTGTTAAACGGTATTGCACTGACCGATGCGATTACGACCGATTGTTTCCTGCGGGATTTCCAGCTGACCTATGCAACGTTATTCTCCGGCGTGCGTCATGACAGCGGAGATCCGGTGGAGTGGGGCGAAAAAATGATCGCACACTACCGGAAACTGGGAATCGATCCGGCAAATAAAACTTTATTGTTCAGTGATTCTCTTGATTTTGCACGGGCACACGAACTGTATGAACATTTCCGGAACCGCACAAAGGTGGCTTTCGGAATCGGCACCTATATCTCGAATGATACGGAGGTACCGGCACTGAATATCGTCATGAAAACCACGCTGTGCAACGGTATGGATGTCGCAAAGATTTCCGATACTCCGGGCAAGGGAATGTGTAAGAACCCGGATTATGTGCACTATCTGAAACGATGCATCGACTGGCGTATGAATCATGACAGATAAAAATTCTGATTTACAGACAAAGGAAGAAGGAACAGACCTATGAATTATACAGAGTGTATCGAACAGGCGAGAGGCCGTATCGGATCTTACTGTAAGGCGTGCAGCGAATGTAACGGCAGAGCCTGTAAAAACCAGATGCCGGGGCCGGGAGCCAAAGGCATCGGAGATACCGCCATCCGCAACTATGACAAATGGAAAGAAATCCGCGTCCAGATGGACACGCTGGTCGAAAACCGTCCATGTGATACGACACTGGAACTGTTTGGCAGAACGTTTCAGTATCCGTTTTTTGCAGGTCCGGTAGGTGCCGTGCAGCTGCACTACGGAGACTGCCTGAATGATATTTCCTACAACGATATTCTCGTTTCCGCCTGTGCGGCATCTGGCATCGCTGCTTTTACCGGAGACGGAACCGACAGCAATGTCATGGTCGCAGCGACAAAAGCGATCAAAAATGCCGGTGGACTGGGAATTCCGACCGTAAAGCCGTGGAACATCGAAGTGATCCGGGAGAAAATGGCGATGGTAAAGGATTCCGGTGCCTTTGCAGTGGCAATGGATATTGATGCGGCCGGACTGCCGTTTTTAAAGAATCTGACCCCACCGGCCGGAAGCAAATCGGTGGAGGATCTGCGTGAAGTGAAACAGGCGGCAGGGCTGCCGTTTATCGTTAAAGGAATCATGACCGTCAAGGGTGCCATGAAGGCAAAAGAAGCCGGGGCAGATGCGATCGTTGTGTCAAACCACGGCGGGCGTGTTCTGGATCAGTGTCCTGCCACCGCAGAGGTGCTCGAAGAGATCGCAAATGCAGTCGATGGCTCCATGAAAATTTTTGTCGATGGAGGCATCCGTTCCGGTGTGGATGTGTTTAAGGCACTGGCACTGGGAGCCGATGCGGTGATCATTGCCCGTCCGTTTGTGACTGCCGTGTATGGCGGAGCGCAGGAAGGCGTCGAAGCTTATGTCAATAAGATCGGAAGTGAGCTGAAAGATACGATGGCAATGTGCGGTGTGGCTTCACTGAAGGAGATCACACGGGATTGTGTCAGAGTGTGAGAATTACATATTGGGAAAGGATGAAACGCTTGTGTTCGTGGCGGGTGCCATGGATATGGGCGTTTTTTCTGTTGAAATGAGAAAAATGGATGGATTTTGTTATATTTTTTGCTGAAAAAGGTCGGTTGATGTAAAAATGTGATATAATAGAAAATAATGGATTAAAGAATGAGATATAGGAAAGTGTACGGCTTATGGGACAGAAAAAAGGCTACTCTAGAAAATAATAACCCCTAAAATGAAAAATTAAACCTGTACTTTGACAACTGAAAATGGCTATAAAAGGTCTAGTTTACTTTTTCTACAGCCCTTTCCAAGGCATGATATATTGGTTATATCGATTACTATCTGCTGGGAAAGGAGCAGATATGAATTATTACAATGCTAGCGGACAAATGGACCTGTCAGATCGAATAGCAATAGAAACTGGGATATGCATCGGGGAGTCATTCAAAAAAATAGCAAAAAGACTTCGCAGACATCCATCTACTATTGCACATGAAGTTAAAGAAAACAGAACCTTCATTAAAGGTAATTACCCGAATGGAAAAGATTGCCGCATGGCAAGACAATGCACAGTAAGGAATTTGTGCGGCTGTGATGAAGAAGCCTGTAATACAAAGTGTTGACTTTGCAGAGGAGTGGATTGTACCAAGGTATGCGATAGATATGTATCAGTTGCTTGCCATAAGTTTGATTCGCCTCCGTATGTTTGTAATAACTGTAAGGATAAAAAGCTTTGCAACAAAGATAAGTATATTTACAGTGCGAAATTCGCTGATGCAGCTGTAACTCGTCGTAGATCGGAGAGTCGACAAGGAGTTAGACTTTCTGATGAAAAGAAGGAAGAATTGGATGAACTTGTGGCTCGACTTGTTAAGAAAGGCCAGCCTTTAACACACATATATGCAGAACATGAAAATGAAATGCCAGTGTGTTTGAGAACACTTTATAACTATATCGATGAAGGTGCCTTATCTATTAAAAACATAGATTTAAGAAGAAAGACAGGCTACAAACCACGAAAGAAAAAGTACAACGATATCAATGGATTTCACTCAATGGAGTATAGACAGTGTAGGACATATGAGGATTTTGAGTATGCGATGAAATTCAAATATTCAGAAGATGAAGTAACAGAAATGGATACTGTAAAAGGCGTTAGAGAATCTGGAAAGCGTTTGCTTACAATGATCTTTAGAAAGAACAACGTAATGCTACTATTCCTGATGCCAGATGGAAAAGCAGAATCCGTAAAAAGGGTTCTGGACTATCTCGAGACAGGATTGGGAATAGATGTTTTTAGACGGTTGTTTCCGGTTATATTAACTGACAACGGCAGCGAATTCAAGAAGGTAGATGAGTTAGAACTTACGCTGGATGAGGATGGCTTCCTAGTTTATAGAACAAGCCTTTATTACTGTGATCCAATGGCTTCATGGCAAAAAGGGTGTATCGAGAAGAATCATGAATTTATTCGTTATGCCGTGCCAAAAGGAAAAAGCTTAAACCCATACACGCAAGAAGATATGACTTTATTAATGAATCATATCAATAGTGTAAAACGTCCTGGACTTGGAAATAAAAGTCCATACGAGCTCGTAGAAGAGGATGATGAAGATTTCAAAGCATTAATGTCATTATTAAAAATGCACCTCATCCCGCCAGATGAAGTGCATTTAATGCCAGATTTATTCGTTAAAAAGTAATTAGACCGAAGCTGCAGATAGTAATCGATTTGTCAATAGGTATTAAATAGACGGGTCGCATTTACTTTGCATAACAAGTAGCCAGCCGTCTGTTAATCATGCAAACAAATATATACCTGCTATCTGGAATGCCTTAATTATAGCATGATATTTGAATTTGAACATCCATTATTAGGGCTTTATTTGACCTCAGAACAGAATTTTGACTATTAGACGTATTTTCAGTTGGGTTTTAGTTTTTCATTCAAGGAGATCAAGACAAGGCACAAATAAGCAGGCAGATGGGGAAAAAATTATTACATTGATGATGACTTTAGTTACTGAATAGATGCTTACGATGAGTATGAACTTATCGGATTATCAAAGGCAGTCAGAACTTATGTTATAGATGTAACAAAAATGTTTAGGTATTTAGAAAAAATATGACAGAAGATCAGAATATAGAATTTTTATCGGGAAAAATTATATGAGAAAATTAGAAGAAAAGTTTTGTGAAAATACAACATTAAAATACTACAATGAAAATGCTACAAGTTTTTCTGCTACTACACAAATCGTAGATTTTTCCATAACGCAGGATAAGTTCCTTGCATTGTTACAGCCAAATGCATATATTTTAGATTTTGGTTGTGGATCTGGTCGTGATACAAAGTATTTTATGGAACATGGATATAGAGTGGAAGCAACGGATGGTTCAGAAAAATTGTGTAAATTAGCAAGCACATATACTGGAGTTTCGGTTAAATATATGCTATTTCAGGAGTTGGACGAGCAGAAAAAATATGATGGCATTTGGGCATGTTCCTCTATTTTGCATTTGCCAAAGGATGAACTTAAAAATGTTATGCAGCGAATGTTGTGTGCATTGAAGGATGATGGAGTGATTTATACATCGTTTAAATATGGAACATTTGAGGGCGAACGAAATGGAAGATATTTTACTGACTTTACAGAAAAAACATTTGATGGGTTTTTAAGCGGTATAAGACATGTAAAGATAGAAGAACAATGGCGGACAGGAGATGTGAGACCAGGCCGTGAGTCGGAACAATGGCTGAATTTTATACTGAGGAAAGTGTGACGAATGGATAAAGTATTAAAGCTGGAAAATGGACAATATGATCTGGTAGAAACGGTAACATATCCAAATGGTGGTGCAAGTTATTTTTATGTCAAAGACCAGGAGGTCATAATTATTGATGATGGAATATGAAAATTGGAGGAAGGCAAAAAGGCTTTTCCTTACACTTTAATTACGGATAAGCAAAATTCCTATATGAATCGCTATGCAAAATTGTATCGCTTTTTAAAAGAAGATATGGATAACATTGATACCGTACTTAGAGATTCCGAACAGCGAACAGGGACACCGCAAAAATATGTTGTTGATCGTTCGGATTCAGCAGATGCCTCACCATTAGAGATTGATGTTGCACCCCTCTCAGCCTGACTTACAACTAACCTAGTTGCCTGTCACAGAATTAATCGATATACTGTCGCCAAAGAATAAAAAGAAAGGATCCTGGAATCCTCTTCTTTGGCGAGTCTATGTATTCCAGGATGTATGGCGACATTATTACCACGGTTATCGTATCAAAATATCGGTTAGAACGTAATGAGAAAAAATATTTTTAGTAATCAGTGAAGAAGATACCATCTGTCCGGAATGCGGAAGCCCTCTATGCAGGAGGGACAGGAAGCTGCGAGTTCATAAAGAAGCAGGCGGAAAGAAAAGCTGGTTCGCCATTAACCGCTTGAAATGTACCAATGAAAAATGCCGGAGACTTCATAATGAACTGCCAGACTGCATGATTCCATACAAGCATTATGGTTCTGATATCATAGAGGATGTGGTGGATGAAGTGGTCGGTTCTGATGATTTAGGTACGGAGGATTATCCCTGTGAAGGTACCATGAAGCACTGGAAATGGTGGATCAGCCAAAATGAAGTGATGCTAGAATATAAATAGTACAAGCCAAAATGAGAAATTCCAAATACATATTA
>OHQF01001149.1_pt1 | contig 14376 bp, 8 predicted proteins | sample 1578001 | NCBI WGS metagenome assembly OHQF01 (sample SAMEA3879538, study PRJEB24766) | human gut metagenome | biome: human-associated habitat; feature: feces | place: USA | collected 1985/1987 | reverse complement strand
CGGACAATAAAAACCACCCGGTTTTACCTATTTTATAGCCGTTTTTGCAGAAAATAATAGAGTGATTTGCAGGGATGGGAAACGGGATTTCCGAATTTTGGTGCGGTTGCCCTGGAAGTTCTTTTATATGCTGTGTTAATTTCTTATATTTGTGAACGATTTGGCATGTCTAAGAATGAATATACAAATAAAATCTATTATTCCTAAAATGAACATCATGAAAAAAATCTCGTTAGCCTTAGCGCTTTGCTGTGCTTCTTTCTATAGCATGGCTGATCAATTGTCGCTTGGGGGATTTAGTTACGGACCGATGGAAGCACCGACCGGTAAAGAGTGGGAGTCGCCTGAGAACCTGGCTCTGAACAAAGAACAACCGCATGCTTATATTTTCCCTTTCCAGGATGTGGAAAGCGCTCGTAAGGTATTACCGGAAAACAGTAAATTTTGGCAGTCTTTGGATGGAGACTGGAAGTTCAATTGGGCGCCTGATCCCGATTCACGGCCGAAAGACTTCTATAAGACGGAGTTTGATGTATCCGGCTGGGATAATATCCCGGTTCCTTCCAGTTGGAATATTTATGGAGTCCAGAAAGACGGTAGCCTGAAATATGGAGTTCCGATCTATGTGAACCAGCCGGTAATCTTCCAGCATAAAGTGGCGGTCGATGACTGGCGCGGAGGTGTGATGCGTACTCCGCCAGCAAACTGGACGACTTACAAGCACCGGAATGAAGTCGGTTCTTTCCGTCGTAATTTCGAGATACCGCAGGATTGGGACGGACGCGAAGTTTTTATCAGTTTCGATGGAGTCGATTCTTTCTTCTATCTCTGGATCAACGGTCAATATGTCGGTTTTTCCAAAAACTCCCGCAATACGGCTAATTTCAACATCACTCCTTACCTCCGTAAAGGGACGAATGTGGTGGCCGCTGAAGTATATCGCAGTTCCGACGGTTCTTTTCTGGAAGCGCAGGATATGTTCCGCCTGCCGGGTATCTTCCGGACGGTCGCTCTGTATTCGGTTCCGAAAGTGTATGTGCGCGATTTGGTGGCGATTCCGGATTTGGATGTGACTTATACGGATGGTTCGCTGGCAATCTCGGCCGATGTATGCAACTTGGATAAAAAGGTTGCGAAGGGATATAAACTGGAATATGCGTTGTATGCCAATGAGTTGTATTCGGATGAAAACGTCAAAGTGGAAAATGTGCTTGTTTCGGCAGCGGTGGATGTAGTAAATCCCGGACAGATACAGACCACGAAAGCTGTCTTGAATGTAAAAGCTCCCCGGAAATGGTCGGCAGAGTTCCCATATCGCTATACGCTGGTTGCAGAGTTGAAGAATGCTAAAGGGAAAGTGGTGGAGACAACCTCTACGATCGTCGGGTTCCGTAAGGTCGAGATCAAGGATACACCGGCTGAAGAAGATGAATTCGGGCTAGCGGGACGTTACTATTATATAAATGGTAAGACCGTCAAGCTGAAAGGCGTGAACCGTCATGAATCGAATCCGGCGGTCGGACATGCCATCACGCGCGATATGATGGAAAAAGAGGTGATGCTGATGAAACGTGCCAATATCAACCATGTGCGTAATTCGCATTATCCGGATGATCCTTACTGGTATTTCTTATGTAATAAATATGGTCTTTATCTGGAAGACGAAGCCAATATCGAGTCGCATGAATATTATTACGGGGCCGCCTCCCTTTCACATCCGGTAGAATGGAAAAAGGCGCATGTCGCACGTGTGATGGAGATGGTTCATGCTAATATCAACAACCCGTCTATCGTGATCTGGTCGTTGGGCAACGAGGCGGGACCTGGTGAAAACTTCGTGGCTGCTTATGATGCGTTGAAGCAGGTGGATAAATCCCGTCCCGTCCAATATGAACGTAATAATGATATAGTGGATATGGGGTCGAACCAGTATCCGTCTATTGGCTGGACGCGTGGTGCGGTGAAAGGTGATTATGATATCAAATACCCGTTCCATATTTCCGAATATGCTCATTCGATGGGGAACGCCTGCGGTAACCTGGTGGATTACTGGGAAGCGATAGAATCGACAAATTTTTTCTGTGGCGGTGCTATCTGGGATTGGGTGGACCAGTCGATGTATAACTATGATAAAAAGACCGGTAAGCGATATCTGGCATACGGTGGGGATTTCGGTGATACTCCGAATGACGGTCAGTTCGTGATGAATGGCATTGTGTTCGGTGATCTGGAACCGAAACCGCAGTATTATGAAGTGAAGAAAGTCTATCAGCATATTGGTGTGAAAGCGGTCGATGTCAGGAAGGGACTTTTTGAGATATTCAATAAATATTATTTTAAGGACCTTTCGGATTATGATATAAGATGGTCGCTTTATGAAGACGGAAAGGAGATTCGATTCGGTTTTGTTAATTCCGGGATGATCCCTGCCCGTGCCAAAGCACAAGTGTCAATACCTATGCCTTTTGACAAGTTGAAGAATGATTCCGAATATTTTGTAAAGGTGCAGTTCCTTCTTAAAGATGATATGCCGTGGGCTGAAAAAGGATTTGTGACGGCGGAGGAACAAATTTTGTTGCAGGAAGCTATGGCGCGTCCTTCCATCAGTGCCGTGACGGCTTCTGCCGGAAAGGTGAAGTTGGATAAATCGGATACTTCGATTAAAACGGTGAGTGGTGACGGTTTCGTTGCTAAGTTCGATATGGAGACGGGTACGATTTACAGCCTGGCCTACGGAGGCAAGACGATTATAACCGATGGAAACGGTCCGAAGCTCGATGCTTTGCGTGCTTTTACCAATAACGACAACTGGTTCTATTCGCAGTGGTTTGAACACGGCTTGCATAACCTGCAACATCGGGCAACGAATAGTACGGTTTTGGAAAGAAACGACGGTACGGTCATCTTGGCTTTCACTGTCGAATCGCAGGCGCCGAACGGTGCTAAGATCAAAGGTGGAACCAGTACGGGAAAAAATAGTATAGAGGAACTGACAGATAGGAGATTCGGGGAAAATGATTTCAAGTTTACGACGAATCAAATCTGGACCGTTTATCCTGACGGGTCTGTCGAGTTGCAGTCGAGCATCACTTCTAACCGTCCGAGTCTGGTATTGCCACGCCTAGGATATGTAATGAAAATCCCGCAGCAGTATGCAGACTTCACTTATTACGGACGTGGCCCGATCGATAACTATGCTGACCGCAAGAGCGGACAGTTTATCGAACAGCATAGGAATACGGTGGCTGGCGAGTTTGTGAATTTCCCGAAACCGCAAGATATGGGCAACCACGAGGATGTACGCTGGTGTGCCCTGACCGATCCGGATGGCGAGGGTGCTGTGTTTGTGGCTACCGACCGTTTGTCTGTATCGGCTCTTCAATATTCTGCGTTGGATTTGATTCTGGCTTCTCATCCCTACCAGTTGCCGGTTGCAGGGGATACGTATCTGCATTTGGATGCGGCTGTGACCGGGTTGGGTGGTAACAGTTGCGGACAAGGCGGACCGTTGGAACAGGATCGCGTCTTTGCCGGACATCATGACATGGGCTTTATAATCCGTCCTGCCGGAAAAGATGTAACCGTTACGGCAAATGTTGCACCCGCCGGAGAAATGCCGTTGACAATCATGCGTAATCGCGCCGGATCCGTTGAGCTCTCATCGGCTCGTAAAGACGCTGTGATTTGCTATACGACCGACGGGAAAGGAAAAGCGAAGGAATATTCGGAAGCCATACCATTCCGCAATGGTGGTACCGTAAAAGCCTGGTTTAAAGATAATCCGAAAATCAATGCAACGGCTTCTTTCAGCAAGATCGAGAGTATTCAGACGGAAGTGGTCTATACAAGCAGCGAAGAGTCCGGTTACGGAGATGCCAAGAACCTGACGGATGGTGATCCGAATACGATCTGGCATACGATGTTTTCCGTTACCGTTGCCAAATATCCGCATTGGGTGGATTTGGATGCAGGGGAAGTAAAACAGATTAAAGGTTTTTCATTCCTTCCCCGGCAGGACGGATCGAATGGTAATATCAAGGATTATTCGATTAGTGTCAGCCTGGATGGTAAAAACTGGGGTGAACCGGTCTTGAAAGGTACTTTTGAAAATAACCAGAAGGAAAAGAAAGTGCTGTTCGATCAGCCGGTCAAAGCCCGCTATATCCGTTTTACAGCATTGAGCGAGCAGCGCGGACAGGATTTTGCATCGGGTGCTGAATTGGTGATTCTGGCTGATTAATTGAACTTTATATTATGTGATGGAACAGGAGAGGTAGTCATTCCTTTCCTGTTTTTTATACTTTGTGCCTTCGATATGTCTGTTATCTCATCATTTTTGTTTTTCTTTGCGGAAAAATTCAGACACGTGAATCTCATTATAGAACAAGGAAACACATCATCGAAAGTGGCTGTATACAATAAGAGGCATATGGAGGCTTCTTTTGTGTTTAAGAAATTCGACGTGGAGGTTGTCTCTTCTATCTTTAAGAAGTACCCGCTGACGAAAGGGATATTCTCGACAGTGATAGATAAAGATGACGAATTGGTTGAATACCTGGGAAGCAATCTTCGGAATTTTGTGTTTTTGGACGAAACGGTATCTCTTCCGATCAAGGTGCAATATAAAACGCCTAAAACGTTGGGTAAAGACCGGCTGGCTGCCGCTGTCGGGGCTAATTACCTGCAACCAGGAAAGGATTTGCTGGTGATTGATGCCGGAACAGCTATTACATATGAACTGATCGATGCTTCCGGTTCTTATTTAGGAGGGAATATTTCACCTGGAATGACAACCCGGTTCAGAGCATTGAACTTGTTTACGGAGAAATTGCCTTTGGTTGTCGAGCAGGAATACATTCCTTTGGTCGGAACGGATACGGAAACAGCCATCCAGGCTGGAGTAGTAAATGGTATAGTGTGCGAGATGGATGGGTATATCGAAATGCTTCGGCTAAAATATCCTAACCTTTTGGTTTTTTTAACAGGCGGTCATTCGTTTTATTTTGAAAGACGACTAAAAAACTCCATCTTTGCAGACATTAATTTAGTGTTGACAGGATTAAACAGAATCTTAGAGTATAATGTTGAAGATTAATAAAGTACTAATAACAAGCGTTCTTATATTCATGCTGTTGCCTTTGATGGCGCAAAACAATACAAACTCGCCCTATACCCGTTTCGGGTATGGTGATTTGGGAGAACGTTCGTTCGGCGCAGGTCGAGCCATGGGCGGTGTCGGTTACGGATTACGTTCGCCGAAACAAATAAATCCGATGAACCCGGCATCATACAGTTGCATGGACTCCCTGACATTTCTCTTTGATTTTGGTGTAGCCGGTCAGTTGTCGTGGTTTGATGACGGAAATGCCCGTCAGAACGATATCAACGGAAACGTGGAATATATTGCAATGCAGTTTCCGATTCATCGCCGGATAGCCTTGAGTTTCGGTTTGTTGCCTTATTCTTATGTCGGTTATAAGTTTGGTGCTTTGCGTAACGACGAAGGAGTTACATTTACGGAAACTTATAACGGCTCAGGCGGTTTGAGTGATTTCTATGGAGGTGTCTCTATTGATATCTGGAAAAAACGTTTAGCCGTGGGAGCCAATTTCGGTTTCCTGTTTGGGAATATCAAGCATGAACAAGTTGTAATCATGAGTGGTGAAGGAACAGGAGCATATAATACGAACCGTAATCAGGAATTGAGGGTGCGTGACCTGAAAATGGATTTCGGATTGCAGTACACACATCCGTTAAGCAAGACGGAGAGTGTGACGTTAGGTCTTGTTTTTTCTCCTAAAAAAAGTTTGCATGCAAAATCCTATCAATTGACTCAGTCTTATACATCTTCTGGTTCAGATGGAGAAGTGCTTCAGTCTGATACTATCAGCGGGAAAGCGTTTGCGTTGCCAAATTCGTATGGAGTGGGGCTTTCTTATGTGAAACAAAATAAATTAACGTTAGCAGCCGATTTTTCCTATGAGGATTGGGGAAAAATGCCTTACTTTGGGGAGAAAGATAATTTCAAGAATCGTTATCGGGTAGCGGTTGGTGGCGAATATATACCGGATTATATGCGCAAATCATATTTCAGTAGGATTCGTTATCGCGCAGGTGTTCATTATGGCAATTCTTATTTGCGTATGAACCGGACAGATGCCAATCCTTCCGGAGACGGTTATAACGAGATCGGAGCAAGCCTTGGTCTGGGATTGCCGTTAATTGATAACCGTTCGTTGATTAACATATCGTTTGAGTATGTGAAAAAGAAACCGGAAGTGAAGATGAACATGATTGATGAACAGTATTTTCGTTTTACAGTGAATTATACGTTCAATGAAGCATGGTTTATGAAATTTAAGGTTGATTAACTAAATAGCTAACTTTAATAGAAATAAATATGAAGATCAAAGTATTATTATTGGCTTTCGGATGCTCTATGATGTCGTTCGGAGCTTATGCACAAAAAGGTGTGGATACTGGTACTCCGTTCGGTTCTGGTGAAGATAGCGTACGTTGTATTACCAATATCAGCTTATTTGTCCCTTATGCCAAAGCAGGGAATTTCAAGGATGCTTATGAATTCTGGTATCAGGCTTATACCGAATGTCCGGGAGCTCATAAGGATATCTACTTGTATGGTGTGAGGATCATGGACTGGAAAATCAATACCGAGAAAGATCCGGCTAAGAAAGCTGCTCTTATCGATGATTTGATGAAGGTGTATGATACGCGTGTGAAATATTTCGGTAATGACCGAAAGTATGGAAAGGATTGGATTATTGCTCGTAAGGCTGCTGATTATATCCGCCTTAAGGGAGATAATGCAGACCCGAAAGTGTATTATGCTTGGTTGGGTGAAGTGATCAATGAGTTTGGTGAAAACTCTGAAGCAATGGGAGTATCTTTGTATATGATGGGGTCTCACCGTCAACTGTTGGCTGATCCTAATTTCAAAGAGACTTATTTGGAGGACTATTTGAAATGTTCAAAGATCATTGCAACTCAGTTAGCCGCAGCTCAAGCAGCAAATAATGAAAAGGAGATAAAGAACCTGACTACCTACAAGTCTGCCATTGATGGTGGTTTTGCAGGTAGTGGTGCTGCCGATTGTGAAACGTTGCAGAATATGTATGCTTCCAAAGTTGAAGCTGCAAAGGATGATTTGCCTGCGTTGAAAGAAATCGTATCTCTGTTGAGACGTGTTCGTTGTCAGGAAATCGATGCTTTTTATACAGCTGCAGGTTATGCCTATAAACTGGAACCGAGTGCAGATGCCGCTCTGGGTATTGCAAAACAGGCTGTAAAAGCTAAAGATTATGATAAGGCTATCCAGTATTTTGAAGAAGCAGCCAATATGGAAACAGATGCAGTTTCAAAGGCTGAAGACTATTATCTGATCGGTGTACTGTTGTTCGAACAGAACAATATGTCAAAAGCAAGACAATATTGTCAGAAAGCAATTGAAACCAATCCTGATTACGGTGCGCCGTATATACTGATTGGCAATATGTATGCTAAATCTGCAAAATCTATCTATCCGAATGATGCCGTTTTGGCCAAAGCTGTTTACTATGCAGCTATCGATAAATTTGAAAAGGCAAGACAGGTAGATCAGAATGTGGCAGAAGACGCTGGTAAATTGGCTAATACTTATCGTGCTCACCTTCCTTCTACGGAAGAAGTTTTCATGCATCCGGATCTGGAAAAAGGAAAAGCTTTCAAAATCGGGGGATGGATTGGTGAGACTGTCACAATCAGATAATTATGATTAAGAACCGTTTTCTTTGTAAAACGAACGAACAAGGCATAACAACTATCTTTGCGGTAGTTGTTATGCTTCTTTTATTTACTGCCTCTTGTAATGGAGATAACAAGGAGGTTGTTGTGGTTGCTTTCGATCCTGAAACAACTTATACGTTGAGGACTACTGATTATACTACTCAGTTCTCCGATTCGGGGATTACACGCTATCGTGCTATCGCTAAAGAATTTTTGAAATTCGATAAGGCAAAAGAGCCGTTCTCATATTTTCCTGAAGGTATTTATGTGGAAAAATTCGATACTTTATTTAATATTGAAGCGAGTCTTAAAGCGGATACGGCTTATAATTATGAGAAGAAAGGACTATGGAAGCTGATAGGCAATGTGAGGGTTGAGAATCTGGAAGGGAAAAAATTTGAAACTTCCTTGCTTTTTTGGGACCAGAAAGAGGAAAAGGTCTATTCTGATAAATACATTCGGATACAAGAGGATGATAAAATCATAACGGGTATCGGATTCGAGTCGAATCAGAATATGACTCAATATAAAATATTTAATTCTCAAGGAGTATTCCCTGTCAGTGAATCGGTAACGACTGATTCAACCCAAAATATTGTTCCAGTAGATTCTATGCCCATAGCTGCCAACCCTGCTATGGAGACTGTTCCGCAGAAGCAACCGGCACAGAAGGAAAAAGTGGTTCCACGAAAATTGGTGCCGGCCGGGATGGATAAAACGAAGTAATGGGTGCACTTACATACATATTAATATCATTGGCTTTTTCTGCATTCTTTTCAGGAATGGAGATAGCCTTTATCTCTTCCAATAAGTTACGTTTCGAACTTGATAAAAAGGAAAAAAGCTTGACGAGTAAGATTCTGGATATATTTTACCGGAACCCGCATCAGTTTATATCTACAATGCTGGTCGGAAACAATATAGCGTTGGTGGTCTACGGTTTGCAGATGGCGATTATACTGGAACCTCTTATTGCTCGTGTGGTAAATAACGAGGCACTGATTGTTTTGACTCAGTCTATTATCTCGACTATCCTGATATTGTTTACCGGAGAATTTATTCCAAAAACTGTTTTTAAATTGAATCCGAACTTTTTGCTTTCTTTCCTGATTCTGAAAATTGCTGGTGTAAAGAATGTGACCGGTTCGACGCAACGGGCGCTGGGCAAAGTCGACCTTGATTATTTTATCCAGCAGAGCATTGAAGATGCGCCTCAAAATTCGGATATGGATACGGAGGTAAAGATTTTTCAGAATGCACTTGATTTTTCGAATGTGCGTTTGCGTGATTGCATCGTTCCCCGTACGGAAATTGTGGCTTGCGATAAGACGGCTGCTCTTGAGGAACTACGTTCCCGTTTTGTAGAGACTGGACTTTCTAAGATTCTTGTTTATAATGAAAATATAGATGATATTGTCGGATATATCCATTCTTCGGAAATGTTTAAAAACCCGGAAGATTGGACACAAAGTATCCGAAGCGTCTCGATTGTTCCGGAAACGATGGCTGCCAATAAATTGATGAAAGTCTTGATGCAGGACAAGAAAAGTATGGCTGTTGTGGTGGATGAGTTTGGTGGAACTTCGGGAATCGTAACCTTGGAAGATTTGGTGGAAGAAATATTCGGAGAGATAGAAGATGAGCACGATATCAAGTCGTATGTAGCCAAGAAGGTGGGAGATGACGAGTATCTATTGTCCGGTCGTATAGAGATCGATACGCTGAATGAGAAGTTTGACTTGGAATTACCGGAGTCGGACGATTATGTGACAATAGCCGGTTTTATATTGCATTTTTATCAGAAATTTCCGAAGTTGAATGAAACGATTGTAATTGATAAATATTCTTTTAAAATCGTAAAAGTGACAGCTACGAAAATCGAATTAGTTCGTATGAAAGTAGTGAGTTAATTAAAAAAAAAGCATAAAAAGATGCGGCAATCTCTTTTTTTCGTATCTTCGTGCCCTTAAAATGTGGAATAATAAACTTTAAAATAGATAAAGATAAATGGCTACGCTGGAAAAAATCAGAAGCAAAGCAGGACTGCTGGTACTCGTTGTGGGGGTGGCATTGTTCGCTTTTATCATCGGTGACTTTTTAAACTCCGGTTCTACTTATTTCAGACAATCGCAGGAGACGGTTGCGGAGGTAGACGGAGAAGTTATTAAAATTCAAGAATTTCAGGATCGTGTAGACGAAATGACTGAAATGTACAAAATGCAGACAGGTTCCACCAGTCTGCCCGAAGAATACCAGACTCAAATCCGTCAGTCTGTATTCGATGGTATGGTTCAGGATATCGTTTTGAATGAAGCAACTTCCGAGTTAGGAATGGGAGTAGGTCCAGAAGAACTGTTCGATATGGTTCAGGGTGAAAACATTTCTCCGATGATCCAACAGATGCAGATGTTTGTGAATCCGCAGACAGGTGCATTTGACAAAACTGCATTATTAAATTTCTTAAAGACTATCGATGACGATAATATTGCCAACTATCCCGCTGACCAGCAGGCACAGTTGTTGCAGGGGCGTCAGTTCTGGATGTTCTGGGAAAAGAATATCAAACGTCAGCGTTTGGAACAGAAGTATACAACTCTGTTGAGTAAGGCTGTTTCTGCTAACAAACTGGATGCAAAAGATGCTTTCGATGGCTCGGCTGTAAGCTCTGATATCGTTTATGCAATGCAATCTTATGCTTCTATTCCTGATTCAACTATACAGGTAAGCAAGAGTGATATCGAAAAGCTGTACAATCAGCGTAAGGAGTTGTTCAAGCAGAAAGAAGGAAAAGTAATCAAATATATCGCTGTCGATATCCGTCCGAGCAAAGAAGACTACGACAAAGCAAGTGCTGAAATCGAATCTTTGAAGAGCGAGTTGGCTACTTCTGAAAAAGTGGCTGATTTGGTGACGGAAAATTCTGAAATACCTTATATGGACGCTTTCTTTACAGAGAATGCATTGGATCCTGAAATGAAGCAATTTGTAAAGACTGCAAATGTTGGTGACGTATACGGCCCTGTTTTTGAAAACGATAAATACAGATTGTTTAAGTTGGTCGATAAAACCGTTGCTCCTGACTCTGTGAAGGTCAGTCATATTATGTTGGCAAATACAGGCGATGAAGCTGCTATCAAAGCAAAAGCCGATAGTTTGTTGAATGTACTGAAGAAAGGTGGTGACTTTGTTGCCTTGGCAAAGGAATATTCAGCTGACCAGGCTGCTGAAAAAGGGGGTGAACTGGGCTGGTTTACTGAAGCGACAGCTTTGAGAGGCGTAAATGATGATTTCAAAAAAGCTGTTTTCTCGACTCCGGTCAATGACTATTCAATTGTAAAATCTTTGTATGGTACACATATCATCAAAGTTACCGATAAGACTACAAATGTAGACAAATACAAAGTAGCAGATATTGATATGACCGTATCTCCGAGTACAAAGACTTATGGTAACATCTATAATGAATTGAACCAGTTCATTTCAAAGAACCAGAATATAGATAAATTGGATGATGCCGCTAAAGAGGCCGGTTACAACTTGTTGTCAAATGTGACAGTAACTGCTAACGACCAGTTGCTGGGTTCTATCAAGAATTCCCGTCCGGTAATCCGTTGGGCGTTCCAGAACAACAAAGGCGATATTTCTGAAATTTTTGAATGTGACGATAAGTTTGTGATCGCAGCTATTCAGGGTACGTTGCCGGAAGGTTATCGTTCTTTGGAATCTGTTACTCCGATGTTGAAATCAGAGTTGATCGCTCAGAAGAAGGGTGAAAAGATCGCACAAGACCTGTCTGCTAAAAATCTGAGTTCTGTCGATGCTTATGCTCAGGCTATGAATTCTTCTGCAGATTCTGTTAAGTTCGTTAGCTTTGCAACACGCCGTATCGCAGGTATCGGGGTTGAGCCGAAGTTGAATGCAATGGTTTCCTTGGCTCAGAAAGATCAGTTGAGCGCTCCGGTTGTCGGCAACAACGGTGTATATGTGTTCAAGGTATACGAACAGAACAAGGACGCCAAGAATTATGACGAAGCTGCTGAAATCAAAGCATTGGATGCTTCTAACGTTTACCGTTTTGGTTTCCAGGCTATTCAGTCATTGGTTAACAAAGCTGATGTGGAAGATAACCGTATCCGCTTTTATTGATCGTTGAACTGTTTGCGGCAGGAGAGACTGCCGTCCATTATAGGGAACCGCCAATCGCAGCCGATTGGCGGTTTTTTTGTATCTTTGCATGAAAGAAACACAAGAAGGATCATGAATGAGAAAAGACGTTTATTGGGAATGACTTTGGATGAACTGAAAGGAGTGGCTTTTGAAGCCGGACTTCCAGGCTATGCAGCTAAGCAGATGGCTGACTGGCTGTATAAAAAAAAAGTGACTTCTATTGCAGCGATGACGAATATAGCCTCGGCGAAACGTGCCTTGTTGGAGAAAAACTTTGAGGTGGGGGCCGTACCTCCTTCCGACTTGATGAAGTCGGTGGACGGGACGATCAAGTATTTGTATCCTGCCGGTCCTGGTAATTTTGTTGAATCCGTGTACATCCCGACGGAAGACAGGGCGACATTGTGTGTTTCCTCCCAGGTCGGATGTAAAATGAATTGCCTTTTCTGTATGACCGGTAAACAGGGGTTTACCAAGAATTTGTCAGCTAATGAGATTCTGAACCAGATACAATCCTTGCCGGAAACGGAAGAATTGACTAATATCGTTTTTATGGGAATGGGCGAACCTCTAGACAATGTGGATGAACTGTTCAAAGTATTGGAAATCTTGACCGCCTCTTACGGATATGCCTGGAGTCCGAAGCGAATCACGGTTTCAACTATAGGGGTAGCCAAAGGGTTAAAACGGTTTCTTGAAGAGAGCGACTGCCATTTGGCTGTCAGCTTGCATTCGCCTTATCCGGACGAACGGCGATCTTTGATGCCGGTTGAAAAGGCTTTTCCTGCGTGTGATATTATCGAGACGATCAAGCAATATGATTTTACGCATCAACGTCGTGTTTCATTCGAATACATTGTTTTTAAAAATTTGAATGATGATCTTCAACATGCGAAGGCTTTGGTTTGTTTATTAGATAAAGTCCCCTGCAGAGTCAATCTGATCCGTTTTCATGCAATCCCTAATGTGTCGTTGGAAAGTTCGGACTTGGCAAGAATGGAGGCGTTCCGGGACACGTTGAATGCAGCCGGTATCGTTTGTACGATCCGAGCATCACGAGGAGAAGATATATTTGCCGCATGCGGGATGCTTTCTACGGCGAAGAAACAACAAAAAGAATAGAAATGGTTTCTTTTGAGGGAAAAGAAGCTATATTTGTATAACAAAAAAATAAACGGGTATGAAAACACATTCTTTATTGATCAGCTTTTTAATGCTTCTTGTCATTATGGGAGCATGTAGTTCGGGCCCAGTGATGAGAAATGCTACCGGTTTCGCCTATGAAATTGTTGTGACGATGGATAAAGCTGACTGGGATGCTCCTGCCGGAAAGGCTATCAAAGCCGAATTGACTTCCGATATTCCAGGATTGCCACAGGCTGAACCTGCCTTTAAGATCACCTATGTGACTCCTGACCAGTTTAACGGTTTGTTAACATATGTGCGCAATGTTTTGATTGTTAGGATAGATAAGTCTCAGTATACGAAAGTTTCACTGAACTATGAGAATAATCGCTGGGCGAAAGGTCAGGTAGTGATGACATTGACAGCTCCTGACGATGCAGCCATTCTTGAATACGTAAAGGCTCATCCGCGGAACGTAGTGGAATTTTTTACCAAGTGCGAAAGAAACCGTACGATCGGACAATTGGAGAAGGAACATAGTCCGGTGGTTATGGATCACGTGAAGGACCGTTTTAACGTCATGTTGAGTGCTCCGGCAAATATGACCTATTTCCGTGACACGACCGGCTTTTTCTGGGCTTCCAATAATGCCAATACTGGGCGTACGGATATTGTTGTCTATGATTTCCCATATAAGGATGCTGATACTTTCACAGCCGACTATCTGATTGCAAAACGTGACTCTGTCATGAAGCTGAATATGCCGGGGACGTTTCCCGGATCTTATATGGCTACGGATACAGCTTGGGTAACTTATAATCCGACAACGGTAAATGGTAAATATTGTGGTGTGTTGCGCGGTTTATGGCATATGAAAGGCGATATGATGGGAGGACCATTTGTCAGTCATGCACGTTTGGACGAAAAGAACAACCGGGTTGTAGTCGTTGAAGGCTTTGTATTCGCCCCGGAGACGGATAAGCGCAATTTTATCCGCCGTATCGAATCAGCATTGTATACCTTGCGTCTGCCTGGTGAATTTGAAGAAACACAGGTAGAGAAACTGGATGTTCCCGAAGAAAAGTAACAAGAGATTTGTGGTTTGTGATTTATGATTTAGAGCAGCGATGGAATAAATCATAAATCATAAATCATAAATCATAAATCAAAATATATGGAAGAACGATTGGTTAAGGTGGGCATAACCCACGGAGATATAAATGGTATCGGTTACGAGGTGATACTGAAAACATTGTCGGATACTCGTATAGCCGAACTTTGCACGCCGGTCATTTACGGCTC
>OHQF01001133.1_pt1 | contig 14526 bp, 8 predicted proteins | sample 1578001 | NCBI WGS metagenome assembly OHQF01 (sample SAMEA3879538, study PRJEB24766) | human gut metagenome | biome: human-associated habitat; feature: feces | place: USA | collected 1985/1987 | reverse complement strand
CTCAACATAACTCACCGCTCCACCCGGCGACAGTTTCTGAAACTGAGCCTCAAAGGTAAGCTTACTGAAAGCGTCAATATCCTCGGTCACATGAATATGATAGCTGTTAGTTATATAATTCCTGTCTGTAACTCCGGGTATTATTCCGAAACGTTTCTGAAGACATTTTGAAAATTTATATGTGGTAGATTCCAAAGGCGTTCCGTAAAGACTGAAGGCGATATTAGTTTCCTCAGCCCACCGGCTGCAAGCCTCGTTTAAATGCTTCATAACAGAAAGCGCAAAAGGAGTAGCCTCCGGATCCGTATGTGATTTTCCCGTCATATATCTTGTACATTCGCAAAGACCTGCATAGCCGAGCGAAATGGTGGAATATCCGCCGTAGAGGAGCTTATCGATAGGCTCGCCCTTTTTAAGTCTTGCGAGTGCGCCGTACTGCCAGAGGATAGGTGCGGCATCGGACAATGTGCCTTTGAGCCTTTCGTGACGGCACATCAGCGCGCGGTAGCAAAGGTCAAGGCGGTCATCGAATATCTTCCAGAATTTATCCATATCGCCGCCCGAGGAGAGTGCAACGTCAACAAGGTTGATAGTTACAACGCCCTGATTGAATCTGCCGTAATACTTCGGCTTGCCGTTTTCGTCAACATAAGGTGTGAGGAAGCTTCTGCAGCCCATGCAGGTATAGCAGTGTCCCTCGCCGTTCCTGTCAACCTTGAGCCGGAGCATTACCTTTTCGCTGATATAGTCGGGGACAAGGCGCTTCGCCGTGCATTTTGCAGCAAGCTCGGTGAGGTAGAAATATGGGCTGTCCTCGTCTACGTTGTCATTTTCGAGAACATATATAAGCTTCGGGAAAGCAGGTGTTATCCACACGCCTGCTTCGTTCTTTACGCCCTGATAGCGCTGACGGAGCATTTCTTCGATGATGAGCGCAAGATCCTGCTTCTCATTTTCGTTCTTGGCTTCGTTAAGATACATGAACACGGTGAGGAAAGGAGCCTGACCGTTTGTTGTCATCAAGGTCACGACCTGATACTGGATAGTCTGAACGCCCTTTTCGATCTCCTTGTGAAGACGCTTTTCAACTATCTCTGCAACCTTTGTTTCGCTCGGTGTCGCACCGAGAGCCTTTACTTCTTCGAGGACATCACGGTGAATTTTTTCACGGGATATCTGTACAAACGGAGCAAGATGCGCAAGGCTTATGCTCTGACCGCCGTACTGATTTGAAGCGACCTGTGCGATTATCTGAGTTGCGATATTGCAGGCAGTTGAGAAGCTGTGAGGCTTTTCGATGAGCGTTTCGCTGATGACTGTGCCGTTCTGGAGCATATCTTCAAGGTTCACGAGGTCGCAGTTGTGCATATGCTGTGCGAAATAATCGGAGTCGTGGAAGTGGATAATGCCCTGCTTGTCGGCTTCAACGATATCGGGCGGCAGGAGCAGACGATTTGTGATATCACGGCTGACCTCGCCTGCCATATAGTCACGCTGAACGCTGTTGACAACGGGGTTTTTGTTGGAATTTTCCTGCATAACTTCCTCGTTGTTACATTCGAGAAGGGTGAGTATGCGGTCGTCTGTGGTGTTTGCCTTACGGATGAGCGAACGGGTGTAACGGTATCTTACATAGCGGCGCGCAACGTCGAATGCGCCCTTTGCCATGATCTGACCCTCGACCATATCCTGAATTTCCTCGACAGAAACGGCTCTTCCGACCTTGCCGCACTTATATTCGATATAGTCGGCGATGTCTGCTATCTGACCCTCGGTAAGCTCGTTCTTATCACCTGCGTTGTTAGCCTTGGCGATAGCGTTCACGACCTTGTTGATGTCAAAAACCTCTTCCGCTCCGTTTCTTTTGATGATCTTCATTTTTGGCCCTCCCTGTTCCTTGCCTTTTCATTCTTTTTCGCCGAGCTGTTTATCGGCTTTCTGTCAAATTTATTAAACTTACAGTAAATATCAAACGTTTAACGCCTACCGGTACACTATATATTGTAAAATATTTTATTTTCGAGCACCATATATTGAATTATATCACAGTTCATAATTAAAAACAAGGGAGTTACATATTTTCATGGTCGGCGTTTTTTATGAATTTCCCATTCCTTTTTTGGCAATATTGCGGATTGACAAAAAGAGCCGTTCCAAAAGGCTTGACGGAACGGCTCATTTTATGCATCAATACTATATATAGTGTTAAGGTCAGAACATTTTCACTATATCTTCGGTATTCTTCCTTTCAGGCTTCTGAGGTTCAGCGGCTCTCTTACCAACTGCGATCACAGACATAACGTGCTGATCTTCGGGGATACCGAGCATTTCACGGAGCTTTTCCGCATCGCGGATACCCATAATGAGCGTGTCAAAGCCGCTGTCCCTTGCGGCAAGGAGCAGGTTCTGATTCTGAAGTCCGAGGTCGTAAGCGCCCCATTCGTTTCCGCACTCATTCGTGGGATTGCCGTCACGGTCAAAGCCCGAACGGTTGGCAACATAAGCCGCAACGATGAGCGCACCTGCATTTCTGAAATTGTTTTGATTGAACTCGGGCAGACATTCGCTCTGCACCTTTGCGATCATTTCCGGCGAGATAACAGCGTAATATCTTCCCGTCTGTGAATTTTTCCACGACGGAGCCTGCTGTGCGGCGCTTATCATCGATTTTATATCGTCCGCAGTAACGGTCACGTTTTCGGCGTAAGCTCTGATGCTTCTTCTTGCTTCTATAAGTTCTTTGAATTCCATAATGGTACGCTCCTTTATACGAAAATCTTCTGCCATAAATATACCACACGAACCGAGTTTTGTCAAGCAACACAGCACTGAATCAACTACGCATTGTTTATTTTAAATATAATATTACCAAAAGTAATTTTATATAACAAAATTTTAAAAGTTGTTTAGTATAAGCTATTGTAGGGGACGGTTTTTCCGTCCCGCAGTCACCAATATCGTCCGAAAACGGGACTGGCGACCCGTTCCTTACATTATTCTTGCCGATACTCTGCTGCCAATGTTTGATACAGATAGTATTATATTGTTTGATATTACAATTCGTATACAGAAAGATCCCCATAAAACGAAGTTCCCCCTGCCCGAGAGCAGAGGGAACGCTTTTCCGTTTTGTCTATCTTTATATTTTTTTACAGAATGTAAATATTGACCTGCTTTGCGCCCCAGTCGCAGCTTGCGTCGTAGCTTTCCATAAAGAGGTCAACGAGGATACGTCCATCGAGAAGCGCTGTTCCCGTATCGGCTGCGACAGCGTAGCCGTAAACGTATTTTCCGTCGGTGGAAACGATGTAAAGCTCCGTTCCGTAAGGGATTATTGCAGGGTCAACTGCAACATAGCCGACCTTGACCTGTCTGCCCGAGGCTGTCTTTGCGGTTGGCTTTGCGCTATATGCGCAGGATTTGCCCGTGAGGACGTTTGAATATGAAGTGGGAACGCCGTTTTCATCGAGCGTGAGATAATCGGGAACATCAAGCTGTGAGATGCTCATTGCGGCTATCGGATTTACCTCGGCTGTGCCCTGAACGATAACTTCGTCAACAGGTTCTTCTGTGACTTCCGTGCTTACGATGTCCGAGCTTGCGAGCTTTCCGTCAACGTAGGTGTGACAGATAGTCTTTGCGAGTTCGCCCTCTTCGCCGTCAACGAGAACCTTGGAGAAGCCGATAATGTAGCTGTCGTCTTCCTTGTATTCGGTCGCATAGTCGATAGCTTCAAGCTTGACTTCGGTAACGTATTCAACCCGGTTGATAACGATGTCTGTATTTGCATTGAGCGGTTCGGAAAGTCCGACATTGATAAGGTCATCATCATCGACCTCGATGCCTGCCGCGTTGATAGCATCGGCAACGTTTCCCTTTGCTCTTACAACGTAATTGTTTCCGTCGGCAAAAATTTTCACCTTGCGGTACGGGTTGGGGTTCACTGTAACAGTTTCTTCACCGATGTGCGAAGCGTTGACGATGTCTGCTTCAAAAACAGGCTCATTGGAAGAAGCCTTTACAGCCCCGAAAATGACCAGCAGAAGAATTACGATTCCGGCTGCAGCAGCAGTAGCAATTGAAACAACTTTCTGTTTTTTTACGTCCTGCAAGCTTTTTAACGGTAGTTTAATAGGTCTGCTCATAAAATCTCCTTTTTGATTGCTTTGATCTGTTGGGTCACATTATGTCAGCACTGAATATTAACCGTTTGTAACCCATTTGTAATCTTTAAGCGACTTTAGCTATTATAAAATCAAAATAGCTGTTTGTCAAATTTATTTGAACCTCTTTTTTGTTTAATATGCACAAAACAGGCAATTTTCACCCCCTCAAACACCCCTGATAAAAGCTGAAATAGGGAGAATTATGGGATTTTGTTCCAAAAAGCTTTATGCAAACTTCCTAAACCTGCCTTTATCAAAATCAATGTAACGCCATATTATGGGTTACATACCATTATCTGTTACATAAGTTGACAAATTTAAACTAAAAGTTTATAATTTTGGAGGGCGATTTGTGAGATATCACAAATTACTTCTAACTTTAACACATTTTGTTAGTCAAAACATAAAATCGCGTTTTTGCCCCCAATAAGCTCAAAACAAGGGTCCAAAAACGCTTTTTCAGAGCTTTTTGAGAATGTTCTTCTTCACGGACTTGACAAAAACGGTGTAATAATATTGCCTTCAAAAAGCCTCGGCACTAATTTTTAATCAAAGTGCAGCGTTCGCTTCGACGTTTTGAAAAACGGCTGAAAAATATTAATCGGTATTTTCTTAGTATAAAGCGGCAATAAAAACATACTATATTATATAGCTTTTTTAGGAGGAAATAAAATGTATAAAAATATTGCAAAGCAGGAAAAGATAAACCTTAAAGATCAAGTCGAATACCAGAGCGGTCAAGTCGTAAGCAAATCCCTCGTTCAGAACGACCTTGTAAGCATGACCATTTTCTCATTCGACAAGGGTGAAGAGATCTCCACTCACGCTGCATCGGGTGACGCTATGGTAACAGTCCTTGAGGGCAAGGGCAGATTCACAGTCGGCGGCGAGGTTTTCTTCCTCGAATCAGGCGAAACGCTCATTATGCCAAAGGATGTCCCTCACGCTGTTTACGGCGAAGAACGCTTCAAGATGCAGCTCATCGTTTCCTACTGAACTTTGCGCAAACTTTATCACTGCACAGAGCGAAAACTTTGTGCGGTGATTTTTTATACCATAATAAAGGTGAGCACCATATCATTTTCAACTAATAGCGCAGCATACTTTGAAATATAAGTGGCAAACAAGGAAGAAAAATATCCGATAGCAATATTTTTATTGACACTTCCGCAGAAAAATACTATAATTTATTATAAGAAGCTGTAATACTAAATACCAATAAAATACAGAAAAAATCTGCGTCGAAATCACATATAAAGCTGTTTAAGATCGTCGGCTTGATTTTTTCCAAATTTTAAATGGTACAATATGACAGCTTATACTATAGATAGAGGATCAACAGATGTTTGAACTTTTAAAAGAACTGAAAAGGGACGCTGAAAACACCGACAAGCGCTCGATAGGACTTATTTCGGTCACGGTCGGTATTATCAGCCTTTTGATGTGTACTATTAATATTATCACGCACTCAACGCTCATGGTCTGCATAACCGGCACTGCCGGCGTGTGGTACTTGCTGAATTATTTTCTGTACAGAAAAACAAACAACTTTCTTATTTTAAGCGTGAATACTCTCGCCGCTATCGGGGCGATGATGATGTTTTTCATCATAACCGGCGGAAAGGACGGTTTCAGTATCGTCTGGCTGCTGCTCGTTCCGCCGATAGGCATTGTATTCTATAAGCTTTTTTACGGAGGATCGTTCTGCATACTGCTCGGTATTTTTATGGCGGTGTATATGTGGTCGCCGCTGCGTGAGCTTGGTTATGCTTATTCCGAAACCTATCTTGTGCGCTTCCCGATAGTGTACTTTTTCGATACTGTGGTATGCATATACATCAACTACACGCTTTTTGAATCGAGAAAAAAGCAGGCGGCTCTGCTTGAGATCGCACAGCAGGCGAACAGCGCGAAGGGCGACTTCCTTGCGAATATGAGCCACGAGATACGCACTCCTATGAACGCTATAGTCGGAATGTGCGAACTTATCCTGCGCGAAAACAATATCAGCGACACCGTCAGGGACTACTGCTTCAACATTCAGGATTCGGGACGAAGCCTGCTCGCGATAATAAACGATATCCTCGATTTCTCCAAAATAGAATCGGGCAAAATGGAATTCATCTCCGAAGAATTCAACATTGCTTCAACACTCAATGACGTTATAAACCTCGCACTCACGCGAAAGGGTGACAAGCCGATAGAGCTTATTGTCAAGTGCGACCCCGACCTCCCGACGGGACTTGTCGGTGATGAGCTCCGTATTCGTCAGGTGATGATAAACCTCGTTACGAATGCAATAAAATTCACCGAAAAAGGCTGCGTTGTCATTCGCGTTTCGCAGACAAGGCACGAATACGGGATAAACCTCTCCGTTTCCGTCACCGATACAGGCATAGGCATCTCTCCCGAGGGTCTGGAGAAGCTTTTCAGCAGCTTTCAGCAGATAGATACGAAGAAAAACCGCTCCGTTGAGGGAACGGGGCTCGGACTTGCCATTTCGCGCAGGCTCGTCGGCGCAATGGGCGGCTTCATCAATGTTTCGAGCGAGGTCGGCGTTGGCTCGGAGTTCCGATTTGTTATTCCGCTCGAAGTTGCGAACGGAAAGCCTTTCATCACCGTAAAAGACACCGAGAAGATACACGCGGCGTTCTTTATCGATATGGCAAAGCACGTTACGCCGAGGATATCGGAGGAGTATTATTCGCTCGTTTCGGAGCTTAAAGCCTCGCTCAATGCCGATTTTGAGCTTTTCGATTCTCTCTCATCTATAAAAAGGGCAGCCTCGGCAAAAAGATACACCCATATTTTCATCGGCAAGGATGAATATACCGAAGACCTCGCTTTTTTCAATGCCATGTCCGAGAATACCGATATCATCATCGTTCAGGACAGACTTGGCGCGTTCGAAGTTCCACCGAAAATGAAGTGCGTTTATAAGCCTTTCTATGCGATAACAGCCGCTTCTGTGTTCAATCACGAAAAAACGCCGACAGCTATAGGCGAGCGCAGGACCTCATCGGTACGCTTTATTGCGCCGAAAGCAAGAGTGCTCATTGTTGACGATAACATCATCAATCTTAAAGTCGCCGCCGGACTTATGCGTCCATACGGTATGCAGATCCTTACCGCCGACAGCGGCAGGACGGCAATATCGATGCTCCGCTCAAAGGATATCGACATCGTATTCATGGATCACATGATGCCTGAAATGGACGGCGTTGAAGTCACAAAAGAGATCCGCAGCATGGACGACAGATACTATAAAAACGTCCCGATAATCGCGCTGACGGCAAATGCCGTGAACGGTGTAAGGGATATGTATATCGAAGCAGGCTTTGATGATTTTATTGCGAAGCCGATAGAGCTTTCAGCGCTTGACCGAGTGCTGAAAATGTGGCTGCCGAAGGAGCTTATGACTGTTCCGAACGGATCGGCTTCGTATACAAAAGATAAATGACGGCATCTTTCGTGAAAGGGTAAATTTTTATGGGAAAGAAAAAAGTGGGCATTCTCGCCGAATGTGTCTGCGACCTGCCGAAAAGCGTTCTGAACAAATGCGGTGTCGATATGCTCTATTTCCTTGTTGAAACGGAGAGCGGCGTTTTCACCGATTCGGACGAGATAACGGCGGAAAACGTCATATACTACCTTGAAAACAGCGGCGGAAAAACGAGGTCGTCGCCTCCGCCGTCCGATGTTTACTACAGAGCGTTCGAGAAAAATCTTAAACGCTATGATGAGCTTATCCTCGTTGCTATCAGCTCCGGAATAAGCGATTCCTGCAAAAATGCGCAGGCGGCTGTGTCGATAATGGGTTCGGAGGGAAAGCGTGTGCATATCTTCGATTCGCAGCATCTTTCAACGGGACTTGGCTTTCTCGTCCTGCGCGCCGCCGAACTTGCGAACGAGGGCTTCGGGTGCGAAAAGGTACTCGCAGAGCTGGACGAACTGAAAAAACACGTTTCGACAAGCTTTATTGCGAAGAACGCAGACTATCTCTACCGCAACGGACGTGTTTCCGCCTTTGTGAAAAATGTCTGTACAGCATTTGGCATACACCCCGTCCTTGCGATGAAAAACGGAAAGCTTTGGGTGAAGCGCATCATCTTCGGGAGCTATGACAACGCCTGCAAAGCGTATGTTCGGCAGGAGCTTAAAGATGAAAAGAACATCGATAAGCGGTGCGGCTTTATCACACACGCAGGCTGTTCGGTCAAAAAACTCCGTATCATAACATCGGAAGCGGAGAAATACTGCAAATTCGATGAACTGAAAATAACAAACGCCTCCGCGACCGTCACCTGCAACTGCGGACCGGACGCTTTCGGCGTTTTGTACGTGAAAAAGTAAAAAACAAAAGCTTCGTCTGTCAAAAAACAGACGAAGCTTTTGCGTTTACCCCTTTTTCGGGCAGCATTTCCTATATAAAATATAAGAAGCCGCGGCGGTAATTATCTCGGTTATCGGAAAAGCTATGAATACGCCGTCCGCACCGTATAAACGGCTGAAAAGCATTGCCGCAGGGATTATCACGGCAACATACCGCATCACGGAAATTATCAGCGACGGTATTCCCCTACTCAGCGCTTCAAGCACTCCGCAGCAGGTGACGGAAACCGCAGAGAACACAAAACCTATGCTGATAATGTGAAGAGCCGTCACGCCGATAGCGACGGTTTCTTCGCTCTTGGTGAAAATGCCCATCATTTGGCTTGGGATAAGGTAACAAAGGATAACGCCGACCGCCATTACGCCTGCCGAAAGCGCAAGTGTTGTTCTTGTCGTCTGACGTACGCGCTTTTCCTCGCCTGCACCATAGTTAAAGCTTACGATAGGACGTATTCCCTGAATGATGCCGTTTGCGGTGAGGTAAATGAACGTCTGGAGCTTGTAATATGCGCCGAGGACGAGGACGTATTTCTCCGAAAACGGTGCAAGGATACCATTGAGCGCGGAAATGAGCAGCGACGGCAGAGCCATATTGAGTGCCGCAGGGATCCCCACCGAGTAGATCCGCTTCATCAATTCCTTGTCAAATGAAATAAACTCTCTGCGGAACGAAACGGGCAGCGGTCTGAGCTTCGCAAAGAGCAGGTAAACGATGAGCGTTATCGTCTGACCGATGCCCGTTGCATAAGCCGCGCCTGCAATGCCCATTTCGGGGAAAGGACCTATGCCGAAGATCATAAGAGGGTCAAGTATTATATTCGCTATAAAGCCGCACATCATACTCAGCATTGAAACTTTCATTCGTCCGACCGACTGGAATATCTTTTCCATTGAAATGCCGAGCATAATAATTATTGAAAAAGCGAACGCCCTCACGGCATAAACTGTTCCCATAGCGATGACGGTTTCTTTCTTCGTGTACAAAGACAGAAACCAAGGCATACCAAGTATACATATTATCGTAAGTATGATGCCGTGGATAACGCTCAGAAACATTCCCGTTGCTGCGGCGCGGTTCGCATTGTCTTTGTCATTTGCGCCAAGGCAGAACGCTATCCTTGCATTCAAGCCGATGCCGAAGCCGACCGCAACGGACGTAATAAGGTTCTGCACGGGGTAAACGAGCGAAAGAGCCGTCATTGCGTCCTCGCTTATCTTTGCCACGAAGTAGCTGTCAACGATGTTGTAAAGCGAGTTCACAGCCATGGAAATGACCATCGGCAGTGACATCGACAGCACGAGCGGCAGTATTTTTTTCTCTTTCATAAATGTTTGATCCATATAATTCCTCCCGAATTTTTGACAATAAAAAAGCCACACAGTCAAAAGTGACCGTGTGGCGAAAAGGCGAAAAGAAAACTCTTCCGAAAAATCCACTCCCGAACAAACCGAACGGGTTTTATACTATTAATATATCATAGAGAGAGGGAAAAGTCAAGGAGGAATTTTTTAAATTCGGAATTCGGAATGCGGAATTAATTTTGCTCCGTAAATTTATCGCGAAACACTAAATTCCGTAGGGGCGGATTCCATATCCGCCCGTTTCAATATCTGCATTTTAGGCAGATCCTCTGTAGGGGACGTGTCGCCCGTCCGCACCGTAAGATGTTATGAAATAAACAACAACCTGTGTTCAAAGAACAGTCTGTGAGATTTGACTTGACAAGTTATTACATATTTGTTATAGTATTCACAGAGAGTACTTCGCCGTTTTGAACGGACGTATAAAATAGATGGTGTTTCTCGGTAATCATTTTGGTTGCCGAGAGTTATCTTGGCAGCCTCAAATCAAAAACATAAGGAGTGGTTGCCGTATGGATATTCTTACAGCAATTTACTACATAGCTGGTATTATTTACTCTGCCGTGACAGTATATTACGCAATCAAGAGTTCCCGTAAATAAAGATATAACCCATCTATTCGCAGTAGATGGGTTATTGGTAAAACAATAAATCAACACATCGAGTACATCGTCTATGCGTTGTACTCTCTTTTTATATTATAACACCTGCATTTTGCATTGTCAAGCGATAGGCGCATTTTATTGATGTTATTAAAGAAAGCGTTTTTATAATGCGTAATTATTTTTTTGCTCCGCAAATTTGAGGAGCAAACCATATTTCGTAGGGTCGGATTCTGTATCCGACCATTGCAGATCCTGTATTTTTAGGCAAAATTTCTGTAGGTGACTGGTTGCCCGTCCCTCGCCGCAAGGTGCTGTATAACAAATGCACAAATCACTAATAATTCCGCATTCCGAATTCATAATTCCGAATTCTTCACTCTTATGTGGCTTTCTCCCGAACGCACATCTTTAGTAACGATCACCTTGCTGTCAATTCGCTCTTTCAGTTCGGCAACGTGGGAGATTATGCCGACCGTCCGTCCGCTCTGCGAAAGCTTGCACAGCGTGTCAACAGCCTGTGTCAGCGCGGCTTCGTCAAGCGTTCCGAAGCCCTCGTCAACGAACATCGACTGGAGCTGTATGCCGCCCGAGTTTGAACATATCTCGTCTGAAAGTCCGAGCGCAAGCGAGAGCGCCGCCTCAAACGATTCGCCGCCCGAAAGCGACTTCACGCTTCGCACCGAGCCGTTGTAGTGGTCGATAACATCAAGCTCCAGACCGCTCTTGCCGCTCAAAGACTCCGCATTCGTGCTTCGTACAAGCTCATACCGCCCGTCCGTCATCTCCATAAAGCGCACATTCGCGCGGTCGGTGATGCGCTTTAAATACGCCGTCTGAATGTAGGTTTCGAGTGTTATTTTCTCTTTTCCGTTGAGAGTTCCGCCTGCCGTGTCGCAGAGCGAGCGAAGCATTTGGTAACGCTTTTCCGCCTTTTCCTGCTCGCCGAAGCCGTCCGAAAGATTTTTGAGCGCAGTCGTGTTTGCCTCAATTCTCGATGAAAGCTTCAATCTCTGTGAATCAAGTTCACGCCGTTTGTTTTCGAGCGAAGCTTTTTCCTCCGCAAGCTTTTCTGCGTCCTCAAAAGGCAGTCCTTTAAGCTGTGAGGCGTAAGCCGAAGCCGCCGCCCTCAGCGAAGCGATATCAGCCGAGGTCTTTTCCAATTCCGATTTTGCCGATTCATATTCGGAGCAAATCCTGCTTCTTGTTTTCTCCAGTTCCGCAAGGTGCTTTTTCGCCTCATCTTCGCCCGAAAATTCGAGCGTTGAAGCAAGCTTTTCCGCCGCCGCTTCTGCCGCCTGAGCCTGTGCCGAAAGCGAAGCCGCCTGTGCCGAAAGCTCAGATGCAAGCTGTGTGAAGCTTTTCTGCTCCGCCTGCGCCTTTTCCGTAAGCTTTGCAAGCTCCGCACAGCGTTTTTTCTTCTCCTCGGTGAGAGCGATATCCTGCATTATCTTCGCAAGCTCGGTTTTTTCTCGCTCAAAGTCCTGCTTGATGCGGTCTTTTATCCCGTCAAGCGGAATTTCGCCGAAATAGCTCTCCGCTTTTGCAGAAACAGCCTTGCGCAGAGCGTTTTCTCTGCCCGAAAGCTCACCTGCGATGCGGCTTTTCTGTGAAGCATTTTCACGGGAGTTCTCCGCACGGAGCCGAGCCGCTTTGAGCTTGTCCTCGCTGACATTTGCGGCGTGGAGCTTCGCAGGGCGAGGGTGTTCAATGCTTCCGCAGACGGGACAAGGCTCACCGACCGCCAGAACTCCTGCCTGACTGTCGAGAAACGCCATTTCGAGCGTGTTGAAAGCCGAAATGTCGTCATTAGCCGTCTTTGCCGCAGTGAGATATTCAGCCTGCGCATTTTCAAGCTTGGCACAAACGTCCATATAGTCCCTGACCTCAAAAGCGAACGCTTTCAGTTCGGACATTATGCGTTTTTTCTCCGAAGCGGCGGCTTCAAGGCGAGCCTGATCCTCGGCGGCTGTTTTTATCGTTTCGAGTTCGGCGGCGTATTCATTTATATTGTTTTCGGCGGTGGAAGCCGATTTTTTCGCCTTTTCGCATTTAGCCGAGGTCTGCTCCGCAAGCTTGTTTTTTTCCTTTGCGGTGTTCCGTTCAAGGCTCAGCTGTGCATAATCGGAAAGCCGTTCACGCTCACGGGTGATCTGCTCCGCAAGTCCGTCAGCCTTTCCGTATTCCGTTTCAGCCGCGGAAAAGCGCTCTTTCAGCTTCGGCATCAGCAATTCCGATGCTTCTGTTTTTGTGTTCACTTCGTTAAGCTTTTTCTCGGCATCAAGCCGTATATTCGAGCGTTCTATCTTCGCCGCAAGCTTTTCCGAAGCGGTCAGAAGCTCCGCCGAAAGCTTTTCGGTCTCGGAAAGAGCCGACTTGTCCTCATCGATAATTTTATCCGCAAGCGTATTTATCTCGTCCGAACCGAACAGAAGCGGTTCGGCTTTTAGCTTGCCGAGCTCCTCGGAAAAATTGCTGTTCTCGGCACAGGAAAGAGCGGCGATGTACTGCCCGTTTTTCACGCCGATAAGCTTTAAGCTGTTAGCCGCCGCAGACATATCATCGGCAATGCGCTTTTGCAGACGCTGATATTTTTCCGTGCCGAAAAGCGAGCGGAAAATGTCTATCTTGTCCTTTGTCGGAGCAAAAAGAAGCCGCAGAAAATCCCCCTGCGAAAGCATTGCGACCTGCGCAAAGTGGTCACGGTCAAGTCCGATTATCGAATTTATTGCCTTGTTCACACCCGAAACGCCGCTGACGGTTTTCCCGTCGGGCAGGGTAAGCTCCGCACCCGCAGGCTCTTCGATGAGAGCGTTCTCCGACTTCGTTCTGCGCAAAGCCTTTCGTGCGTATGGAGGGTTTCGTTTTATCGTGTAGACCTTGCCGCTGTATTCAAATTTCAGCTCAACAAAGGTCTTGCTCTCGGGCGAAGCGTACTTGCTGCGGAACATCGAGGAGGATCGGACGTTTCCGCTCGCCGTGCCGTACAAAGCGAAGATGAGCGCATCGAAAACGGTCGTCTTGCCTGCTCCCGTGTCGCCCGTGATAAGGTAAAGTCCGTCCCTGCCGACCTTGGAAAAGTCGATGTGTTCCTCGCCTGCGTAAGGACCGAAAGCGGATATCGTAAGTTCAAGCGGTTTCATAGCAATACCTCATTATCTTTTGTATGGCGGTTTGTATTTTTCCGAAATGCCTCGCTTGTGTTTCGTGTTTTTGGCGATCTCAAGCATTTGCCTGCGGTATTCCTCACGGCGGCGTGTACGCTCGGCTATCTTGTCACGGCAGAAAAGAATCCTCTGCGCAATGCGTTCGCCGTCCGTGTAAAAATCATGTATCTCAATGGTGTCAACGGTCTTTCCGCCGTTGGAATCGTACCACCAGTTGTCAAAATCAACACCGTTTTCCGTCCGCTCGAAGCCGAGCCACTCTGCGTCCTGACAAAAATACCGTGCCTTGCCGTGAATGATCATGTAGTTCTTCACATACTCAACGTCCTCAACATCGTTAAGGTCGATTATCCACAGCTTTTTGTAGTGGCGGAGCTTTCCCTCGCACCGAACGGTCTGATAAAGCTCGGAGATGATGAGAAGCGAGTCGGAAATCTCTATCGAAGTGTGTTCCTTGTGCGCTTTTATCGAGATATCGGCAAAAATCCCCGTGATGATGCATACAATAAGGCTGTAGGCTATGCAGAAATACGTTCCGTAAAAAATTGACTTATATATTACGCTCGGTATATTCATATCCGCCGTCACGGAGATGATAACGATAACGAGCAGAGCTGTCATAAGGCTCATCGGGGGTATGTTCGCAAGAAAAAGCCTGCGGTCAAACACGGAGGCGAGCCGCTTTTCGTTTATATGAAATGTTTTTTTCAAGCCCTCGCCCCCTTTTTTTTAATGCGTAATGCTTAATGCGTAATGCGTAATTATTGGAATTGGGTACTGCGTTTTATATGTCCGATAAATTGGAATTTGTAATTAACTTGTATATCTTTTATTTAT